>Ga0228710_1006135_pt1 | contig 18393 bp, 11 predicted proteins | sample MedpolnodulmetaG_FD_177995 | JGI IMG/M metagenome (GOLD analysis project Ga0228710, IMG submission 177995) | Root nodule microbial communities from Medicago polymorpha collected in Santa Monica, California, United States - pink nodules | ecosystem: Host-associated > Plants > Roots > Nodule...
TTTTTTTTTTTTTTTTAAATAATATATTTAAGAGTTTTTTTTTTGAATAAATATATTTAAAAGTTATTAGTAGTTATCTTTTTAATTGAAGCATATATTCTATGGATTGAGGGAACAAATTGTAGCCGGACCAATATGATTTATCTTTTTAACGGGAGTCTACCAATATTTTAAATGTTACATTTTTTTTATTATACTAGCAATTAATTTTTGTTTAGAATGATATTAATGCATTGGTGTTTTTTGTTTTCTCAGTCTATGACATTTGATTTTGTCACAAATGGTACCATTCACCATTTGAGATCTTTTAATAGCAAAGGAGCACATTTTAAGTTGTTTGGTTGTGAAAACATGATTTTCACAAAAATCAGAATTTCAGCCCCGGGTGATAGCCCAAACACAGATGGAATAAAAATAGGCAAATCAAACGGAATAACTATTAAAAGTGTGAACATTGGCACCGGTGATGACTGCATCGCGATGATCTCTGGTACTAGAAATGTTTCGATCTCTGACGTTTTTTGTGGTCCTGGACATGGAGTTAGTATTGGAAGTCTTGGAAAGTTAGATGGAGAAGAAGATGTTGACAACATAAATGTGAAGAACTGCACCTTTAGTGACACAACTAATGGTCTTAGAATTAAGACATGGGCTTCTCCCCTCACTAAAACTTTGAAGGCTTCTCATATTGTGTATGAAGATATTGTGATGAATAACGTGGGTAATCCCATTCTTATTGACCAAGAATATTGTCCAAATCGTGGTTGCAGCAATAAGGTTAATACTTTTAACCTACGTCCTAATTTTAATATTAAATTTAAATCACTTTTTTTTGTTAATTTTCAATTTTTAATATTCATGCAATTTGAGATGTATTTTTACGCCAATTTGATTTAGTTAGGATATGAGTCGTCAAATTTTCATTCCAGCTATTATAAATTTCTTTACCATAGAGAGTTTGTATTTTTTCTTCTTCTTCTTTTGTGTTGGTTATAAGTTAAAAGGTAAAATTTTGATTTGAGGTTTACTAATATTTTTAGGATACCTAATTTTGGAAGATATTTTATAAGTATTGATTGAAAAAATATATTAAATACTGATAATTGATATGACTTTACTTATGTACCATAATCTAATTTCTGCCAATTAATTTTGCTGTAGGTGCCATCAAACGTGCAAATAAACAGTGTGTCTTACAAAAATATCAGAGGAAGTGTGAATAGTCAACTTGCAATGAACTTGAAATGCAGTGAAAAAGAGCCATGCCAAAATATCATAGTGGAAGACCTTGATTTGTGGCCTAATGGTGGTAAAAGAAAACTAAACAACTGGTGTTCACATGCTTATGTCTCTTCTTTTGGAAAACAAAATCCTCCATCTTGCCTTTAGTTTACTTATTTCATTGTTCTTAACTTAGTTTATTGTGTTAAAATATTTTTTCCCAGGTTCCTACTATTGCAATCTCCTTGATTGTCTCTGTTTGAAGACAAGAATATTATTGTTTTTTTAGAGGATGGATATTATTGCTATTTTAGTTATTATCATTTTTTCAAAGGATCTTCATCTTTATGATTATCGATCACCAAATCATCACTAGGTTATAAGAAATATAATGAAGGTCAGTACGGAGATCAACATCTCCCTTGACTAGAAATTCTCAATTGTGATGGGGTTCGGTCCAAGTCTAACCTCATTAACATTTAAACATATAATTCAAATCAACTCTCAACATTATAGTTTATAGTCTCGACCATATAAGTAGTTTATAAAATTAAGAATTATATACAGTTAACAACTAATGGATTAGAGTTCTCTCCTAGGGTTTCATCGATCGCCCCCTTTGTGAGAGTTGTTGTCGATTAGATTGCCTTCAATCTTAATGGTGTTCCTTTCTTCTTGTTTCACCTTGTCATGGTTGATTATAGCCAACAATATCCACTTGTGTTGAGATTTTAATCCTTTGCTTTTTCCCTTGCGTTGAGATTTCACTAATATTCACCTTGTCATGGTTGATAAAGATTCCTAATAAACAAATCCGAGTGGTTGGTATTTATTGAATTGTGACTTCATGGTGGTGGTGTTTCAGTTATGGTTCTAATTGTTTAGTATTGGCACTGATCTCCAGATTAAGCTTTCAAAAAGATGTAGGCCATGAGTACGATAAGATTTTTTCCTTACTCCGAGTGCAGTTCCTAGCATGAAATACCTTGTTTGCCATTATAAACCGGAGGTCCACTTCTCAAGTGAGACACTAACCCATAGAAATAAAACTGAAGAATTACCTTATGTTCTTGGTTTTGACTCTTGCTTGACCATATTGGTAGAGGTGGTAGTTTAGATCTTTTCACGTGTTTATGTTGATTGTCAACTTATTGATTATTCGAATAACCATATTACTATTGAAGTTAATTATAAGGATATGGGTTTATGGCGTCTCACCAGCTAATATGGATATATCCTAATGGAGGTCGTAGGCGTTCCGCATGGGATTTTCTTCGACGGTTGTCACAACAGTCACATCAACCTTGGTGTATATTTGGTATTTTAACAATATTATATATGCGAGTGAAAAATGTGACAGAACAACTCGTTCCAACTGGTAAATTAATGGATTTAGATAGGTCGTGTGATTGACTCTGATTTATCTAATGTCCATATTGAGGGATATACTTTTACTTTGTTTAAGTGTCTGGCACCCCATATGTTGTTGAAGAGAGGATTGACAGAGCGTTAGCTAACAACGCTTGGCTCAACTTTTTCCCCAGTGTAAAGCTTGAAAAACTTGCACCTGCAACATCAGATCATTATCCAATTTTGCTTGACCATTTTCTTGATGTTCGGCTTCCCTGTACCCAACACAATTTTCGCTTTAAAAACACGTGGAAGCTTGAATTGGGCTTTGATAATATGTTGAAGGAGAGTTGGTAGATGCATAGTGAGCATTCGTTTCTCACCTGTTTGAATAGATGTGTATAAGACATTTATGCATGGAGTTGAGATCATTGTAACACGCTAAAGAAAGATATAGAACTGAAGGAAAATCGAATACAATAATAGGCAGCGAAATAAAATTTCTAATTTTCTTTCCTTGGATTATTACGAATTTGACATGATCAGGGATAGATTGTTACCTCTTAAAGTGCATAAAAGATTCACGATCACAACAAAGCAAAAGAGCAAAGCCTCTACTCGTCCACACGAACGGTGCTCCTCTAGTTCCTGGTGCTAGCCAATCGATTAGAGGTTCAGAAATTAGGGTTTCTAAAACGTGTAACCTCTGATTTCAGTACAAGAGTTCTATTTATAGAACTTCAAGTGTGTTCTGCAAGTCAGAATTCACTTTTAGGCTTCTATAAGCCCATTAACTCGTTTAACCTTTTGCTAACTAATTAGCGTTATTTGCTAAACGCACCCATCATATAAGTCTTACTTATATTTCTCTTATGACCATTCTTTTATGTATGAGCCTATAGGTTCTAGTCACGTTGGCAATAAGATTAAATCTAATATTTAATATTATAAACAATGAACGGTATCTACCAACACATCATTGCTACCCATGTGACAAGAATGTCAAGTGATCTGATGAAACCTTTTCCATGATAATATTCATGTGTACAATTACTCCTTGTCCTCATTTTTATATTGATCACAAGGCATAGATTTTGTCACCCTTGTATATATCAATATTTATATTTCTTGATCCTGAAATATACTGAATAAGCCCAATATCTCATATTGACTTAATTCGGCATGGCCATGCAATTTTACAGTCATATTTCATTAAGAGGCCTAAAGATATATATCTTGTTATGAAGGAGGGACAAATCCCATCTAGGACACTCATGTCCCTCAACATGATTTTTCAAGTGGCCATTAACCAACATTATGGTCATCATGTTACAAACAACGTTTGGACGACAATAAAGCACTTGAGTCCACATCTAGGGATCATAGTGGTTTCAGGTCTAAGAGTGGTATACACCATTATCATTGTGAGAATATCTTATGACATTTTCATAACAAAGATGGAGACCGAAACACAAGTTTTTTTCACGCTTCTGCTACTACAAGGAAAAACGTAAACCATATTCTAGCTTTGGAAGATGATCAAGGTGTCAAAGTTACAAACAACCCAGGTATGAATGCTATAGAAAAGAATTATTTTATGGAATTGTTTCAAAGGAAGATTTGTAACACAGTATTTGTGGCAGAGGCAATTTGGCATTTCATTATCGACGATGACAAGGTTGTGCTTACATCACCTTTTTTCGATGCATCCAGACAAATGCCTAGGTCCAAAGGGTTATGACCTTGGGTTTTACAAACACTTAGGGAGTTCTTGTAGTGAGGACATATTTAAAGATTGTTGCGTGTGGCTTGATATTGGTCAATTTCCGACATCTCTGAATTCATCCAATATTGCTCTCATTCCTAAAGGTAATTCCCAAACTACTATGAAAGATTGTATCCTATTGCCCATGTGTAACGTCTTGTATAAAATAATCTTTAAAGTGATTGCAAACAAATGTAAAGTTTTCCTCCCTAAATGTATTTTCGATACTCAATTCACTTATGTTTCAGGTCGGTCTATTCTTGATAATGCCATGATGGCTATTGAGGTTAACCACTATATGAAGACTAAGATGACGGGTAATGGTGGATCAATGCGCTTAAGCTAGCATTAGTATGACATATGATCACATTGACTGGGAATATTTAAAGGAGGTTATGCTCAAGATAGGCTTTAATGACCATTGGATTATTCCGTTCTTATTAATAATGAAGTGTTGGGACTTAATATTCTTGGACTTGGTTAACGACAAGCTTTTCCATTGTTGCCACAAAAGCTTTCTTTACTCTACTTCTAAAATTATCTTTTTTATAGCTTTATTTCTTCGACTTGTCATTATACAAATCTGGACAGTCAGCAATCAAGTGACCAAATTTCTTGCAGTTGAAGCAACTATTTTGATTTCAATTGTTATCCTTGTAGGTTGATCCTCTAGACCCATTTCTTAAACCAGGAAACCTCTTCTTCTTCCCAGGTAGGTACTCAAATCTTTTTGTTAAAAAATGTCATCTCTTCAGCATCAGAACCATCTTCAGAGTCTCCCCTTCGAGTCTCTTCTTCTGATTCAACGATTTGAAGAGCCTTATCATATTTACATTGGATTTCAAAGAAATATGCTTGGACTTCTTAGTAGATTCATCACCTATAACCTCCATCTCATGACTCATTAGAGTGCTTGTTCAAGTCCTCTGCTTCCTTAATGGTTATGACCTTAGGCCTCCATTTGGCAAGAACACTCCTTAGAATCTTCTTGACATGATCATGTACATGAAATAGATAAAATAGTCACAAGGAAGGGGGGTTGAATTGTGACCCTTTAAAAATTAAACATGTAACTTAAAAATGATTCTCAAGTTGTTTACTTGGAATACTTAAGTCAATGGAATGACTTCAGAACGTTTTGAAGTATTTATGCAAAAATAGCTTAAATAAATAAATGTGTTTGTGTGTGTAATGTATACTGTATATAAAGAGTATAGGGAAGAGAAGAAGAACACACAAAGATTTATAGTGGTTCACCCAATATGGGTTAGTCCACTCCTCACAATCTTGTGAGAGTTTCCACTATGATGCTTGAGATAACCTCTCAAATCCTGCACCTTTCAATCTTTGTTCACCTGAACAATTACAACACTATATTCTCTAAGCCTCAGCAGGCTTACACCTTCTTGCTAAGTTACCCACTTAGACTTTTACAACCTTTTCTCAAACTAACACTTTAGTACCCCTAAAGCTAGATGAGACTTTGTTTACAATTTGTATGGAGTTTTGAATGTTTGAAAACAAACAAGAGAAGAATGGAAAGAGGACTTTATCTTTGAAAAGATAAGAGAAAGAGAATTGATTTATACTACAAAAGACTTCTTGGAATCTTTGTGAGGATCAATTTCAAATTTTAAAGCTTCAAACAATCTTTGTTATTTTCTTGTATGCTTTGCAATGGTGCAAGTAATGTTGATCCTTTGGTCTCTATTTATAGAGTTTTTGGGCTCATATAGCCGTTGTAAGATGACCAATGGTCTTGAGCCATGTGTCCTACGCCCCACTATCTTTTACTTGAAAATCTAGGTGAACATTTTGACCATCAGAATGTTGTTGTGTTTTCCAGGACGAATATCAGAATGTTGTTGTGTTCTTCATCAGAATGTTGATATTCATCATGGTCTTCATCTGGGTTCATCATGTATGAATTAACATATCAGTTTCTGGGTATGTCATGTGCGTTTCATATGATTTTCTAGGTAATATCCATAAGTAATAACTTTTCCACATTCATCAGAATGTTGCTGGATAAACTTGGATAAAGTTGCTCCACATCTGCATTGGATTGTGTGCAGGAGAGAGAGTAGTGGATCTGCAATCTTCAGGCCCATGCTTGGAGGGATTTTCTGATACTGAATAGTACCTGCTCCGTTATGTTTCTAATTGAATCTGACCTTGAGCTTGCTTTTTGCTTTTGCTTTTTACCTACTGTACTGTTCACAATTAAAGCATGTGCAGAGCTGAACATTCTGATCATCAGAATGTTCATTTGTTTCACTTAGAATGATTTGCAAGACTACCATTTGATGTAATCAAATCCTAATAGTGAAACAACAATGAAGAGCAATGATTTGCAACATCTAGGATGATATTCTCTTTGGAATATTCCTAGTACTTCAAGTGTTCATAGTCTTGAATGAACATTGAATATCCTTTTTGACATTAATCTTGTAAATGCCTTTATTGCTTGATTGATCCATGTCAATGTACTTTACTGGACATTTATTCATGTCACGTGTACCTTACATGTTCTTGATAATGTTCTTGAGATTCTGGGCTTGTATAAGAACAACCTTCTGAACTCTGCTTGAACATTCTGATCAACTTTTTGAGCAACATTCTGAACTCAGAGTTAGTTCGTGAATTCAAATGTCCTTTGATTTCTTGTATCTTGGTATGATTTAAACTTTGTTTGTGTCTTGGTTAATCACTCAAGAACGCACAAATACCAAGAACTATCAAAGTCCATTAATCCTTTAATCACCATAGATGCCTTTAATGATTTCTTAATCTAAAGTCAAAATCATTATCTGCATAAGATATGTTCATGTCACGTCTGTTCTTGCATGTTATTGGTGTGTACATTGATTTATGGGTTTGCTCTAATGAACCTTCTGAGAAACCTTATGAACAACCTTCTGAACTCCTTTTGGGTTCATACATATGAACTTCAGAATGTTTCTTTTGGGTTCCTTCCTTTTAGGCAGTTGTACTTTATGTTGAACATTCTGATGTTCTTAAACATACTAATGTTATTCAACACTTTGAACCTTATGAAGGTTGTTTCTTTATTTCCTTCAAAAACTACTTGAAGCATATAAGTGAGAGATTGTTTATTTTGACAAACAAGATGATTCTTTCTTTGAAGTCCAAAAGAATATTTTTTTGCATCATTTCTTGTAACCAATGACTTTAAATATTCTTGTTTATCCATGAAGTAATCCTTTAATATTTCTGGAAATATTCTGGGTTAATGTTCATGATCATTATGAACTCTATTCATATGAACATTCTGAACTCTGTTCACATGAACATTCTGAACTCTAAACTTCTTATCTTCGTAAGCTTTGGAAGTGTGATACTTTGAGGAGGTTATGAGAATCTTCCTAACTAGTATGCATATTTCCTTTTATCTTGTTTACCCGTGGAGGATCTTCAAATCATATAACATAAAACTCAATGTTAGTTTTGTCACATTACTTCAAGCACATTCTTGTGTAGCTTGTGATATAAGTTCTTCCATCATGATTCTTGAGCTATGAATCTTCATGGAGATATGATATTGTTGATTCAACTTATGATATACTCATTCTTTCAGTGTTGAGTAGATATAATGCACTTATTGATGTGAATGGCTTCTAGCTCAACCGCTTATGTGATTCCTATTCTTTTAACAAAAACTCAAGTGCAAACATCAGTAGATCACCATTCATAAAACTTATCATTTATTCCAAGAGGTTTGTTATCAATAAAACATTCATCAAAAAGATTTTTGCTTCAATAGTACAATATAGCTTTTGTTTAGAACCTGAAGGCCAAATACAAGAGTGGTAAACGTTTATAACATGGTTTTAATATATTCATCTTCCTTCATTCTAAAAAGGACATACTGTCGAACCAACGGGTTAGCCTTAGCTTCCATTACATTCTGAATGAGAGGGAGCTTCAACCAAAGTTACACATACTCTGTGGTGTTTTCCAAAGATATTTCTTTGAGTCTCAATTAGACTCACTCTATCCACCACCATTCCCTTAGAATCTACAGGAAATCTGACACCATCTTCAATGATGTCACATAACTCGTCATCAATACCAATGATAAGATTGAAAGATAGAGGTCTGGCTGAGTAGTTATTTTTATCAGTAGTGGAACAATTATCTTAATCATGATGTATTTCTGAACCAAAACTAGTAGCAGGACCAGACTCAAGCGTGTGTAAAGCAATGTTTTTATGAGGATCTTTTATTTGACACGGTTAGGTGCAGAGCACAAACCAAGCTCTGATCCTAACTAATGGTGAGAAAAACAAAGAAGGGGTTTGAATTGTGTTGGTTTTTTCTACCTTTTCCATAGTGTTTATGAGATCTTCTTAGAGTCTGAAGCAAACCAGAGTATGTTCATAATCTGAAGAAAAGTTAAATTGAAGCGGCATGAAATCAAACACACACACACACACACATACAGAGAGAGAGAGAGAGAGATAAAGCAATTATACTGGTTCCTACCACAAATCGAGAGTAGTCCAGTGCTCATGCACTTCTAAGGCCTTTCACTATATTCACACATATTACAATTTGCTCAAGCACACAAGCAAGCGACTTCCTTTTCTAAATCATATAAGAATAAGACTTCTACAATCTAACATAATCAAATAAAAGATTGTTTTGTTTTACACTTGATATACAATCAGAGTTATAATACAATGAAGTACAGATGAACTCTGAGACTTAAAAATAAGATATGAAAGTTATTAAGAAATTCCCTAAGTATTTTTGCACTATAGATTTTGACAGAGTAAGGACACTTGTAAAATTCAGAACAATGTTCTTAGTTTCTTCGTGTCATTGTATAGGAGATAATAAGGGAGACGTTGGAGAGTGCAAGCACATAAATTTGAGTTCTTGACAAGCTTAATTAAAGATGTTGGAATATTTCTTGATTTGGTTAATGTCGTTGATAGGTCAATTGAAATTCCTTTTCTTCGATTAAGAATTATCCGTTTCATTCCCATTGTCCTTGAACTTCTTTGTTTGTTTCTGCACGTGATTCAAAAGAGGATAAATTGTACCACTTAGAGTCATCGAAGGCTCACATTTTCTTTAGAGTATTGAATCATTTAGAACCTTGAATTCTTTAGAGTATTGAGTCCATCACATGTTGACTATATCTGAGTATGTTCCAAGTCTTCAACTTCTCTTTTGTTTCAGTTGCTCTTATATTTGCTCATAAAAACAAAGTGTAAATGTAGTATTATTTGTCTAGGTGTAAATTATGGATTATTTAAAGATGTGAAAATGATGTGATAATTAATTGTGATTAAATGAAGTTGTGGTATATAATAAAGTGATCATATAATGATCTTATCATATGAAGTTGTGTTATATAATGAAGTGATTATATGATAATGTGATTATATGAAGTTGTGATTAAATAAAGATTTGTTGTATAATGAAGTAATTATATGACGATGTGTTGAAATGATGATGTGTAATATGACGTTGGGTTATTTAATGATGTGTAATTGTCAAGTTGAGTTATGTATTGTTGATCTTTTATACGGAGTCCATGCATTCATAGTCAGTCCTATATGACACTGTATATGTAAAAATGTGAATATTTGACGATGTGCAATTTGACACTGTGTTATGTGACGATGTTCATATTAAAGGATGTGATATTCAATGATGTTCTTTTATTGTAGTTATGTGTGAATGATGTACACTTTGCTATTGATGCACGGTTGATGTGTTGCTAATATGGCAAGTGTACCAAATCGTTTACCAAGAAATAAAGTGATAAATAGGGTATCATATCCACAGGGATTGTCGTTTCGTCCAAACAATTCTTGTTACTTATTTTTATAAGTTGACGATATAAAAGATAAGGGTTAAAAAGACTTGCAATTTTTATATGTTTGCAACAGAGCAAGTTTACCTACTTTTGGTTGCAAAAAAGTAAGTAGCGGTTCGGATTCTTCGAATCCCCTCTGTATATATGTTGTTGGATAAAAATTAATAGTATGTCACATTTATTTATCTTAGGTAGACTATACAAGTGATGAGGTCGTTGGGACGTTACTAACCTACTTTGGTCTATCCCTCCGATGGCTAACTGCACCTGTTGATCAAAGGTAATTGGAACATAAATATTATATTGGCTTTCTAGTGTTTCCCAAGCCAATGAAGGCCAAGGTTCCCTTAGGTCTGCCCACCTATGAAACTTAGGACACTCATAACACACTCTTTCTACGCTTTCTTAGTAGTTTTACAAATGGGCAGCCCTAATCTACTTCTACCTTACTAAGGGTTTCAAGAGAATAGTTTCATTAGGTTACAACTTAAATTGGACAGCTAGGTGCTTGTTTCCCTAATTACTATCCAGTTAATTTCTAGATTCGGTAAGGCACCACCCGACTCAATGGGCATCTTCCACTAAGTACCTACGTCTAGTATTAACAATTCTTATGGTATCTTTGGCTAGTTAATAATCACTTACTTCCTAGACAGATAGTTATCAGTAAAGCGGTATAAATATCAAGATATAAACATCCAGTTAGTGATAGCAATATTAGGTCATGTCACAACCTAAGTACCTAATCTAGGGTTACACATCTCATAGAAATAAACTACTTTTTAATAAAACTTAATAGCGAACAAAAGAATAAATAAAATAAAATAAACGACATATTAAATTAAATAAATATCCAACAAAAATATATAGATGTTCATCTTAGAAATCTAACCTAAAAAGATTTAGTTACACATGGTAACTAAAAACAAATTACTAAAGACAAAAACATACCCTAGAAAATCAAGGAGAAGATAGAAATTCTGAATAGCCTAAAAAAACATACCCTAGAAAAAAAAATTACTAAAGATAAAAACATACCCTGGCAATATTCTGGATACCCTAGAAAAACATACCCTCCAAAGTTGCCTTCCTCTTGAACTGCCATAGTTTTGAACGAGAAATTCTGAATGAGGACGGATGATATTTATAGTAAGAGTTTCTACCTGAGTTTGGGCTAAAAGTGCGGGCTTTACCCAAAACGGAAGAAGGAAAAGGCAGTTGCGCCCTGACTTTTTGCATGCACGGGGCACATAGAAAATGCCCTTGACGCATGAGAGTGAAGCAAGTTTCATGCCCTAGGCGCATGACTTGCTAAATCATGCCCTAGGCATTTTTCAAAAGCCCTAGGCGCATTTTGTCTCTCTTCCAGGACCAATATCCGTTTTTCCTTTGTTTTTAGGTCTTTGTCTTCAAATAACTTTCCCCGAAAATTTGGGAACAAAATTCCTCCCATTTGTAAGTCTTCCAAGGCCTCTTAAATCTTTATTCTTGTTTCTTGAATCTTCATAATTCTTCAGATGTTCTTGATTTGCCGATTTGCATCATTTCTTCGTGAATTACTTCAAAAATCCCCTAAAATTGCTATGTTTCGGGAAAACTATAATTACTGACTCAAATATAGAAAAAATTACAAAAGTCCCGAAATCATAGGGAATCGTTCTAATACTCCTCTTTTTTGTTGCCAAAACCTAATGAAAATAACTGAAAAACATGTTAAGAATAACGTAAGATGACCTGTCATCAGCTACATGTCAACTTGATGTCTTTAATTGTCATTGATGTTTGTATATGCTTATAAGGTGTTGACTGAGACTTATTAACTTGATAACATGAAAATATATATATATATATATATATATATATATATATATATATATATTCAACAGAATGTGAATACTCTTCGGGTATGATGAATTTGTGTTTCAATGTGTTGTTCACCTTGAAGCTATACATTCGTTTATTTTTCCTTTATGTTGATTATATTCTCACCCTCTTGTTGTGGATGTGCCGCCTACGGCCTTGGGAGTGTAAACTTGCTGGAAGAGTTAGGTCAGTAGTTGTGAGTTTTTGAGGATGGCCTTGGAGCTTACTCGCTTTGTTATTGCTTTATGAGTCTTTAGAGTCAATGCTTTGATTGTGACACTTAGGATTTAGGGATTTTGTCTTTATTTTCAGACTTTGTTAGGATTATTTTGAATATGTTTTGTTGTTAAAACTGTGATGTATTGTTGAGGTGTTTTGAGATAACTATTTCGTTGCGAAGTTTCTTTTATTGTGAATTAAAAACTTAGGTTTTGATGAGATACATGACACCCTTTATATTTATTGAATTTCCGTTGAAATATATTTTGTGGGGTTTCAGGTTCTACAAGTCCCCTTTATACAGAGAGTGGATGTTGCAAGAGCAATTGTGAGGCATATGTTAGGCTCGGCGGTTACTGCTTTGTAGGATCGTAACCATTGAGCGAGATTCGCGGGAACGTGGGAGGAGACGTTACTCTTTGGTTTGAATGAGTCTCCGGTTTCTCCGAGCACTCCCTCGTGGGGAGGAGCTGTGTTGTGAGTAATTTAGGATTTGGTTCATTTTATATTGGGCTTATTTAAATGGGTCTTTGAGCTTTGCTTGGTCTAGAACTTTTTTTTTTGAAAATCAAGAAAATTCTGCTCGAAACTCTTTTGCAATAATTGCTCCCCGCAAGCTCAAAACTCTTTTGCTTAATTTATCACCACAAGCTGAATACACTTTTGCAATGAATGTTCTTTGCGAGCACAAAATCATACGTTTGCCAAAACTAATTACATATTTACAAAATGTTTGTCTTACACCTACATAATCTATTAGAACTCAGCACTATTGACCATCATAATGACGACTTAGGGCCAACTATTTTGTGTAACGACCAATTTTTGCTAGGATTATTTTATTTATTAATTATATGTGTTTAGTTGTTCATTTGTGTATTTGATTTGGGATTAGTAGATTTTTTAAGTGAGAAGGGTATTTTGGTCATTTTTAGGACTAAGGGTATTTTGGTAATTTGAGGAGCGAGGGTAAATTAGTAATTTTAGAATGTGGAATATTTTAGTGTGAATAGTTATTTTTACTAAGTTAGTAGTAACTTGCGGTAAATATTTTGAAGTGTTAATTTATTCGATGTTTTTAACGAGTTAAGTGTGTAGTAAGTTTTTGAAAAATGTTGTTGACACATCATCAATGGCTGAAAAACACATGTAAATGACTGAAAATCTCCGGCGGCGGTTAGTTGCCGAATAATGAAAGAACCGGCGGTAGCTAAGTGCCGATGGAACCGGCGACAGTTAAGTGCCGATGATTCCATCGATAGTTAACTGCCGATAGGATCCATATATAAATCCAGACAGAAGCTCTCTCATCCATTATGACTCTCAAAATCTCACAAAATTTCCTCAATCTCTCTCAAAATCTCTCTAAAAATCATAACCAAATTTATTCTACAAAATCACAAGTAAGTAATCATAGTACTATTAACTTACATTTTAGTTGCTATAAATGTTTTTTTTTATTTTTAATTTTAGTTTTTTAGTAGATTTACAAGTAAGAGTATATGATTTATTTTAAGAGTAGATATAAGTTGATTAATTTTGTTAATTTTTTTGCCTTTTTATGTTATAGTTATGATTTTTAGGGTTTATGTATAATTTGCACTCCAAGTGTTTGATGAAATGTTAGAATGAGTTTTTCATTGATTATTTTTAATTTCTTATGGTGTAGATCTGAAACAATGGACAATTTGTTCGACGTTCAAACACAATTCAACAGTGGAGAACCTCAGAGGTTGAAGGTTCGGTACCTTGTTGTCACATTAAGAGGTCTCATTCTTTAGACACTTCAATACCATCATCTAAACCAAACTAACAAGAATTTAATCTTTTGAAAGGAACAATAGAACTTCCGGGTGAATGCTTGAGAACTATTGTTTAGCAAGTTTGAATTATCCCATTTCAGAGGTAAGACAATTGTTATAGTTAGAAGGCTCTACCCTAATGTAATGTAATGATATGACATATTTAGGAACTTTATGTAATGTAATGTAACTTTTATTCGAATTTATTCAATACGCAAGTTTATTCGAATTTATTCAGTACGCGACTTTAATCGAAATTATTCAATACGCGACTTTAATCGAATTTATTCAATACGCAAGTTTATTCGAATTTATTCAATACGCGACTTTAATCGAAATTATTCAATACGCGACTTTAATCGAAATTATTCAATACGCAACTTTAATCGAAATTATTGAATACGCGAGTTTATTCAAAATTATTCAATACACGACTTTATTCAAAGTACCATAATGTAAACCAAAATGTACCAAATTGCGTGCGACATATAAAAAAAATATAAAAAAAGATCCAAAACAATTAGATATTACAACCCATTACATTCAATCATCTTCCTCGTCACACAAGTCTATCGGGTTGTCCTCGACAGTCCCTGGGGCACCTGCTTTTGGTTGAGGACCAAAATTGCATGTCCTCCCGCTCCTCCTCAGCCTGGACTGATTATACACCGGCACCTTTGAATCCTTCTATTTTACGGAACCATCACATTCGATTCCGTGCCATGTTACAGACGATTCTTATTTCTTGTTGTCATCACCCTCCTTTTTGTTCAACTGAACCTGATTCTGATTTTGAGACATATCTACATAGAGAAATTGGTGATCAAAACCTAAACTAATCATAACAATTTTATCACAAATTAATAACAACAACACTTCCTAAAAAAACTAACAATTCTACAACAATATCAACAAAACCTAATTACGTGACAGTTTAACCAAAACTTCTAACAATTCTACAACAATATTTCCTAACAATTCTAACAATTCATCAAAACTTAAACCTAAACTAACATCTAATAATAAAATCAACAAAACCTAATTACGTGACAATTTAACCAAAAACTTTGAACAATTCTACAACAATATTTTACAACAATTCTACAACAATTCATCTAAACCTAAACCTAAACTATCATAAAATCATAAATTCAACAAAACTTAATTATGTACCAATTTAACTAAAAATGTAACAAATCAATCACAAAACAGCAATGCAACAAGATGATATCAACTTACTTGATTTTGTGCTTGAAATTGGTTTGAAATGGCTTAACCTTGTCAAAAATTGCACCTCTTGATCTTCAATCCCCAACAATGGAGTTTTGGAAATTCATAGGTTCTATTATGTTCGTATAACAGAGCCTTGGCACTTAATTGTCCCCGGTTTCACAATTCTTTGGCAGTTAACTGCCGCGGGGGCTTTTCAGTCATTTACTGGTGTTTTTCAACCTTTTAAAATGTGTCAACATCAATTTTCTAACTTTTTAGAATTAACTGGTAAGAGTTTTTAGGCCCAATATAAATTAAGGTAACCTAGCCCATTAGTGGAGTATTGTCGCGTCATTTTTCGGAGGTCAAGGCTATTTGACTAGCTTTTGACTCGTTAATTTGTTTCACGACTGAACATTTAATTTTTAAGAGAAAAGGGGAAAAAAGTTCAAAATACCCCTTTGAAGAGATTTAGGGTTCGGGGGTTAGTTACATAAAGGGAAGGTGTTAGCACCCTTTACGTCCGTAGTACTCTACGGGAACCTCTTGGTTTTATTTAATTACTTTGTGCTATAAACTTGCTTGTTTTGAAAAAATGGAATTAAAGTGGTAAAGAAAAAAAGAGTTTGAAATGATAAAAAAAAGACCTATTTATCTATGTGTTTTATTGATTTGGAAGGAGGAGTGTCCTTTGCCTACGTACCCATGAGGGATCAAAACCTCGTAGTTCGGGGTTGAAATTGACGTTTGATTTGTTTTTGTGTTTTTTAGTTTTGAAAATGGTTTTAAAATGAAAAGCCAAGTGGCAAATGAGAATTGGTTTGTGTTTTTGATATTGAAGAAAATTTGCTTGAAATGGAATTAAATCGATTGATGTTTGATTAAGAAAGTAAACTAAAAAAGTAACGGATCGCTTGATCTTGAATCAAGGTTTGTTTAAGAAAATGTTTTTTTTGTGATTTTGATTATGTGAATGTTTTTGTTGTTTTGATTATGTGAATGTTTTTGTTGTTTTGATTATGTGAATAATGATTTAAGGATGTTTTAACAATGAGATAAAAAAAATGCAAAGACGAACTAAACTTAAAATGCGTCGAAGAAAAAATATAATAAGAGTAAAGATGCGTGAAAAAATAAACATGATGCGAGTAAAAAATATATGAATGCAGGAGGAGGGGTGCAGACAGTAAATGGGGGTGTGCAGAAAATAAAAAGAAAGAGGGAGGACAGGGGCGCGCGTTGGGCCTATTGAGTTGGGTTTGGGCCGGTTTGACCCACGAAGTCTGGGTCGGGTTAGGAGTGGTATAAAAGGGTTGCAAGACCAATTTTCATTCATTTTTCTTTTTCTTTCTCTCTCCTCTCTTCCCTTAGAGCAAAACGCTCTGTTCTCTCTCCTCTCTATCTTCATCTTCTCCGATTGGAGAATGGGGGCGGCGGTGGTCGGAGACGACGCCGACGCGGTGGCCGGCCGTCCTAGACGGCGGCGCCGCCGCTGTGGCCACCTCAAACGCCTCTTTTAATTATTTTTTTCGCTCTTTCTCTTCTACACCTTCTTCTCTATACTTTTCCCTACCTAAAACTCCCAAATACCAACGATATGGGCCTAGATCTGAACGAAAAAGAAAAGGAAAAAATTATACGTTTTCTGTTATTTTCGGCGCCGTTCGTATGTTGGTTTGCGACTGATCTGAGTGGTTCACGTGTTGTGTTCGGTTTTGATGTTTGTTTGTGGTTTCCGAAACTGTTGACTTGTGACAGTGTTGTATGGATCAGTTCTAGTTGTGGTTTATGTGTTGTGTTCGGTTTTGATGTTGTATCGTGAAAGTGCTTCTGTGTTGGTGTTGTGATCAGGAACTTGTGTATGGTGCTGTGAAAGTGTTGTGTGATTCCGGCGTTTGTGTTTTTTTTTTTGTTGTTGTTCTGTTTGTTTTTTGCAGGTTTTTGATTGTGGTGGCTTTACTGTCTGTTTTTGTTCTTTTTTCCCTCTGGCTGTTTGTGCAGGTTCATTTATAGAAGAGGAGCCTTGGTCACCAAGGGTGTGAATCTTGGTCACCAAGGGTGAAAACGTGTAGGACAGCCTGTTATAATTTTTTGGACAATTTGGACATTAAAAAAAACAATAAATAAAAACTAAATAATAAAATATCAAGATTAAAAGAAAAATGAATTTTAAAAGGAATTAAAAAAGATGGAAACTATAACTAAAAAATAATAATTGAGAGAAGAGGGCCCGACTTGGAACCAAAATGAGGTATTTTAAAATACCTCTCTGCCGAAATTTTTTACTGAAAATTAGAGACCAGTTAAGGCCAAACGGCGTACGAATGTAGAGTCAAACGACGCGTGTCAGTGACGTCTTAGGTCAAAAATTGGGGTATGACAAGTATGTATAGAAAAAATTGTTGTCCACACACTTAATAAGGCTGAAACACATCATTAATGACCAAAATATCCCTCGGCAGTTAACTGATATCGGTTTCCTATTTCCTCAGCAAATAACTGCCGTCAGTTTCCTATTTTGTCGGCATGTAACTGCCGATGCGCCGTGATGCTTCTGCATTGGCAGAAGCTTCATTTTCTGGAACTATTATGTGTTTTAAAATAACACACAACCTCTTCAGATTACCCCAAACGTCTTCCTTAATCATGTCAGTACGAAAGTCGATGAAAGCTTGCACAATATGAGTCTCTCGCTCCTGAACAACATCCGTCAGATGTCTAGGGACGTTCTTCACGTATCCGTACTTCCGTTTAACTCTCTCAGGCAAGTGACGATACACCTTGTCAACACCGCACATGATCCATCCCAATACCAAAAATCTCCTCAAAATTCTAGATCTCCTTGTGTTTTTCGTACGACCTCCATGTAACGTCATCAAACCCAAAATGATCAAGTAATGAACGATATGTCAACCCCTCTCCATGATCCTTATGTATCGCCCATTTGGCCGCAATCAGATAGTTTGGGATATAGTCTGAATCATCATCAATACTGAAAAAACTAGGAAAATGCGCCAAAAACCATCCTGGCACAAACTAAACAAATCACATTTATAAGTTATTACCAGAAAAAAAACAAAAAAAAAACCAAAAAAAAAAAAAAAAAAAAA
>Ga0228710_1006136_pt1 | contig 18393 bp, 8 predicted proteins | sample MedpolnodulmetaG_FD_177995 | JGI IMG/M metagenome (GOLD analysis project Ga0228710, IMG submission 177995) | Root nodule microbial communities from Medicago polymorpha collected in Santa Monica, California, United States - pink nodules | ecosystem: Host-associated > Plants > Roots > Nodule...
TGTACAGTACATGTATAGCTAAAGAATATAATTGCTCTTTAATGTATTCAGTTATCTCTAACTATAAATAGAGAGGCTAATGAAACTTATCAATACAATTCAAAATCATTTCATTATATTCTCTATACAAGCTACGTAAGTTAACGATCTCAAGGAGTATGGAATGTGTTTCCTTATCTTCAATTTATTAGATCTTTTTTTCATTATCATTTGTTAATCTTTGTGTCTTATTGTGATGAAAAGACAAGAACATTAACAAAAGATGTAAAGGAAATGCTCTTATCAATTTCAAGAACATAGAATAACAATATATAATAAAGCTATGTAAGTTAACCCTCTCAATGAGTAAGAAATATCTTCCCAAATTTCGTTACAATAACAATATATTAGCTATTACACCCGACAATAACACATTTCATTTTTAAACTAATGAAAATGTTTGGTATCCACATGGGAAAAAATTTTCTAACTGTAATTTTTGAAATCAACTTCAGGCCTCCATCATTGATTATGTCTGGTCCCTTATTTCTTGTAACGGTTATTGTCATTAACAACGATAAATCATGGTTATGTGTCATTGTCCAGTCCCACCATGTCTTTAACTCAACTTTAAGCATCCAACGACCCACATTATGAGTTCTTGGCCTTGAGAAAGAATCACCCCTTGCTCGTCTGTTCCAACATCGTCTGTCCTTCACTCAGCTAAGGGCTCCCTCACTTGATTGTTGTAATTGCCTGCTTGCCGAGTTTGAGTAGCATGACAATTATCTTTAGTGTAAGCACATACTCTTAATGAACACCTTCTTCATGAGATCCAACTTATTCTTTTTCAAGAACACCATCAACATGCTCTTCTTGTGTAAGTAATGCTACTAGAGATGAATCAACAATAATATGATCATCCATCTCGTGCTTATAGAAAAGTGAACTTCAGTGTTGATTTGATAGCAATGTTCACCATCCCAATTAAATCATTGCCACTCACCACTTCAAACAATCCGAGGGTGAGAAAAACACAAGAAGGGGGTTGAATTTTGTTGGTTTTTTCAAACTTTTCTAAGTGTTTTCATGGATTAGAGTCTAAAGGTAATCTTCAGAGTGTGATGCAGAGTTTTGAATATAGCGATTAAGATCAAAACACAGAGAAAGAGAGACAAAAAGAAATTTATACCAGTTCATCCCACAAATCGAGACTAGTCTAGTCCCTTTGCACTTCCAAGGGATTTTCAATATAACAACTAAGGATTCCAAATGCTCGAGCACAAAAGAAAGCGACTTCCAATGCTCAATCACAACTAAAAGAGACCTATGACATTCTAACTTAATCAAATAAAAAATTGTTTGAGTTTTACACTTGATATACAATCAGAGGTGTAATCAATACAAAATAGAATGGAATCTTAAAACTTAAGAAATTCTAAGATTTAAAATTTGTAAGAAATTCTAAGTACAAATGCGCTTTGATTTTGACAGAGAAATGGCACTTTCAAAATATGCAGAATCTTATTCATTTCTTCAAGTCTTCAGCTCCTTATATAGAGGGAAATCTAAGAGACATTGGAGAGGTGCCATCACATTACTTTCAGTCCTTGAGAAGCTTAATTATAGACGTTGAAATGTTTCTTGATTTGGTTAATGTTGTGAAAAGACATTTGAAATTCCTTTGCTTCAAAAGGAATTATCTGTTTCATTGTAATTGTCCTTGAAGTTCTTTATCTATTTCTGCACGTGGCCAGAAGAGGATAAATTATACTATCTAAGTCTGATTGTGACGTCTTCATAAGATGACAAAACTAGTCAGAGTCTTCTGATGCTGATGTGGCTACCAGAGTCTGAGTCTTTTAGAAGTTACACTTTTCTATAGTCCAAATCTTCAGAGTCTAATCCTTCAGACGCTACACTTCTTCAGAGTCCAAGTCTTCAGAATCTTGAGAAGTTAGTATACTTTAGATTCTGGTCCAGAACTTCAACTTTTCTTTAGTTTTCAAATGTTTTTTATACGTTCTTTCAATATCATAACTTGATTTAATACAATGAAATTTAGTATATGGTTCTGCATACTTAAACATACATTACTATATCCAATTGTTCTTTTTATGCTTTGTTATCATCAAAACTTATGAGGCATTGTACAATACTCATTTTGGTTCAACACAACTCAATTCTAAAACCTAACTCATAATCCAAACACCAAAAGTGTGAAATCTTGAAATAATAAGAACAACTTTTAACAAGATCATCCAACATAAAACAATTGACATAGTCTATACACATGTCTTCCCACACACAAATTTTCCCTTAGAAATAGTCAAGTTCTTCATCAGAACCGATGAACTACCCTAAGTCTTATGAAGAAAAAAAAATTCTATAAATGGTGTGTACAATACAGTAAACACAAAATTAATAATCATTATATGGAAATAGTACTATAATATTATACACAATCTTCACATTTCTAGCCTTCACATTTCTAAAAGATGAGAAAATAAAGAGCAACAACAACACTTATACTTAAGGTGATGGGGTTTTTACCTCAAACAAGCTAAAGACAACTTCCTTCACTGGAGGACAGAGACGTCGGAGGACGGGGTCATCAAGCTCAAAGGTCATAGCTCCAACACAAGTGATCACACTTTCTTGGTTTACTGTTACGGTAACAAGCTTTTGAGGGGAAAATGACGTTAGTTTCTTTTTACATTGGTTGTTTCTAATGTTTGTAATCCTTCATTTTAGTTATGTCCCTTTATGTTCCCCAATCGAAAGTAGATAACCAAGTAAGCAGCTGAAGTGGGGAGCTTCTTTTTTTTAATCTTATAGGCAACGAGTGTTCTGTCCTTAGGGCACTTAATAAAAAGTTTAAAATAAAAATTTATATTAGAATTTATGTAATTAAAATATTGAAACATCAAAAAGAAACTTTTTCTACATGAAAATTATCAATTGTTTCTATTTTTATTACTGTTCAAACTGTCGCAATGCGTTTTTTTTTTGTTTTGTGAAAAGGTGTATTGTATCATTGTATGGCAGTTGAAACCGCCCTTTTATTCAAACATTTAGCTGTAATTTTTTGTTCAGCGCGTGTTATGGCAGTTTGCATGGTGATTCTTCTTAAACTTTCATTTTAAACTTTGTGGAAGACAAAATTAAGGCAGTTTTGAAACCGCCGGTTTGGTTTACTGTGGCGGCCAAAACCATTGTAACAAGCAAGTTTTAGCCGCCGTAATTCACAGGATTTTTTTTTAGTGTTGAGCATATATAAGCTAAATGATTAGCACACCAATCAGCAAACAATATATCACAATTTTTGTTCTTAAAGCTAAGAAACCACGATCACGATAGAGCTTTGATGTCATTAACGACTTTATCAACATCACCCACGTCATTGAAGACAATATTGTTCCATGGTTAATTAGCCAAATATTCCATGTATTTGCTAGCCAAATCAGATGTTTCACCCTCTTAACTTTCTTTTCTTTGATCAATTTGCTGAACTTGAACATATCCATTACACCATCATTTTTATTTAATTCCTCTACTCCCATCCACCCAAATACCTCCTTCCAAACCTGTTGGGAAAAGGTACAATACAACACACATTCAACTACATGTGCAACTTGTATAGCCCCCATTTTGAGAGAGTGCTTCATTCATATAGTTAAAAACTTCAATTTTATGTGTAGACTCATCATCAGTATTAATTGGTCGTATGATGTTTAATTACGCATTAAAATTCTGAGTTTTTAAACAGTACCATACTTGGGGTTAAGGATTCTGTGTGATGTACCACTATATTTTTCACATCGATAGTGCCACCGATTCTGAGTTACTATCCATCACCATGCTTATGAAATAAGCAACTCACGAGACATCAAATTCATAAAACTAACAATAGAAGAAAATAAAATAAAAATAAAAATAAAGGTGAAAGTTATAATTCCTGCATGATGATTCTTTTTGACAATATTACAGCTTGCAAAGATTTAATCACATGCTGCCCACCCAACAACTCCTTGCAGCATCACATGCACAAGCTAAAATATTACCAAAATGATATAAACAACAAACTCACTTTCTTAAAGAAAAATTAATAGCAATATATTTGACATGTAAGAGGAAATGTTACAAACTGTTATCTATGTACCGAAGGATGCTTTTAGGTAATACTAATATTAAATATTAAGCATTAAACATCAACAACAAAATAGAGAGTGCTTCCTTCATCTATAAAAGAAAACTATTGGGGAGACCTCAACCTCATATCACCACTACAACCAAACTCATCATTTTCTTCTAACTCATATTCAAAGACGAAGGCTAGCGTTGGTGAGTAGTTTGGGTCACGCACGGTGCATGAGTTTGTTACAGTGTATAATGTATACAATGATCTATTATAATAAAATGGGTCAGATTACTCATTCACCGTGAATTGATCCAGATCACTTTCCTACGCCAGCCTTCGCCGTATTCAAGGCATTCAAAATATATAAAAAAAAAAAAGCAACAAAGTACAACCGAAACCCAAATAGAGGTTGCTCTTGTTACATTCTCATTTCACATGATAAAATCAAAAGCTTCATGCATCAAAGCCAAAATATCATATACAATTTTTGTTTTGTGGTTGTTTACCCTTTTGTACCCATTTAATTAGTTTTGCTCTTTCACCCTTGAATCTTTTTGCTTCGGTGATTGCATCTGAAAGACCTTAACCTTTTAGGAGTGATTTTTTTTTTTGGATAAGTCCCCTATAACTTTACAAATAATTATAAATGTTTCTCAGTGGATTTTAATCTTCTTCCATATTTATTAGAAGAAAGGTTTTCTTTTCTAGCAACACCTATAGGGAAAGAAATTAATATGGTATGAGTAGGAGGGAAATTCTTTGTTGAAATTCTATGCCTATTGCATGGTGTTGTAGCAATATAGTTTTTATAGGCGGATAAAACTGTATTTCTTTTTTCTTTTTATTTCGATATAAAACTATAATTCATAAAACTTTATTTCCTTTTTTTTTCTTCTTTCGCTTATATATAAAACTTCAATTGTTAAATGAGCTTTTCAAACCAGCCCAATTATTGGTTAGTATATGCATGCAACATTATAATAAGAAAACAATTGGCAGGGTATAAGAACCGTAGGGTAGAAATTCAGTGTTTCTAATTTGTTCATTGTGCTCTGTCAAAATTTCAATCGTAACGAGTGTTAACTAGTTCTTTTATGGTACAATCTCTTAGTAAACTTGTTATGACAGTATGAAAATAAGGGTTTTGACATATAGTTCACGCTTAAATTATTTGTTTCTTGATTTTTTTTCTTCTAAAACCATTTGTCATCACTAACAAAATAGCACAAAATTCACAAACTTTATTCTTTCAATTTGTCTTTCTTCAAGTTATGCTATGTCTTTTAAGAAAGTCTCAATAGTTACTCACATTTGTGCGGATTTTATTAAATGTTGTATTACATTAAGAAATCAAAAATGCTATACATCACGAGAGATATATTCCCAAATACCAAGCGAATAACTATGATTGGTTGTTTCACACCACCCTCCCGTGGTTTCGAGCAATTACCGAACTTAAAGCAGTCATGCTATATCAATTTACACTGTTAATAAGCTTCAGGAAATTTAGCGAAAATCTTTTCGCTAGGTATAGCACCTCAAGAAATATATGACCTACAATTGAAATGTCGAATTACCAATGAATGAGTTTTATCATCAAAATATAGGATGATCTTATCGAAATAACCATGATATATAAAACTCATGAGTAAATAGTTTACCAACTTTCCTTCCAATAAATGTAGAGGTGATATGAAGATATCTCCCAAATCGAAGTCCAATGTACATTGTAGTAAATAATTTTCAGACATTCACAAAATACATAGTTTGAATAAACTTTAAAAAATTCAAAAGATAAAAGCGAACTATTTTCCTGACATTATATATGAGCCTTGCGGCCTTGAAGAAGAAAAAACTCTCTTTGAGCACTTTAAAAGACTATTGGGATTGTCCATCTACTCTTTGACACTTATGCTTGAAGTGTCATTAGACTAAATTTAAACACACTCATTTTTTCATATTGCCATATGTGAGTTATGTTAATCTGCACAAATGAACATGTTTAAATCTAGTCAAATAACAATTCAAACATAAGTAACATGGAGTTGTATGGCAATTCCAACTTCCTCAAAATGACTAACATGGAGTTGTATGTCGTAATGCATATGTATAGTGTGAGCAAAACTACCTAATTATCATTTAACATTTTAAAAGTTTTTACAAACTATGTGTTTTGTGAAGGCCAGAGAGCAACAAAGTATCTCTTGCTATATATTTTGGGCTTTGACTTAGAAGATCCATTTCTTTCAAATCAATAGTTCTTGGAAGGGAAATGAACAACTTTTGATTGCTTATTCAAGAAAGAAAATTCAACTTTTGAATCATTTTAACACAACAATCTTCTAATTCACTATTTCCATTTATTTTGCAATAATATATTTATTCAAATAACGTGCATGCTTTTAATTAAATCAAAAAATTCATAATGATGGTCAACATTTCCAATCTTGATAATGTTTTCAACCATGAGTTTTATATCATGGTTATTTTTGTAAGATACGCCTACATTTTAATAAAAGTTTTATATCAATGTTTCCAGTCTTGACAATTTTTTTATACTTGAGTTTTTGATTCTATTGTGAACTTTAAGGGTAATTTTGTAATCATCTCTGTGTAGCTTAATCTATTGAATATTCTTGAGATCCTTGCAATTTAAGGCCGCTATCGTTTTTCACATACTTGGTGATATGTGCTCTTTAATAAAAGAGTTTGATTTTCAGACACCCATTAGGATTTTAGCTTTTATACCCCTTTTGAAAACCTTACTTAGGGTCAATTTGGTTTAGAAGTGATTTTTTTTTTTTTTTTGGATAAATTCAATATAATTTTAGAAATAATTCATAAATGTGTCTCTTTGGATTTTAATTACATTTCAAATTGATTAGAAGAACGGTTTTTATTTTCTGAAGTATAATTGGTTTGCGAAAGAAATTATGGTCGGAGTCTGAGAGTAATTCTTTGTTGAGATAACATAAGTATGATTTAGATTTTTGTAAGAGTTCATATGAACTTAGTATTAAGGGCCTGTTTGAATTGACTTATTTGAGCTTGTTTGGTGACATAAGTTCTGTGAGATAGTTTATAAAAACAGTTTATATGTTATATAAAAACAATTTAACTTTATTTTATTTTGCTATAGAAATAACATGTACATAAGCTTGCTTGTGTTATATGCTGCAAATATGTTGTTTATCGAAACATGGCCAAAGAGTGATTATTTTTTATGGTTTAAGGCCAATGATGATTGTGAAAATTTGTAAGAATTTTTTGCTTATTGGCTTTGTTGATGTAGAGTTCACTTATAGAAGTGTAAGCAGAAGTGGCCATGACATCAGCTCAACTAGCAGGAACTCATTAGCCTCTATACCGGTCACTTCTCGAAGTGACGGTGAAATCTTGCAATCTTCCGACTTGAAAAACTTAAGCTATAATGAGGTAAGATCAGCCACAAAATTCTAGGCAACTGCAATCTTTTTTAGACACTCTTTTCACTTTTTTTTCCTTTGATCTTATTAACATATTATTAATCAAACCCGATAACTTTAACGGTTTACTTTGGGTGGACTTGACAATCATACTAAAGTTCAACCAATGTCTAATAGTTAATGATCTTCATGTTTTGTGTCGTTTTGGTTCAGGCTGAAATCAACTATCTCGGGCAACTTCAACATCCTAATCTTATTAAATTAATAGGATACTGCTTTGAGGATGATCATCGGCTTCTGGTTTACGAGTTTAAGCCGAAGGGCATGGAGAACCATGTTTTCAGACGTTAGTATCTTCTAAATCAGTTGGATTTATTAATTTCTTATTCCTTCTCAATCCTTGCAAAAATTTTCCACTACAATAGTGAACCGTTAAATAGTACTTATAGTATTAATGTTCTATTGAAATTATCGTCTTTAATGCATGAGGTTCTTATTTTTCACCCATTCTCTTGGAGTTTGCAAATGAAAATATCCTCCGGAGCTGCAAAAGGTCTTCATTTTCTCCGTAGTACAAAACATAAAGTCATATATCATGACTTCAAAACTTCGAATATACTGCTTGATTTTGTATGTACATAACCTCAACTTTAGTGTGGCCTTTTTATGGTTGAATTTGATGGATTTAGTACTTGATTACTGAACTTGTTCATGGTTTGGTGCTTTGCAAAACTATGATGCCAAACTTTCTGATTTCGGGTTGGCCAGAGATGGACCAACTGGTGATAAAAGGCTTTTGCTTATCCTAGACCGTCTACTTCTCTCCTTCGTGCTTGAGAGTTTTTTGTGACGCATCAAATGTAACATGAACGCAAAAAAGCTCAGAGGTATAGGTGTTGTAACATGAAACCATATTTATGCAAATGATGTATAGTTTTTGTTGTTTTTTTTGTATGTTTGTATTTTGAGGCACGTTAGAAAATTCAGTTCTTGTGGTCCATAAGTTGTTTATTGTTGTTGAACCATGTATATATGTATAAAATTAAAACTGTAGCATTGTCTATGTGGATAATATTATACTTTTTATCTTGCTTTTAAGGTATAGTCTAGTGTGCCCCATCATGTGGTGAGTTACGTATCCAGGACCCTAGCCCACGGTTGAGTTTTCGAGCTTCTTGGGCTAATGGTACAAAATAAAAGTAATGGGAATTCAAAATGTGAATATATAGGGGTATATTAGTTTTTCTTGTGCTCTGCCCCTGGTCGTGGTGTATTATACACCATTGTGAAATTAACTTTGTCAAATCGTTCAATATAATAGAACAATGTTAGTTCTTTGACAAGTTTGACATTTGTCACTTTTGAGAGCCATTTTTTTTAATTTTCTATAATTAGAATTATTTTCTTAATTATTTTTCAATTGTATTTAACTTTACGTTCATTAATATTTTGAATAAAGAAATAGGTTTGGAAGTTGCACCCTTCTCATGTGTGTATTGCTCTTTTTGGTTCTTGCATACAAAGCACCGCTTCGTTTTTTTCTCACCATCTTCCGAAGTTTCTCTTTTAAGGGCCCGTTTGGATTAACTTATTTTAGAGCTAATATAAAATAATTTAGGCAAATAAATAAGTTTTTATGTATTATTTATAAGTTTTTAAGATAGTTTATGAAAAATTAGTTTATAAAGGTATAATTTTTGTTAGTATAAGTTTATAAATTAAAATAAAAGCTTATTTATTTACATAATCTAATTTTCATAAGCTTAAATTAAACTCAATCCAAACAGGCCCTAAGTATTCATTCATATTTAGCTCTTGAACTCATTTCTCTCTCTCTTCGCACATATTTGTAGTATTGGATTTCTCTATCTTGCTCGATGTTATTGATAACTGATATGATGGTTGTTTCCCTGTAATATCTTCCTTTTCTTTTGTTTTGTTTAATTTAGTTTGATCTTTCTTTTGCTCCCTTTCATTTTAGTCTTTTGCTTAAATAATCAAAGTCATCACTCTATGGTCATCATCTTTATCTCTCCTACCCATTCTTTTTTAACTTATTTATGTATCACCATTTAAATTGTGGTTTTGGTCTTCTTGTTGCTAAGTGCTTATAACCAATCCCTACCATTTACAAGGCTTCAACCACTATACTTAAGTAAGACTCCTTCCTTCATATTGACTGGGTTGAGCTCAGTGCCAGGAACCATTTTTATATAATTAATTCTCCAAATCTCGGGTATAATTATTTTCTCTTATAATTGCATTAAACTACAAGAGTGTATTATCTTAAAAGCAGGAAGAAAAAAGAGTTATGTTAAGATTTGAAAGATAAAGAACGGTATTAGAATTGAAAGAAATCCTTCAATAATGGTATGAGATAAATAAGTTGATGAATTGAAAAAAATCTTTCAATAACACTATGAGAAAAAAATTAGAGAGTGAGAGTGATTGATGCAGTTGGTGGTGGTGGAAGAGAAGGAAGAAGAAGGAAGGGGTATAATAGTCATATTGCATTTGCCTGAGGCGCTTAGGGGCATTTTGGTCCGTTCACATCATCTTTCGATGAGTCAGCAAGCCATATAACCAATCAGCTCTACCAACTCAACTAATCAGTGATGTGACTGTCATTAAATAGCTTCAGGGACCAATAGTCTATTGATTAATATTTGCATGGCAAATTTGAAAGGATTAGTAAATTTAGGAACTAAAATTCAAATAATCCCTATTTGTAGGGACTAAAGGTATAAATAAACCTGATATTGAAAAGGCTACTAGGAATAACTTTTCATTTTGAGATTAAAAGTGATTTTTTTAACAAAATAGATTTTTTTTTAAAATCTAAAACAAACACTGGAAAAATAAAAATAATGGTTGACATTTGTCGCAATTAATATATATTTTTCCATTAACTTTTCAATTATATATTTCATCATAAATAAAACTAAGGCTAAACTGCACTTTTTGCCTCATAAGTTTCACAATGTTGCGATTTTTGCCATCTATTAAAAAAATGGCAAAAGTGACCCATATTTAGAGAAATAAGCTTTTTGGACCCCCTAACATAAGGAAAATATGATTTTTTTGACCCCTTATCTTCTCAAAAAGTTGCGATTATGGTCTCTGTTTTGGGACACGTGGCGTCTTCTCAGCAATTTTGAAATGAAAGGGGTCAAAATTGCCATTTTTTAATAGGGGGCCAAAATCGCAACATTTTGAAACTTAGGTGGCGAAAAATGCAACTTAGTCTAAAACTAATGATGTCTCATCCCTTCGAGCTTTGCTCAATTGATAAGAATATTGCATAATATATGTATGATCGGAATTTAAACGTCGACCATTCTACTTATTCATCTTAAATGAGTGAATTTCTAACGATTAGCTTACTTGACCAAAAAAAAACAATGATGTCCGACAAAGAGAAGCCTAACTCCTAACTCATTAGTATTTTTTTTTTTGTTCAGAAATTACCAAAATGATCAACAATTAAATTAAAGGCTTAATTGCAGTTTTAATCCCACTATTTTGCTCAATCATAGATTTTGGTTTGCCTATTTTTAATTTTCCAATTTTAGTCCCCTTATTTTTAAATTTTTTGAAATTAACTCCTCCCAAAAATTTGACAGTAAAATTGATGATGTGTAATATTTTAAATTGATGCGGCATACCTTCACTCATGACATTCACAAAATACATAGTTTTCTGAAACTTTAAAAATATTGATTGATATAAGCAAACTATTTTGCTGACAATATAAATGTGCACCACGACATGGAAGAAGGAAGAAGAACAACAACAACTTTTATTTGGACACTTTAAGATTATTCGAATTATTTAACTAGTCTTAAACAATTATTCTTGAAGTGTCATTATACTACATTTGAATGTGCGCATTTGTGCAAATTGTCGTTATTACAATATGCAAAAATGAGCATGTATTTGTAGTATATTAACACTTTTCGAGCATAAATGTCGACGAGTATTTGGGCGTTCTAATTCTCTCAAAGTCTAAATGTAGTCTCTTCTTGTCGTAATGCACATATATAGTGTCAGTAAAATAGTCTTCTTCTATCAATTGAATTTTTTGAAGTTAAACAAACTATATATTTTGTGTCAACGTTAGGGAGCAAACTATATATATATATAGGATTTTGATTTGGGGGATTTCTTTTTATCAAGTCTGCAATGACTAGCTTTTAGTTGCTCCTAAAAAACAAAAATTCAAGCCAGTTTTGTGGGTTGTTTTATGTCCAACCACAAATTCTACGAACAATGATACCATCTTTTTCAATTTTCTATTTGATACACTGTGATTGAATGCTTCAATCATAGTTTGTGGCTGTTTATACTTGCGTTGCAGGTTAGAGTTGGAAATCTCTTTAAAATCGAGGTAGATTAATTTGCTTTTTCATTATTCTCTTATGCTACAATAATTTGATTTAGCATAGTTATAGTTACTTACTGTTTCAATTTGGATTTATGTTGTGGTGGATGTTGATTGAACGTATATGATTGCTTTCAAGGCAAGGTTAACAAGTTGATTGCTAAGTATTCCAAAATTGTTTGTGTGACAATATGTTTCAATTGAAGCTTGTTTGTGTGAAAATTCGTTTTTCTACTTCGTGTTTGCACATGAGCTTCATTTGGCAAATGCTAGCAACAATAAATAACACATCTATGTCACTTTTCTCTTCTAAAGCTTTTACCATGTGAACAATAGTGAAAACAATGTCAAACTTGAGAATTCAAGTTAGTTTTCAGCTTACTTGCGTAGCAAGTAAACCATAAGACACTAGTGTAGCACACAATTTTCTGATGTATGAGACACAGGATAGCACAAGTTTACATGAGTTAGTTCAATAGCAGCTATTGACAAATGGATACAATTAGAAGTTGGTTATGCTTTTGTACTCTATAAATAGCTTGCTTGTAACAAACTCATCTTCAATAATCAAAATCACATTTTCTTGATTCAGTTTCTCTCTATTTTCTATCTGCTTTCTCTATGATTTCACTATCTTCATCAACCTAGTTATGATCTTCAAGAAAAATCGCTAATCAATTTCTATCTTTTGGTTCTTGTGTATGATCTCTTGGATACCTTTTCCTTGACAAATTCAAGAATCTTTGTTAAGTTGCTGACTATTGTAAAAACTATCATTATGCAGTGAAGAAGAGATTGTTGTAATGAATTATGTTTCTGTAATTACATGTGTGTATTTCCATGTTGTCAAGGTATGAGTTACACTGGAAATGAAAAAAAAATTGGTGTCTCTTTTCATGCTATATGTAAATATGAGTCTCCTGAGTTTTGCTTTTTCTGAAGCATCTGGGATTTCGATGATTTAATACTTCATTCATATCATTGCTTCCCTTACAAAAAAGAAATGCAACTATGTTGTTCTTTATTTGGTTCTTGATTTAGCTTTGTTCTTGATTTTTATTTTCCAGTGCATGAAAATGTGATTGTCGTAGTGGTGATTAGGTAACATTGTATACAAACACTTGTATACATCATGAAATTTGGACATGTTCTTTCTCAAAAGTGAGAATTATTTACTTTCATCCTTTTTTTAGAGTTGTTAATGTGTGAAGTTTCACTTCTAGCTTCTTAATGTGTGAAATTTAGCTTCTTGCAAAGGGGTAAGGTACCATGATCCAGAATACTAGAAATTAGGTGAGACTGGAAACAAGTACTAGAAATTTGGCCGTCACATATTAATTGTATGCAATTTCAAACGATCTTGCTACATATATTTCACCAAACAAGTAACCACCTCTTCCTCTCACTTATGGGTTTAAAATTATCATTGAACTGAAATTATTAGACTGTGTATAAATGTTTGTGTTAGGCATGTTCTGCTAAAATATGCAAATGCGGTTCTTGTTTTTGCATTTTGTGAGAAATATTTTGCTTAGCTGCACTTGTTTGTCTGCATAAACTTTTGACATTGGTTGATTTAGTTTACTAGAATTTAGCATTGGTATAAATGTTGGTCAAGTTCGTACGTTGTTAGCTTACTTTGATTAGGTTTTATAGTCCATCTTTTTGATTTGATGATTAAGAATAACTATAACATAACATTTTTGCCTTACGGTAACAGATTTAGGACAGTACTAAATGCAAGAAGATCGGAACAATGGGAGAGCATCATACAAGAACTGGTGTCTTGGCATGGAATCCTTGCATTTAGGCTTCAGGGAATAGGGATAGAAACATACTTCAACACAACATGAGGGTTTTCAAGTGACTTTATTGGCAAGCTTGTTGGCCACAATTCGTAAGGTAAAAAAAACAATTACAAATACAAATCGAACTAGCATTGGTAATAATGTTTCATAAAATCAATTGTATGTAAGTAGTGATATTGATGGAAATTTTTAACCTTCAACTTGACAGGTATGTGGACTCAAATGGTCTTGTGATGACAGAGGACTTGCTTCTGATGGTAATGATAATCGGGTATGCCGACTCACCCAAAATTACTTTTTGCTTAGTATATTTTTTCTAGAGTTTTAATTCACCTCTTGTTCAATGTCATGTTTTTTAATATGAGAAGCTTTTGGTATGGAATCAGCCCTCTCAGAAACCAACTTTGAGACTAACAGCGCAGCACACTGCTGCTGCGAAGGCCATTGTTCGATCCCCTCCCCAAAGCAACCTTCTTGTGAATGGAGGTGAAACTGATTATAGGTGTATTCGTTTCTGGGACACTACATATGGCCACCCTATTGAACTCTGTTGACACTGGAAGCCGAGTTTATTTCCTTACCTCTTTTTAATAGAATGTACCAAGCCGGCAAGCCCTACCTATTCAACAAAGGTTGATATTTTTGCGTGATAGATCCACGACTCGAAGGTCAAAATTCACATAGCCGAGCTCATGCTGAAGCCGCCCTTGCTTCACAATGTTCTTCCGTAGAGCCTAGAATCAAGCCAAATATGGACGAGGTTGTGAAAACAATGGAGCAGCTTCAGGAATCAAAAGATACAGAAAACAAAGGTTATGATCACCATGTTCGCAACTCAAGCATGCATCACCCACAATGCATCTTCTTATCCTAGGTTGTCTACTTCTCTCCTTCATGCTTAAGAGTTTTTTGTGACGCGGCATATGTAATGTGAACGCAAAAAAGTTCAGAGGTATATATGTGTTGTAATATGAACCATATTTATGTAAGCAATTTATAGTTTCTGTTGATTTTTCTATGTTTGTATTTTGCGGCACATTAGAAAAATTCAGCTCTTGTGGTGTTTAAGTTGTTTATTGCTATTGAACCATGTATGTATAACAACCACATAGGTTGGTGCACCATACAGCATTGTCAAATTAATCATAGGAAACAACTTTAAATGATTACTCAGGATTTTCGGTTTTGTTTACAATTTTCAATGGTAACTACAATTAATTTGAAACTTTATATTAGTATTATGATTTTAGAAGATAAGTTTTGGCTGAAACATAATATTTGGTTTTTTTTAAATAAAAAACCATATTGTAAAGGAAGAAAGAAAATCTTGCAATGATTCACTTACCATCACCAAAAATGGAAAATAAATTCTTACAAAGATTCACATACCATCACTAAAAATGGAAAATAAAAGGAAAAACACATTTATCAATCATCCGGACCATGTTTTTTGGGTTCGGACTATATAATCCAGAGACAAAATTATAAATTCAGAGGAGGTGCTAGAAGCTACTAGGGTGAGAAAAGAAAATCTCCAAAGAAACATGACAAATGATGGAGAAGACCCAAAAGGTCTAGATGGAGCAAAACATCTTGAAGGTCCAATAGACCCAATTAGAACAGAAAAATCTAGGAGAATTTCTTTTTTGGCCCCCTCAATATCTCTTAAGCCCTCCAAAAATATGTTTTTACCTCTAATATATATGTTCGGTAGATACATCCCTGATGGTTTGGGAGTTATCTCCCGGAGGGTTAGGGTGTTATCTCCCATATGACTGTTTAAGTTAACATATACACTTTAACAACTGCAAAAAAAGGATTTAAACAAACAAATTATGTAAACAAAGAACTAAAAAAAAATTGGCATAAATTACTTAAGCCAAATACATAGGTTCCTAACCAAATAAATTACATAGTTTAACGTCAAGAACTAAGTGAAAAGTAGGTTTGAAGAGCAAATAGGATGGTTTGAAAATTTGGAAACACCAAAATAACGTAACTAACAATTTGTTCATTGTGTTGTCATGTAAATTAGTCATCCGAGAGATAACTCCCTATCTACGAAACTTATATTAGAATAAAAACGGAAATTTAATGGGGCCTAAGAGATATTGAGAAGGCCTAAAAAGAAATTCTCAAATTCTAGAAAGTTCATCAAGGAGTTCATTGTGGGTGAAAAGATTTTACTTAGCTATTGTATTAAGGGAATTTCTCTTCTCACCCTTCTCTCTTCTGACGTGCCCTCCAATATTTTTAAAATACTCTTGTTAGGATTATATAATCTAAAACCGTTTTGCAGATTTTTGGATTATAAAATCTAAAACCTATCAAAACTCAGAATTCATATTATAACTGGTATGAAGATCTCAACTGACGATCGTACTATCCCCATATAAACTGCACAGCAATTTTAGGAAAGTATGAATAGTCAACAGTGACCATGGTATCATAATCCACTTACAAATAAAATTTAAGAAAGAAAAGTGTAGAATGAATAAAAAGTGAAGAATGAATAAAAATGTAGAAGAATGCAAGGCTATTTATTGCCTTAAAATGTTTATGGATTGTGACTACAGTCAAAGGAAACATTTAAAATGTCCAAACCGACCAAAAATGCCACAAATCGTTCAAGCCTTGCGTGTAATTCCAATCTGTGTTAAAACTTAAAGTTTGGAGGATTAGGTGCATTTCAGATTATATAATCCGAACGATGTCCAATTAATACACAGAATATTTAAAAAAAAATCTGGCATTAAATCTAGATTTACAACATAGTACATTAAACACAACAATTTCAACAACATAATTCAACCAGTCTACCCATGAAAGCACTGATTTCTTCATAGGTCCTAGGTCGAATCAAATTTTCCCAAATATCTTGAAAAGATATGACCAGGGAAACGTCTAACTCAACCGGTCCCTTCAAACTATGCTGACCAAATATAGAGAACATAATTCTCACCTCATCGTTGTTCCAAAGCTTCATCAGGGTGAACTGGGCACTTTCATTTGAGTCCATCGATGAACGACGATACTCAACACTGTGAATCCTTCTTGTGTCTCTATGGTTGAGGTGGCCTCTAATTTGGTCTAGTTGGTCCTTCAAGCAAAACACTGTGACATCATTTAGGACAATAAACATATTAGGTTTCCCTCTTGTAGTACACTGCGGTTAGTTTGGTGTTTACATCTACTGGATAATTGTTCATGGTTTTGTGATGTGGTTTAAAAATGCACCAAACACGCCAATTTATAAAAGTTTATGTGCGTCGTGGACCACAAAAATTATCGGTGCAATGTGGGGTACAGAAAAATCTTGTACTTGACTTGTTCATATTATATAATTGGAAATGTTCCAAACCCTCCAAAGTACAAGTTTTTTTTACTGCATTCGCACATATCAGATTTTATAATTCAAAATAACCTGAGAATGATTTTGGATTATAACCTGAGAATGCTACTTCTTTTGAAATAAGCTCATCCCGAGAACCTCACGACTACCTTCTAAATGTTAAGTTGTTACTGTAGCATGTTATTATTTTTATCCAACCATCCTGTGATTTCCGCTAAAGTAAATCCAATGGTGGCAAGGAATTTGCAACAGGTTTGTGAGAATTTATTTCGCTGCAAATAGTGGTGCCCAAACTAAAAGGATAATGCTACTTCTCGCGAAATAGCTCATCCCCAGAACCTACCGACTACCTTGTAATTTTTAAGTTGTTACTATAGCATGTTCTCATCTTTTTATCCAACCATCCCATGATTTCCGCTAAAGTAAATCCAATGGTGGCAAGGAATTCACGACAGTTTCGTGAAAATTTATTTCGCTGCAAATAGCAGTGCTCAAACTAAAAGAACAATGCTACTTCTCGCAAAATAGCTCATCCTAAGAACGTCACGACTACCTTGTAAGTGGTAAGTTGTTACTGTAGCATGTTCTCGTCTTTTTATCCAAACATCCCATGACTCCGCTAAAGTAAATCCAATGGTGGCAAGGAATTTGCGTCAGGTTCATGAGAAGTTATTTCGCCGCAAATAGCAGTGCTCATACTAAAATCACTGGATTTCGGATATTTATACACACGCAAAACGTGAAAACTAGAAGGTAAAATATGTCTGCAAATAGTTATTTCTTTTTGTATATAAGAGGAGGAAATAGTTCTTTCTCTTTTGATTTTTGTTGTCTTTCAAAAATAAAAGAATCAAAAAATCAAATCCAAAACCTTTTTTTGGTACAACAAATCCAAAACTTTTAATATGTACGTATATGTTTAGTCACCATGACATAATAGATAAGAATTTTCATAAATTTGCCATAGGTCAAATAGAAAGCCATAAACCAAAAAAAGAGGGTCAAACAAAAAGCTTTTGCATATATTCATCTTTGATCATTTTTGTTCAAAGTAAACCTTCGAACCCGCTTAAAAGATTGGTGCATGGATGCTAGTATGCTACATCCCCAGTTTAACCTGAAAAATAATCTCAGTTGGATTCTTAGTTTCTGATACCATCAGAGATATTGGATCTAGATATTTTTTATAACAAATTCATGAACTTGTTCATGGCCTCAAGTATAAATGCTTCCCTTTATCTATGTTTGGGTGATGAATTTTGTAGAGAAAAAAAAAAAAAAAAAAAATTTTTATTTTTTTTTTAAAA
>Ga0228710_1006137_pt1 | contig 18391 bp, 17 predicted proteins | sample MedpolnodulmetaG_FD_177995 | JGI IMG/M metagenome (GOLD analysis project Ga0228710, IMG submission 177995) | Root nodule microbial communities from Medicago polymorpha collected in Santa Monica, California, United States - pink nodules | ecosystem: Host-associated > Plants > Roots > Nodule...
TGTTATTCTTTGGGTCCAACTTAACTAAATTATTTTAATATGATTAAAATAAATTTAGAAGCAATGTTTGGGAACATCTATATGATAGATTAGAGTAAGGAGTTATTCACTCAAATGATTTGAAAGTAATATGACATACAATTGGAAGGAGTTCCTACCTAAATAGCTAAGTTTTCAGGGATCAGCCCCCTTTGACTCAAAACGAAGTGAAATATGGATTTCAACCCACAAGAAAATCTTCCAATGAGATTTTCCAATTCAAATGTTGAAAGTCATTGTTTTGAGTGAAATAGCCGGAGCATATTTAATTAAAGACCTAATTAAATATGTTTTTCAATCATGATACTTATTTTATTTATTTTCTATTTTTGGAATTTCTTTAGCATATGCATTTTATTATACTGTTAAATGTTCTTATGAAGAACAAAATCTTCAGGAATGACTTTCTGAATTGGTACAAAATTAAGAATTGTTTTTAAGAATGAGAAAAACTGTTAAAGAGTTAAAATAGAAGTAAGACTTCTTATTTGCTCATATAGTTATAGAAAGTTAAATTTATACTTCTACATTATAAGTATATTATACTTGATGATTAATCTCATATTTGTTGAAATTTAAAGAGTTTTAAAGAAGCAGGACATTAACTATAAGTGAAGTCCACTTACGTCCAGAATGAAACAAATTGTTTCATTGACATAGGAGCTAATGCTTAGACTTAAATGTAACTTGATATGGAACCAAATAATTGTTATTAAATTCCATATAAAATAGAAGCATTAAATCATAAATCTTGTATTGAGAAGAGAATGATTGTGTAGTTGAATAATAGACAAACGTTGTCATATTATGCAAATTATGTTTTCTATTTAAATATTCTAATCAAGTAATGGATTTGAGTTTCATGATCTTGATAAGCTGGTCTATAACTTATGAGAAAAGGATCAAATGAGATTAGAACCTTTTGTATATCATTGGCATCACTCTTTAGTACAAACAAGTGTGATTCACATTTCCAAAATCCATGAATATGGACTATTGGACTCATTTGATTTTATATCATTTTGAAGGATGTGAGTAGTCCCACCTTTCAAAATGAATTAGTATATCGGTCACCAACAAAGGTGAAAGGACACATAATCTATTTCAGTTGATATACATATAAGATGTATATGGAGCACTAAACATATTTGCTAGATATTTAGTACTTAATCTAACATTACTAATTAAATTAGTAGATGAGCAAAGTGTATTTGACACGATTCAAGAAATCTTTGAAATTGTTCAAAGAGTTTAACAATGAAGTAAAAGGAATGATGTTTGAAAAGTATAGAGACCATCCGAGTAAGTCGTGATGGTAAATACTTGATTAAGGAGTATACTGATTATTTATACCGTTTCATGTTTGACATGACTCGATCTAAAATAGTTTGAATATAACTCAATGACTCTTGAAATTAATTAAATTACAGTTATTCTTCACCCATAACAAGTTCCAATTAAGTAATCACAAAGACAACGTATTAGATATGGAGGTAAGAGTACCTAGTTTTGACTTTATGATAATTTGAGGTTATATGGTTTATTAGATAAACTAAACTTCAAATTAAATGAATGTATAATTGTGTAACTATCCTTAGGAAACTAAAGGATATTATTTCTACATCTTCTTTGACAAAATTTGTTTGTCGCTAGAACTGTAGCATTCCTTTTCAAGGAGTATGTCTCTACAGGAGCCAGTGGGAGTGATGTAGAACTTGATTTAAGTCAAGTAACACAAAATACACGTCTCTCTAATAATGGAATACAAATTGAATCAACAAAGTGTTGTTGTTAAATCACCAGTTTAAGTAGCACAAGATCTAGATGAGTCTGATATGTCATATCACTAGGATGAGAAGATGATTTTGTCATTACTTGACAAGGTGATATGATGCTCATGGAAGACAAGCCCCGACTTACTAGAAGGTTTTAAATGGCATGAACTTTGAGAAGTGGCTATATGCCATGGGATCTTATAAAGAAGCCATGTACACATACCATATATGGATATTGGTTATATCATTCAAATTAGTATGACTCATAAGATGAATGTGAGTTTTCTTGTAGAAAACTGACATGGATGGTATTATGAATACCTTTAAGATGTGATTGATTGTAGAAGGTTTCATGAAACTCATGATGCACATCATGACGAAACTATTACATCATCGTAATGCTTAAATGTAACGATCCCAATGTACATTGTTGTATAATACATGATCTAGAAGATGGATAACGAGGTTGTATTCTTTAATTGGAATAACCTTATATATGTATTTGACATATGTAGGATTTAGTTAATCCAAAGGATACTATAAAGTTAGATGTATTACAAAATTCATTTATGAATTAGAGAAATCTTCTCGAAGTTGAATTGTTTATTTTATTAATGAAGTTTTATGAAAACTTTGATTAATGAAGAAATCTTGTGCACACAAGGAGATTAGTGGGAGCATTGATATTAGTTTGGTGGAGTATGTGGATGACATACTAGTCACCAAAATAATTTATCTACACTTGTGAGACATTGTTAGAAAATTATTTCTAATATATACCAAAATCGATTATAGTGTTCAACACTAGAATACCTTCAAGAATATCCTTGGATGTCTTAAAGGACTAAGTATTGTTTCTTGAACATGGATGAAAGAAACATTGTAAATGAGTTACAATGATGATGACTTTCATATCGGTGTATAGTATATCCAGATCGCAATTTGGAATAAATGGTATGCTTGGATATCAACTATGAAATTTGTAAAAGTACAAGCTTTAAATAGTTGTTGTTTCTATTACAGATGTCAAATATATGATTTGGATAATTTAGCTCATAACTGAGCGAAAACATGTGTTTATTGCATTGCGGATTCCATTGATCTCGTTTGAGGTAAAATTGGTGTAATCTTGCGAGCAATGATAACTTGATCTGACTAATGATCCAAATGTATACTTTGACACTTCAATTTTTCAATAGAAGATCGAAAGTGGAAATTGAAAGTACTATAACCTACCAACATAGGAAAGGGTTCCTTATCTACTAGAATTGTATCATGCCCAGAGTGTGCTTGATGCTAAATTAGACCAATAGATATTGAGTTAATATTTGATGGCTCTTAGTGCTAGTGGGAGATTATTGGAGTAAGCCATAATAGCCAATCTATTTTGATTGAGTTTGGCTTTGTATCATTATATTGATATAATTATATATTATGAATATATAATAACAAGGAATTTCTTTATTGATTTTTTTTTTTAAAAATAATAAAGTCCCTAGAATAGTTAGTCTGTTTAATGGAACATTAAGTATAACTTAATTGTGAGACCCAATTAAACATAAGGGCACTATTCTTAAAGTACCTGTAGTCAAGCTTTGTTGTGAAAAGGGATAACATTAAAGCATAGAGACTATTATGTGGGTAGACTGATGATCACATCTCACAGATCATGGATAAAGAGTTATCAAGTCTTCACATAGATATAAATATTAGGAGTAATATTTATATTGGATAGACCCACCATGAGAATACTACATAGTATAAGTTATGAAAAGTGTCATAAGATATTCCCATAGTGATAGCGGTGTATTCCACCCTTTGACCTGCAATCACTATGTACCCTAGATGTTGGGGTTAAGTGTTTTGTCACCATTCAAACGTTGTCTGTAACAAGATGACTATAACGTTGGTTAATGGGTACTCCACGAATCATGTTGAGGGACATGAGTGACCTAGATGGAATTTGCCCCTCCTATATAACAGGAAAAATGTCTACGGGCCCAATATTGAACTGGACAAGGGTGACATGTTATGCCTTGTGTTCAATATAGATATGAGGGAAAAAGGGTAATTAAACACATGATCATTATCACAGAAAAGGTTTTGTCACATCACATGACATTCTTGTCACTTAGGTGGCAGTGATGTGTTGCTAGATACCGTTCACTGTTTTTAATATTAAATATGTGATTTAATATTATTGCCAACGTTACGGAAACCTATAAGGTCACACACAAAGAACAGATGGATGAGAGAAATAAATAAGTAAGACTTATTTACAATAATAAGTGAGACTTACTTATAAAATGATAAGTATGACTTATTAGTAATTAAATAATTACATATGACTTTATTATTTAATTTACGAAAAATAGAGAAACGCGGTCCACCGTAACGTACAATGTGTTTAAGTGAAATATGGTGCACCGTAAGGCACGGTGTACTTAAGTGCTTGTCTTGCTGACCACACAAGTGATTCTATAAATAGAATCCTTGTGTTGAAGCATTACAATTTTTTTGTGAGTGCTTAACCTATTTCACAAAAGTTGTGAAACCCTAGCCGCCACTCTCTAAACCTTCTTCTCTCTGAATCTCCATTGGAATTGGCTAGCACCGGTCATCAGAGAAGTTTTGTTCGTGTGGACTAAGTAGAGGCATCACTACTTTGATTTGCTCGTGATCAGAAACAATTCTGCTACAAAGGTTCTGCTCTTCAAGAGGTAAACACATGAATCCTTAAATTGTTTTAATATGTGTTTGATTTGTGATTAATGATTTAATCAAGATCCGTTTCAATGGGATTTCTTCCGCAAAGAGGATTAAAATTTTGAAAAACCCCTCTTAAAATCCCTTTAGGTTAATCAGGGTAAAGATGTGAATTTCAGATTGGATGAGAACGCCGCCTTGATGTTTCGTGACCGAGTTTGTGTACCGGATGTGCTTGAGCTTAAGAAGTAAATTTTGGAAGATGGTAACAGGAGTAGTCTGAGTATTCATCCAGGAGCGACGAAGATGTATCAGGATTTGAAGAGGTTATTTTGGTGGCCTGAAATGAAGAAGGATATCGCAATGTTTGTGTATGCTTTTTTTGTTTGTCAGAAGTCAAAGATTGAACATCAGAAGATGTCAGGTTTGATGCAACCGTTGTTTGTGCTAGAATGGAAATGGGATAGTATCTTTATGGACTTTGTTGGAGCGTTATCGAAGACTGTAAATGGTTTTGATTCGATTTGGGTGATTGTTGATCGAGTGACGAAGTCGGCAAATTTTGCTTATATCAAGACCGGTATGTCTCTGGCGAGGTTGGCGGAGATATACATTGAGCAGATTGTCAGGTTGCATGGTATTCCTTCTAGTATTGTGTGTGATCGGGAGCCAAGGTTTACTTCTAAGTTTTGGGAGAGTTTACAAGCTGTTTTGGGAACTAAGATAAGGTTGAGTTCTGCTTATCATCCCCAGACCGATGGGCAGACGGAGAGGACTATTCAGAGATTGGAAGATTTTTTGTGAGCTTTTGTTTTGGAGCAAGGTGTAAGTTGGGTCGAATGTTTACCGTGGATTGAGTTTACTTATAACAACAGTTTTCATTCAAGTATCGAGATGGCACCGTTTGAAGCTTTGTATGGTCAGAGGTGTAGAACGCCATTGTGTTGGTATGAGTTAGGTGAAAGTGCTTTGTTAGGACTGGAGGTTGTGCAGGAGACGACGGAGAAGGTTAAGATGATTCAAGAAAAGATGAAAGTGTTTCAGAGTAGGCTGAAGATATATTATGATAAGAGGAGGAAGGATATTAAGTTTCAGGTTGGTGATCATGTGTTTTTGAGAGTGAATCCCGTAACCGATGTTGGACGTGCTTTGAAGTGTCGGAAGTTGACACCTCGTTTTGTTGGGCCGTTTGAGATTGTTGAGAAGGTTGGAGTTGTGGCGTATCAGATTGCTTTACCACCGTCTTTGTCGAATCTTCATGATGTGTTTCACGTGTCTCAGTTGTGGAAGTATGTGTACGACGCGTCTCACGTAATTCAAGTGGATAATTTGGAAGCAATGGATAATTTGGCCGTTGAGACATGGCCGGTTACGATTGAGGATCGCGAGGTGAAGCGTTTGCGAGGCAAGGAGATCTTTTTGGTGTAGGTGATATGAGTTGGACCAACTGGTGATAGTGCTACATGGGAATCAGAGAGTAGGGTAAAGGTTTCGTATCCGGAGTTGCTTCCTTCAGGTAATTTTCGAGGGCGAAAATTCTTTTTAAGCGGGGAGAGTTGTAACAACACGATTTTCGCTAGATTTATTTTAATTAATTTTTATATGTGTTTGTATGTGCTTGTATGCGATTATTTGCCTCTGTGTGTATTTTGGTTGGGATTAGTGGAATTTGGTTTAAAAGGGTATTTTAGTCATTTTGTACTAACGGATATTATGGTCATTTTGTGAGCAAGGGTAAATTAGTAATTTCACTGTGAGGATTATTTGTAGTGTTTTAGTGGCAGAGATTATTTTCATAATGTTACTAGTAAGAGTGGGGTAATTTATTTAAGAGCCGGTAACTATTCATTATTTTTACCCGTAAGTGAGTAGAAACTTTGTGAATTAGTTAATGAGAACTTTGAGGCCATTAAGACATTTGAGAGTTGAGCCCATTTGGGTAGAGCATATATAAACTCTAGTCTTTAGAGGAATTAGGGTTTTACACTCATTTTAGAAATGATGTTGATTGTTGGCAGTTTGTGTGAACATATGCATTGTTGTTGAGTCATATGTTCATGCATTCATGACTGATGGTGACGGATTTTATATCCATATTGGCGACGATTATGATGTTTTTGTTGCATCATGAGGTGACAACCTTGGTGACGACTGGTACCACATGCATCTAGAAGAGTCTAAAACATTGCATGCATTTGAATATTTGGTGAGTGGTCTCATAATTGAATAAGTGACTTGGTGAATTTGTGCATTGGTTAAATTTGGTGAATGTTGTGATTATGTGGATTGGTGTATATGTGCATTGGTGGATTTTGTTCATGGTTGTGAATAATTTAACCAGGCTCTAATTGTATGTCTTGCTTGTGCGTATACACTTGGTGAATTAATTTGATGATAATTATCTTGGTAAAGTAATGAGGTGAGAATTGTATATGTATGTTGGGCAATTCCTTTGATAGTGATGATTCCTTTGCCTATGCCTTGAAATGATGAATTGTTTTTGTTGAGTTGATTAGGCTAAATGAGGAATAAGGTGAGTAATTCTTTCATTGATTGATGTTGATAAATGATGAGCTTATGTCGATGACTTGACTAGAGATTGAATATACTTGCTATCCTATGATAGATGTTTGGTAACATGTTTGATGTTGAACTAGGGATATATATATATATATATATATATATATATATATATATATATATATAATGATGGTATTCTAGGAATGTAATGAATCCTTAAATGCTTATGTTTGATTATCTTGTTTATGATGATGTGAAGCTAACCGCCAGTGGTCGTTCGGTTGACTGCCTGCCTATTTGTATGAATGGGTAGTCATTGTGCAGGAGTAGCTTTGTTGCTTGCTTGGTGATTGCTTGAGGATAACGAGAGCTTCCTATGTTATCTGTTTTGGGTGTCTTTGTTTAGGGCTCTGATTTAGGATGTCGGTCTTTATTTTAATTAGGTGTTGACTATGTTGTTGAGATTTTACTCATATGTTGAGATTGGAGATTTATTTGATGATGTATTTTTAATGCTTATGACATGGCTATTTGGAGATGTATGTTATTTATCCGCTGTGACGTTTTTAAGAAATTTTTAGTATGCATGTTTTGAGAACTATTGAAGACGTGACATCTATTTCTTGAATATATGTATTATTCGCGTGTTTTATCGCTTTAATAGAAGTAGATCGTTACAGTAGGATCAAATGATGGACCATCATAAGTTCATGCATTAGAATATATTCTTTTGTAGATAATAGTGTTAAGTCACCTTCTCCACCATAACCTATCTGCAAAGACTATTTTCATATTAAACGACCTTCACCCCCATCCAGAACCAATTCATATTCAGACAACTCATCTTCTATTTTATAAGATAGCTCACCTATCAAAACCCCATCCTAAACCTTCCTTTGATCCTTTCCTACCAATTGTATTGATTCACCCAGAGTGTCCATCATATGATGAAACAACTAAACAAATTCTGGATAATTCTGGGTTTCCAGAAATAGGCGTTTGTTCTAGTTCTGCGGTGACTCTATACCGTCCCTCCCATTTCGCGACCAACTTTCCATCTCGAGCATTTCTCACGCCCACGTATACGCGCCTCAAGACGAGATCTCCAGTATTGAAGTCCATCGGTTTCGCCTTCCTATTGTACTTTGTAGTCGTGGCCTATTTCACGACGACTTTGGTTAAGGCTGCAAAAATTCTTGACTCATCAATGAAGTCTAGCTCTTCCAACACTGCAGAGATAATAGAGATTAAGCCCATTAAAATGGAGACTAAGCCCAAGAAAATCATTGTGACATTTTAGAGAAAGAGGCAAGAGATAGAGAAAGGAGAGAAGAAGAGGTCTCGAGGAAGAAGATGAGAAACTTAAAGAATAAAAGAAGAGAAGTGACCCAAGCTAGAGGGAGGCTAATTTGAAGAATTAACAGGCACGAGGGTAGATTATTTTCACCATATGGAATTTATGAGTAATTGGGTAATGATGGGTTGTATGATTTTTCTCTACTTTCATGAATCTTGTGAAGAAATAACGTTGAAATTATGATCTAGCATGTTGTTGTGATTACGGGTATATGATTGTTTGAGAGTTTATGAAGTTATGATGATAAATTTGTGATTTGAATATGTTGTTGTGGTGTTCTTGAGTTCTCTGTTTCATTTGGTGAAATTCACGAAAGATGTTGCTAAATTGTTGTTGATCATACCTGATCAGAAGGTGACTGTTGGTGCTTTAAATGCGGTGGTTTGAATGGTGGTGGAATGCGTTAAGAATACTCTTGGAACGGTGGGGGGTTGTGTACCTGCAGACACTCCGACGCTCAAGTCAGTAGAGATCAGAGAGTGAGGGTTAAGAGGAGAAGAAGATTCTACCTTGGGGACTGCTAAGAGTCCCCTATATATAGAGGTGGAGGGCTACAGAGCCATTGTAATGGCACACCAGGCTCTAGCAGTTACGAAATCGTGGGAAATGTAACCGCTAGAGAGATTATTACGGGAACGTGCAAAGAGACGTTAGGGTTCGCTTAAACCAGTCTCGCTTGCTCCCTGCACCCCCTTCGCGGGGAAGGGGAGTATCCCAAGTAATGTTGCCAAATGTGGTATTTGGGCTTTGGATTGTATTGGGCCTAATTAGATGGGCCAAAACTCCTTTTGGCCGGTCCAGAACAGTAGCGCCCCAAGTCGTTACTCTTGATGAAGAGTGATGACTTAAGGGCGAGTACGCATTGCTGTTTGTGGACGGTCGAAGAGGAGGGCTCGTACGGGGGAAACCGAGCTGTTGGGACGTGCGAGGAAGCCTTGGGTCTGGGAACTGTTCGCCTGTAGCGTCTGTAACATTTTGAGAGAATCGGGCGAGTATGTGTTGGGAAGCACTCGCTGTTCTTCAAGTACTTTTAGTTCCATAGTTAAGTAAGTTCGATAACCGAGTGATTTGTGTTCGGCATGTGGATGTTTGATCCTTTCCTGGTCATAAGGAAAGATTCCTTCGTCAGGAAGTTTGGTCGATTGTCATTCCGTCATTAATGCCCACGTCTCGAGGGAAGTTTGAGGAGACATGACCTTTGGTTGGAGTAACACGTGTAAAGGTTAGCGTGGTACTTGAGTACCTAGTGCCTAGAATGTATTCTTGGTTTGTGTTTCCAAGGTGTCATAAACGCCGTTGATCTGACTCTAACGTTTGAGGAACCGTTGTCTTTAATCAGGGCCCTTGGATGGATGATTTAATTTGATCTGAACCGTGGGTAGGCCACTTTGAGTGGAGAGTTGTGTGTGAAGGGTTGTATCGGATTGCGGCATCTTGGCACTTGAAAGGTTTGTGAAGCAGGTATAAATAGTTCAAACGCTTTGTTTGGAACATTTATCACTTCATTCTCATAAACTTAGAAATTTCCAAGAGTTCTTTCAATGTCAAAGCCTTTCCGAACCTTCAACTCCTCACTTCAGATTATGTTTTTCGTCGTAACAGTTAATGTTCTGACGATCCTTCCTCCCCTTATTTTTATGCTTGATTTCTTTAGTCTCCTGTTTTAGAAATCATAGAAATTGCATGTTTTTAGGGTAGAAGTTACTCCGACGCAATGGTTTCTGCCATTTGTTACGGTGGTTTCCACTTCGTGTAAGGAGTCTTAGGAATTTAGCTGTCTGTTTACAGAAAAACAGTGGCGACAGGCTGTAGTTTGACCCATAAGCTTCAGTTCTGCTTGCTCATGAGTGAGTTCGTTGACGTGGTAGGAGTGGTCGATCTCATGGGTGAAGGAAGGGTGGATCTGAATGTTGGATTCACTTTTTCCTTGCTCTTTCAGGTTTTCCATGGCAGAAGAAGGGATTGCCGCACCAACTCTTACTTGGACGGGGGAGGAACCCCTTGAGACAGAATCGTCGTTTGCCTTGGACGGAATGGGAGAAATCCCTTTTACTTCTGTTGGTAAAATTGAAGATTGGGAGGTCGTACTTCCGAGCACTTCTGATAGAGTGTGTTCGGAATATAACAACTATGTCTTTCCCCTGTATGAAGTGGTTTTCAAGGACATGGGTTTCCAACTCCCCTTATCTGATTTCCAACGAGAGGTGCTCCGTTGGACTAAGCTTTCTCCGTCTCAAATTCACCCCAACTCCTATGTTTTCATGAGGGCGTTTGAACTGGTGTGCCAGCATCTGAGGGTTCCTCCTCTCAAGAACCTCTTTTACACCATTTTCACTGTCCAGCGGGGGGCCGACTGGGTCTCCTTTCGTCAAACCAAAAAGATGTTCGAAATCTTTACGGGGAAGGTACAGAGTTTCAAAGAGCGCTTCTTTTTGGTACGACCTAAAAGTGACGCTGCTTTGGATACTCTTTTGGAGGCGGCGAAGGAAGGAGTCCTTGAGTGTCGTACTCTTTTCCCTTTATATTGGTCACAAGACCATTTTGGTTATGAACTGAAGGATTTCTGTCGGACCGTTCCTAGTTTGACGGAAGAGGAAACAGATGTGCACCGGAAACTGCCAAACGTGGAGACCCATTGATGAATACGGATGGGACACCAGTAACAAAGCCCCGCTTCATCAATACCCATGAGTTGGTGGTGTCTCAAGACCTAGATGATTGTCTTGGTAGTTACCTTCTTCTTTGTTTTCTTTTTATTCTTGTTGCCGTGTGTTATCTCCCATGTCTGACAAGTTTTCCCTGATTTTTGTGTTTTGCATGAAAAATGAAAGATCTACAGGCCCTTCTAAACGAAGCAAACAAGAAGGTCATCGCCAAGAAGCGGCATAAGAATGCTCAATCAGTGGACCTCCTCAAAGCTGGGTCTGATCCTCGTTCGACCTCCGGTCCGGTGCAGGACCTAGAAGGAGAAGACCGTCCCGAGGAGGGGGTTCAGGAACCAGCGAAGAGAAAGAGGGTGGAAACGCTTTTAAAGGAGCCCACAACACCTATCAGTGTCGTTCCGCTTCGTTCTGAAAGTGGGGACTTCCTCCAGCTTCCGAAAGTATGGTCCGAGCCTGATCGTTGTGGTCCCCATTCGACCCTTTTCCTGGATGACCCTGAGCTGCGGGTTATTCATGACCTTGGTCCTGCTGGATGGAGCACGGCAATAACCGAAGGAGTTATTGCTACCGTGAAGGCCTTGGAGGTTGCTACGGTCTTGAATAACGCTTCTCTTGAGGGCAAAATTAAGGTGAACGCTCTGACCAAGGAGAGGGACGCTTTGGTTTCCCAAATCTCCCAACTTGAGGGCGATGTTGCTGACAAGAGGTCAGTTGCTGAGGAGCGTGGTCGCCAAGTTGCTGTTGTAGAAAAGCATTTGGTGGATGCTAGGGCTGCCTTTGAGCAGGCAACTGAGTCTTCCCAGAAGTTGGCTGAGGAAAGGGCGGCTTTGGAGGAGTCTCTGAAGAAGCCGGACTTCCTCGTGGAGGAAGAGACGGAGGACATTGTTGTCCTGAGGCGTGCTGACCTGGTTGAAAGGGTGAGCGTGCTGGAAGGAAGCTTGGTGAATGCCGTCAAGCTAGGTTTTGATCACGCAGTGACCCAGTTGAAAGTGGTGAACCCCGACGTCAACTTAAGCGTCGAGGGGATTCATCATCTTAGCACTATTGAAGATGGTGAGATCAAACCTCCACCTGATTTTGAGGAAGATATCAGGCATGTTGATGAAGCCTAGGCCGATGAGGCCTTGTAATTTTAATCACTATCGTTTAACAACTTCTGCTTTGTAACTGGCTTTCTAGCTGATGACATCGTGCGACCTTCGTGGCTTTAGCACTTTAAATATAATTTGTTCATTGTTCTTATCATATTTGCTGAAAATTGTTTTGCTTTATTTTCAAATATGACGTCTGAACTGAGTGCTTGTTGTGTGAGGCTTTTTTATATTGTTTAAAGTATTTGTTGAGAGTGAACTGTTCGATTTGCATGTTTTACAAAGTGTAACAATTCGTATGCTCTTGCTTCTTTTTCTGTTCTTTGCTGCTAGTTTTGGAGAAATGAGGCGACCTTTGAAAACAAAGTAAGAAGCTTGTCGAGGTGGAATGGTCTACCCCCTGGCAGTCATTGTTTCAATGAAATGAATTGATGACTGGAGAGTTTCGCATATCCTCCGTCGATCTTGTACTTTTAGACCGTTGTTTATGAGTTCAAAGTTTTTGCCCTTCTTTCCCAGGTATTGTTGCTCGGTTGGAACATTTACCTTTTGATTGTTTTGCAAGGGAAAGTCTGGGCGTGAGAGTTCTAACCTTTACGCGGAGTATTTGTTAGAAGCATTTCACATCCAAGAGATAGTTTATCTGAATGTGTGAATCACCCATCGCGAGCTGAGGCGTATGTGAAGAATTCAATCAAAGTTCAATGCACTGAGGCGTGAATCACCCATCGCGAGCTGGGGTTCTACCTAACATGTCGAGCGGTGATGTCGCAGTTGGTAACGATCATACCGAGGAGTATGTAAATCTATTGTGTAGGTTTCACTTATCGTTTTTGTTTTTGGATTCGGAGTGGCACGACTTTCCTCCTCCGTTGTAGTTGCTCGTTTTTTTTGGAGAGCATGAAGTTCGTTGTCTTGAACTAAGTATGTACACTAGAGTTTTTTGGCTATGTTTGCCATCTAAGTGTAATACCTTTTGAGTTTTTCGGCGTTCTAAGTTCTTGGAATTGTTCTTTTTTTAAGGTCTTTGAGTTCGTACGCTGTTGTCCCGGTTTTCATTCGGACTCTATAGGGTCCCTCCAAGTTGGCGGCGAGTTTTCCCTCTTCATAGTCCTTTTGATTCCATCGGAGGACGAGGTCGTCAACTTCGAATTCGCATTTTATAACCATTTTGCTGTGGTGAGCGGCTATTTTTGTTTTACCGTTATTTCTCACAGAGCCGCTTCACTTCTGACTTCGTCGACGAACTCGAGCTCTTCGCGTAAGTTAGCCGTGTTGGCTAGGAAGTCAGTGTCGGCGTTAGTTCGCCACGTGAGCTCAGTTAGCTCGATGGGAATGACCGCCTCTGTCCCATACGTGAGTCGAAAAGGTGACTCGCCAATAGTAGAGTGGGGAGTAGTTCTATAGGCCCAGAGGACCGTATGCAACTCTTCAACCCAGTTGGTTTTGGCTTTGTCCTGCCTTCTTCGTATTCCTCGGAAGATGACCCTGTTTACTGCTTCGGCGAGGCCGTTAGCTTGAGGGTGCTCTACGAAGGTGAAGCTTTGTTTGATACAGATGTTTTTGATCGGTGAATTGAGTCCCATTGTCGAATATCACGAGGGCCGGTACTCCGAATCTTGCTAAGATGTTTCTTTTGAAGAATATTAGGACGTTTTTCACTGTGATTTTTGCCAATGGCTCGGCTTCGATCCATTTAGTTGAGTAGTCTATTGCTACGACCAGATACTTAAGTTGACCAGCAGCTTTAGGGAATAGTCCCAGAAGATTGATGCCCCACCATGCAAAGGGCCAAGGAGAGACCAGAGATGTCAATTCGGCATGAGATGCTAGTTGCATGTCTCCGTGTCGTTGGCACTTGTCGCACAAGTTGACATAGTCTTTTGCATCCTTCAGCATGGTGGGCCAAAAGTATCCTGCCCGTAGGACCTTTTTGGCAAGAGCTTTAGCACCAAGATGTTGTCCGCATATGCCTTCATGGACGTCAGCGAGGAATTCTTGGGTCTCATTGGGTCCTAGGCACCTGATGAGCGGTGTTATGAAACCCCTTTTGTATAAGATTTCCTTCGCTAAAGTGAATGAACAGGCCCTTCGTTTCAGCTTTGTTCATTCGTGGGGGTTGGATGGGAGTTCCCTGCTGACTATATAATGCGTAATGGGTCCTCTCCAGTCCTCCATCCCAATTATTGCGTTGACCTCATCTAGCTGGGTTTTCTGCCTCGGAATGCTGGGTTCGTTGAGGATCTCTTGGAGTACCGTTTTGTTTCCGTTTGTGGTCCGAGTGCTAACAAGTTTTGAAAGAATGTCTGCTCGTGTATTATGTTCGCAGGGAACGTGAATCACTTCCACACTCTCGAATTCTTTCATATTCTTGGTTACTAGCTGGATGTATTGTTGAAAATGCTCTTCTCGGACTTGGTGATCGCCATTCACTTGCGAAGCCACTAGCTGAGAATCGGTAAACATTTTCACTTTCCTGGCTCCTAGATCATGGGTGATTCGTAGGTCGGCCAAGAAGGCTTCGTACTCTCTAGTATTGTTAGTCACAGGAAAATACCTTTGTACAATACCTTTGTCATTTTCTATGATCACCCCGGCTCCGCTTCCTTTAGAATTGGATGATCCGTCCACGAAGACGGTCCATTCTTATGTGCTTCCTTCCTCGGGGAAAGTCATCTCGGCAAGGAAATCAGCGAACACTTGGGCCTTCAGTGCTTTTCTAGATTCGTAGTGTATGTCGAACTCAGATAGTTCGAGTGACCACTTCATCATCCGCCTGGCGACGTCAGGACGACCCAAAATTTGTCTAATGGGTTGGTCTGTTCGGACTAACACTGTGTGGGCTAAGAAGTACTGCCTTAATCTTCGTGCCGCCGTGAGGAGGGCGAGGGCTACCTTTTCGATCTTTTGGTACCTTGTCTCTAGCCCGAGCAAAGCTTTGCTGGTGAAATAGGCGGGTTTCTGACCTTTCGTTGTTTTTCTGACCAGAACAGCGCTGACCGCGTCGGAAGAAACGGAAAGGTAGAGGTATAGTGCTTCACCTTGATCGGGTCTCGAGAGGACTGGAGGCGCGGATAGGGTCTCCTTGAGATGTTTTAAAGCGGTCTCGCACTCCTCGGTCCATTTGAATTTTGTTTCCTTTCTCAATGGCTTGAAGAAAGGGAGAGTATGTTGAGCGTGTTGGATATGCTAATATTTGTTCAAGTATGCAGGACCATAGACAAAAATTTAATGTCTCTTTGAAGCATAGGTTCTGAAAGAATAAATGAGAGCAATGGAATCAACAAGAAGGAAGCTTGAAGTTGACGTCATCAGAAGCACTCTCTTCAAAAGCTGGTCACCAGAAGCCGACGTCATCAGAAGCATCTGAAGATCATTGATAGGTCAATAATTAGTCTTTAAATTAGTGTCTTTTATTTAATATTGAAGTTTATTTTAATTAGATTTAATATGTTTTTATTTCCTTCTAGAACTATTTTACTTCAATTGCAAGTTATTATATTTCAGGAACAAATATTCAAAAGATTTAGTCTTGGAGCAAAAGAAAGGGGAATTGGAGCTTATTCGTGCCAAAAATATGAAGATCTCATACAAAATATATGGTGCAAGGATTCATACCAAAAATATGTAGATCCCATAACAAAATATATTGTGCAAAGAATTGGAAGATCTTGTGCAAAAATATAACAAAGTGGCGCGTCCCCTTTTACCCTTTTGCTGCTTTTGCTTCTTTGACAAAAGCTGCCTATTTTAGTATTTCTGACTTAGAGCCCATGGCTTCTTGTGCAACAATTTAGTGATTTAATTCTTGGGGCTCAAGACAATGTTAGACTATAAATAGAGCAGCCCTCTAGTTTGTAAAATCATCTTTTGTTCTTGTAGATAATAAGTGACAATTGTTTCCTTGAATAAAAGTTCACCTTTATTTTATGTTCTTCTTCTTCTTCTTCTCCTTTTCTATGTCTACAAGGAACGTTGGTGAGTAGATCCTTCTTGTCTTGGGATTGTTGGATAAGTCTAATGGCGTAATCCTAATCAAACCAAGCCATAAACCCTAATTTTATATAAATCTACTTTCTAATCTAATTCACCGTTTTTATAATGAATTAACAAATGCCAAACTCATAATGTGAAAGCAGAGGCTACTACTCCCCCTTTTGTCATTAACAAAAAAATAAAAAAAAAGGAAAGTGAAGAAAAACATAGATAAACATGAATGACTCTGAATAAAAAAACTTTATATATATATAAACTTGAAAAATACAAAGTTATAAAAAACAGAACAAAATACAGAAGCAAAAAAAATAGAAAATGGGTGTGCTTCTAAGGTTTTGGCTGTTGGTTCATCAACTGAGCTATCAATTCTTCTTTCATTTTCAGAGCTGCTTCAAGTTCCAATTGCTTCTGAAGTAGATGATCTTCTCTTGCCTTAGCATCTTCCTACTGTTTCAGAATCGTCTGCCTGAGTAGCTTGAATAGCCTTGCTTCCCTAGTCAAGTATTCTGATTCTGGAAAGTAGGGAGTATTAGATATGGGCAGAGGATCCTGACCTTCAACAAAATGCACAAGGGAAGCATAGTGCATAGAAGCAACATTGTGGATCTTGATGCACTTCTGACTTAAGGTACTGAGAAGTTTAGAAGCCCTTGTCTGCAGAATTTCCCACTGTTCTTGATAAGTTAACTGGAGAGTAGGAGACCTTCTGAGTTCCACTAGCCTCTGCACTTCAGCAGTGATTGCCAGCAATTCAGCTTCCAGGAATTCAGACTTCAGCATGTTGGGGGGTGGTTGTTGTAGGGTCTGAATTGTGGATGATGAAGTTGAGGGTTGGTCATTGGTGATAGCTGTTGATGGAGGTTGAGTTGGTGTCTGAATTGGTTCAGAAACTGTTATTGCCACAGTTTGTTCAGATTCTGTAGCTTGTACAGATTAAGGAACTACTGTCTCAACAACAGGTTCTGGAATAGCCTTTTGTGGAGAATTTTGTGTTTCAGGTTGTGTTGGAGTTGGTGTGGAAATGGAAGTTTGTTTGGGGGATGTTTGATGAGATTGTTCTTGTTGTTGTTCAGAAACTGTTACTGTCACAGTCTGTTTAGAGTCTGTAACTTGTTTGTTGAGGTTGTGGAGAAGGTTTATGAAGTTTTCTCATCCTCTGACCTATAGGAATATCATCCAGGTCAGAATCACTTGAGGGTGATACATGGGTTGGGATGATGAAGGGTAAGCTTGAAGTCTGAGTTACCTGTGCTGAAGCTTCTGATACTTCAGCTACAGAAGTGGACTCTGGAGCAGCAACTGAGTCATCAGCTTCTCAAGCTTCTAGGATCTTCTCCAGCATCTCTGTAACCTCTTTCACTGCAAACTGCTCAACAGAGTCAGCAATGTGCTTGACCTCAGCCAGCTTTTCCAAGAAATACTCATCAGAGGCATCAATTCCAATGGACTGCAGCTTCTCATCTCTTGAAACCTTGATAGCTGCTTTCTCCTTCCTTCTTGCAGCCAGCATTTCTTCAATCTGCTTCTGTGCCTCTCTGGCCTTTGCAGGAGTCATGACGAAGTCTGAAGTCTCATATTTCTTCTTGAAGTGTCTCATCTCCTTAGCCCTTTTCTTTCTAGCTTCTTCAAGCTTTTCTTGAGAGTTGACTAGAGGAGCTTCTCTTCTTCTTTTCCTCTTGGGAATAGGAGCAGAGCAGATGTCAGTAGCTGATGCATCAGAAGTGTCCTTCCTGGACTTCTTGGTTTGAGCTTCATTGGCTTCTGAGCCAGCATCAGTAGCAGTTCTTTTCCTTCTGACTTGGAGAGGAGCAACATCTAGAGTATCAGCATCCAGACAGATGCCAGCATCTTTGACAGATTCTGCAACCAGCTTGGACAAAAGTTCATGATTCCTTTCCTGAAGGATAGAAGGGAAATCCTTCATGAGTTTTGTTGGAGCTGTTGATTCTTTCAAGTCCTTCTCATTTGGAGAGAATTTCTTGATGATCTTCATGTTCTACAGAGTCTTGCCATTGATGATCTTTCCAGTTCTTGTTCTGAGAAAATTGTCAGAATCAAGGTTGTTCCTTCTCAAGATCTCCAGAATCCTACCTTGTGTGAAGATCTCAGATAGGAGTCTTCCACATGGAATCTGCTTCCTCTTACTTCTGATTCCTTCTTTGATAGCCCAGCACAGATGTTGCATGATGTACCTTGGAAGGTTTATCTTGTTGAATGAAGCCAAAAAGTAGAGAACCAGTTTGT
>Ga0228710_1006138_pt1 | contig 18389 bp, 8 predicted proteins | sample MedpolnodulmetaG_FD_177995 | JGI IMG/M metagenome (GOLD analysis project Ga0228710, IMG submission 177995) | Root nodule microbial communities from Medicago polymorpha collected in Santa Monica, California, United States - pink nodules | ecosystem: Host-associated > Plants > Roots > Nodule...
GGGGGGGGGAGGTTTGGCAGTGGAGACGGAGTTTATGGGCGTGGGAGAAGGAGATGTTAGAGGGGTGTAGGACTTTACTGTATGGTGTTTCTTTGCATGTTGATGTTTCAGATCACTGGTTGTGGCTCCCTGACCCGTTAGAGGGTTGCTCAGTTCGGGGCATGTATCACGTGGTGACAACGAAAGACTTACCTCTTGCGGACTCAGCAGCGGAGATGATTTGGCATAGGCAAGTTCCTCTGAAGGTCTCAATTTTTGCTTGGAGGCTGCTTCGTGATAAATCCACTAAATTGAATCTGGTTAACAGAGGTGTCATCTCTTCAGAAGTCTCTGTGTTTTTCAGGTTGCGGTATACTACAGAATTGGCGCAACACTTGTTGTTATCTTAGTGATTGGATTAGTTTAATGGGGGTGGAGTCCAGTGTCTTGTTTGATCATTTTGTTCAGTTTGTTCACCCAACACGTGGTAGTAAGGCTAGAAAGTCTTTCCTTCAGTGAATTTGGCTTCTCTGTGCATGGGTCTTATGGACTGAATGTAACAATAGGTTGTTTAATAATATAATTACTTATATTCCCAGGTTGTTGGACAAAGTAAAATACTTGTCTCTAAGTTGGTTGAAAGCCAAGAAAATCATTTTTTCGTTTGGTACCGATAGGTGGTGGTCAAGCCCTTTTCAATGTTTAGGCATTGGCTAATGGTTTTTATTTTGTAAGATTTGACTGACACGGTGTATCTTTAGGAGTCTCTGTGGCACGTCATGTGCTATTGTGATTCTTTTGCTGTATTAATATATATCCCATTTTTTATTGTTAAAGAAAAAACTCTCAATACATTAATAATGGAAGGCGATTTCATACCAATAATGGAAGGGGATTTCATAACAATAAGTTTTTTTCAACGATCCCTTAAGAAAAAAAAGATTTTTTCATCGAGGACAGCCTTAATCATTAGGAATCTCTTTTTACTACTTCCTTCTTTCAGAAAAATATGTAAAATAAATAAAGATATATTAGTAAAAAAAAAGTTAATGTACACTGAAAGGGATTTTATAAAAAGATTAAGAAACAACTCAAAATGTCTTATAATTGAAGACAGATGTAGTATTTTAATAACTTTAAAATGGCTTTGACTAACATAATTCGAAAGGAGTAATATATTTCTTAAACAATTGAATAAACATGAAACGCATGGATATTCAGAAAATATGCATTCATTTAGAGTTTGATTCTGTTAGCTGGTCGTTGAGATCCTAATCTTAATAATGATATGTGGTTCTATCGTGGAATTATTTATGACACATATGTGCCAGTTTTGGAGAAGTTTTCCCTTCCTTGCCCCGCTCTGTCCAAGAAATTGTAACGACTGTACACACACATGCAATATAAAACTTCTTTTTTCATGAAAACAATTATGGTTTTGCATTTTTCAACTTATAAATACACATTGCAATGGGAAAAAAAATATCAGAAGATCTCTAAAAACAAGTGATGAAACCATGATTTACATGTAGAGCCATCTATAAAAAAAAAAAATCGGTGTTACTTTTTTTTTAAAAATGTTTCAGTTACTTCATATGATTCTTAAGAATACCTTACCGATCGTCGATTCAATAAGGTCACTGGATCATTCGATCGTTGGAAAATTCAACTATTGGATCATTGATTGAATCATATGACTAAACCGAATAACTCGAATGTATAATCCGATCTCTTTTAAAAATGTGTATTTGTATTAAACCGAGTTAGATCAAATTAAAATAGATCACTCAATCTCAAAAAATAAAAATAAAAAAATCATAAAACCTATCAATTGTCAAAATCATCAAAATTAACCGCCACATGTGCATTTCATACCTACCCAAATTGATACCATATTTAAATAAATATTAAAAATTTATTCTAATTTTAAAAAATATATTAAGAGAGAAACAAGAATACTAAAAAATAAGTATTTTAATTGTAAATATAATAAATTAGAAACATTAAAGATATATTATAATTTAAAACAATAGTTAAATTAACTTTTTTTTATAAGAGTTAAATTAAGAACTTGAATCATGTGAGCAATGACCAAATTGTTGCTTTGTCAACAGCGTAAAACAACATAACAAAATAAGTGATGATAAAAGATAAGGTGTTTCAAGAGGAGTTTTTGAACTTGATCAAGTTCTCCTTGCTAACTGACATATTAGTGCAGCAAAATCAAGTTAATAACTTCATGTTAAAATCTTCCAGATAATTTTTCATTGCTCCTTTTATGGATTTTAAAACAAATGAACCAATCATATCTATTCCTAGAAATTCCTATGCGTCGTGGACTACAAAAATTGTCGATGTCATGTGAACCATAGAAAAATCTTGTACTTAATTAATGGGTTCGAATTCTAAAACATGAATTATCCTTCACCCTATAAAGTACGGGTTGTAACACAGAAAATTCAATTTCAGCAACAAACATTAAATATAACAATCTCAAATACATCAAACACCATAATTCAACAAAGTAAAAGTACACACAATAAAACAAAAATAACATATCACGGATCAACAAAACTAACTTCTTCATCGGGTTCCATAATGAGAGCCTTATTTTCTTCGTATGTTCTTAGCCTAATCAATATTTTTTGAATATCCTTGAAAGGTCGGACCAAAAAAGTGTCCAACTTGATTGATCCTTTAGTAATGACCAAATATTGCGAACATTGTTCTCACGTCATCTTCGTTCATGAGCTTCATCTAGGTGAAATGGACGCTTCCAGCTGAGTTGGTCGATGGACGTTGATACTCATCATCGTCTGCCCTCCTTATGTCTCTATGGTTAAGTCAGCGATTGACTTAGTCTAGCTGATCTATCCTTCAACCCAGAGATCATGACATCATTTCAAATCTAAACAGATTGGGTTTCCCCCATTGTAGTAAACTACTTTTAGTTCGGTGTTCATATCAATGATTGAAGTGTCCATGGTTATTTGGTGTGGTTTAGAGAAAATGAAAACACGCACACCAATTTATAGAAGTTTTTATGCGTCATAGACCACAAAAAAATGTCAGTATAATGTGGACCACAAAAATAATCTTATACTTGGATGGTTCGGATTATATAATTTAAATTGTCCCTCACCCTACAAATTATAAGTTTTAACTTCGTCTTGAACCATTTCAGATTATATAAACCAAGCATTTATAGGATGGTTTTAGAATATACATTTTGAACCAATTTAGAGTGTCGACAGTGGCTTAGTCAGCAAGACTAACTTTTTGGATACGTTTTTATTTAGGTCCCTTGAATTCTAAGACAAGTTTGGACACGTTTTTTGACCCTAAAGAATGGATTGTTACACTCTATGCACCATCCTTCACAAATTACCCATATAAATACCCACCCATCATTGACAAATTCTCATTCCATCTCACATTCTCTCCTTCTCTTTTCTTCTCAATCTCTGCTTTTCATTCCTGGTGTCTTCACATCGTGCTCGACTTCTCTTTACTGCGTGCCAGAATTTCAGTATGTGTTTTATGTTTTATAAATATCACGTCGTTAACCTTAGTCGGAGACCTATGCTGGGGAAAGGGTTGAGTTATATCTGAAGTATAAAAAGTATTTAATCGATTATTGGGGAACATATGAGGAATGATTATTGAAATTCAATCCCAGCACAACTCTATCTATATTGATTCATTTTACTTTAATTCAAACCACTCAAATACTTTTATGAACAACAAGATCAGAAAATATGTCAATACAAACTTTAATTAACTAAGAGCGATCTATGTGGATCCTTATTTTATTTGTTTCATAAACCCGAGATACTTACTTACCACTGTGCTATGGAAATTACCAGGTTTACTCCTTTATCACTCCCCCATGCCCCAATAGTGGTATAAGAGTCTTGTTCGACGAAGGGTTTCACTGACTCTTTGTTGGATGAATACACTTGAGGGGAGATTATTGTCGCAAATGTAAGATGACTTAAATGACCCACACTGTTTGAAAAAGTGGAGGTTGAAGAATATATAAGTGAGATAATCAATAAACCCAATGCCTTAAAATTTTAAATTAAGATGTGTTATCCAACTCACTTGTGTGTTTCCTCTGAATCTAATGATGGATGATCTTTCAGACTCACCTCATGTCCCAACGTTTAAGAAGGTTACTCCTATATCAATTTTAGAATTACAGGAATTCCTATTCAATTATTGGATATTAAGTGGTTATTGGAGTTGGCATTTACATCATTTGCATACATCATTCAATGACTAGAGATGAAACATGGTTTTCTTAACTTTATTAACCTCGTAATATAACTTTGGTGTCTTACGGAAGAATAGAGGAATCTGATGACATCTTTATACCCATACTTTTGTCTCTTTCTTTTGTCTCATTTCCTATAGCTAGATGTTTATAGTTATTCTGCTAATCATATTCAATTCAATGTATCAACCTAATTTGTTCTTTTTTTTTCATTTGTAATGTCTTGCCAAAGCTGATTCTAACTGTTTTAGATCTTATCCAATTCTTCTAATGGACAAGTAGTGATTTTTTTTAATAATATGAATTTTGAATCGTGCATTTCGGGATTTTTTCTACAGATGCATTTCAAGGACTTAAAATGCATTAGAACACTTCAGCCATTAGGCTACTAGACCAAAAAAAGTAAAAATGCATTACAACATATAAAATATGAATATTTTTTTTGAGCGTGAATTGCATTAAATAAATATTTTTAGACAATTGTCGGTATGTTTATGTATTGAAATATTCATAGGATACACAGTTTTTTATATAAAAAAAAAGTTTGACATAAAATAAATATGAGATGATAAAATTTATAATGTAGAGCATGTACTTTTATTAATTGCTATTGGAGCTAGAGAATGTGTCGGCAAATTTTGACTTTGAGTAATGTGCAGGCAAAATGTCTACTCCATGGCTTAGACATTGGCACCATTTAGATGAGTTTATTTAAGTTTTATTTTTTTATATAAAATATAAAAAATTCATTAAAGTTGACACGGATGAATTTAATTAAGTTGCAGGTGAGTTTGAAGATTCTTCTCATATATGTTTAACAAAGACTTATAGCATATGATAGGATTTTGATATTAGGTAAGAATAAAACCTGGATATAAAACTACAAGGTGAAGGTATATAATATAGTTATCTTATTATCACTTAAAATAGATTAGTGTGGCCTTTATTAAACTGCCACGACTCACAAGTCTTTTTAAAAAATTATTAAAATGGGCCATTTTATGTAACAACAAAAATACCTATAATAAACAATGTTGCTTTGGGGGTTTTCGAAACTTGGATAATAGCTATTTCTATGAATTATTTGTGCTGAAACAAAAAGAAAGACAAACAGTGATCATAAACCTTTGCTGCAAATAATTCCAACAATTTCGAAGTTGGTAGCCATCCAGCAATGTAGACCACGATGTCAACCAATAGGACATGAAAGTTTTTTTGTTTGTTGTTTTTTTTTTAAATTATCACTTCTGAGAAGGTAAATCATATGCTTGTTATATATTTACTTTATCGCATAATGGATTGACCATTTCACACACAGAAATGTACAAGTTTAAGAGATATACTTTTGTTAAATTACTCTTATCAAAAACCAACTCTGCCGCCACCATGTAGCTTAAATCGTTAGTGGTGTGACGTGTAACACCCCGATTTTTAATATTAGTTTATTAGTATTATTTTTAGATAATATTAGTATTATTGTTATTATTAGTATTGATCGTTAGATAGTATTAATTTAATTATTTGAATTCATTGGGAGAATAGGTAAGGAGAAAATGGACGGGTTGGTTAGCCCGTTAAAGAGCGGGAGAAAATAATGTTTAGGAAGAAAATATAGTTTTTAGATAGAATAAGAAAGTAGATTTCGAACGGAGGTGGATTAGTAAAATTGGATAGAAAAGAGGTAGTTAGTGAGATGAGTAGTGTTTTAAAGATTTAAGCAGAAGGAGGTGTGAGTAGAAGGCAGTGAAGTTACAGCAAGAATAGTAACCAAAATAGGGGTGCGGATAGTAACCCTGTTGGAAAGATTAAGTGAGAAACAAACTCTTGGTGGTTATAAATAGAGGAGGAGATTAGAGAATTAGGATTACAAAAAGAGAAAAAAGAAGCGTAGGCAAAAGAAGAAAACTAGGGTTAAGAGGAGAGAAGGCATAAAGAGACGGTAAAGGAGAGATTCAACCGTACGAATTCTTCAATTTGTAAAACATCGAGGTAAAGGGGAGAATATTTTCACTTTAGGATATCTTAATCTATGATAGGAGAGTTGTCTTAAATTTTAATAAGTTGTTGCTATTATGATGAGAATTTTAACGAGAGAATAACGATGAACGAAATGAAAAATGAGAATTGAGGAAAACTAGTTTAAGTTTTTGAATTGAGTTTTAGTCTTTAAAAAAGTGGATAATCCGGTAGGTTAACGAAGAATTAGTGTTTTAATGATAGGGTAATCATGGAGTGAAGATTAGAATCGGGTTTGGCGAATTTAGGGTTGAAAACGGAGTTAGGAAAAGTCCATCAAAGCTAAATCGCAGATTTCGGTAACCGAAACAAAAATACAAACTGGAACTTTTCTGTTTAGAATTAGGATTTGGTGTCTTTATGAAAGTTTTAGATATGCATGTTAGCATTAATTGGGCGTTGGTTTGACCTCGTTCCAACGTCTAGAACTCTAGATATGATCAAAATACTACACAAGGGTCAACATGATCGTGCTCTTTTTGATTTTTGTAACCGAAAAACAAAAATATAAACTGGATCTTTTCTTTTCCGAATTAGGTTTTGGTGTCTTCATGAACGTTGTAGATATGAATTTTATCTTTACTTGTACGTTGGTTTGACCTCATTACAATGTTAATAACTCTAGATATGATCAAAATACTACACAGAGGTCAACATGATCATGCTCTTTTTGATTTCTGTAACTGAAAAACAAAAATATAAACTAGGTCTTTTCTATTCTGAATTAGGTTTTGGTGTCTTTATGAAAGTTGTATCTATTAATGTTAACTTTAATTGAGAGTTGGTGTGACCTCATTCCAACGTCTATAACTCTAGATATGATCAAAATACTATACAGGGTCAGCATGGTCGTGCTCTTTTCTGAGGCTTAGGAAAACCAACTTTTCGACTCTTTTCTGTTCTGAACTAGGTTTCCATGTAAACATGTAAGTTGTAGAGATGAATGTTAGATTTCATGTTTCTCTGAAGTGACTCCAATAGGACGTCAAAAACTTTATTTATAATTAAAATACTATAAAGAGATCAGCACGGTCGTGCACTCTGCCTAGGTTTAGGAAAACTAACCTTTGCACCCCTCTTTGTATCGAATTGGATTTAGGTTCCTTCATGAAAGTTGTTTATATGAGTGTTATATTTCTTTTAGATTTTATTTGACCTTATTCAGACATTCCTAAGTTGAGTTATGATTAAAATGTCGCACGTGGGTCATGCTGCGTTTTTCATGAAATTTCTGCACAATCCTTCTAGTGGACTCTTCAACATCTATAAAAGCAATTGTGATTTTTAGATAGTCATTAGTGTGTAATGTAAATGTAAGGATCCCTAAACTATATATCTAAATGAGAATGTGTGTTTAGGAATAAAAGAAGTGATTACCTCAAAGTAAAGGCAAGTCTAAAACATAACTGGTGATAGTGACGTAAGAGAATAGAAGATAATAATGATGAAACTATATACGAAGATAGAATTTTAAACTTAACTATCCTAAAATAATAGGGGGGAAAGGGTAAGGTGTAGAGCCAAAATTAACATGTAGAATGATGAAGTGGTTTAAGGTAATGAAGATGCTAAGTGAAAGAATAAGACGAACGTAATTGGAAATATAAAGGCGTACCTTAAAGTAAGGGATGATGTTAGAATGAATGATAATGGTGAAGTAACGAACTTAGGTTAAAATGAAATGAGTGTGGTCGATTTAAGAGTGCATATGATGCTGACAGAATTGATAGGACGAAATAGAATGGGAATAGAAAGTTGTGTGTTAATTAATGAATAATGTAGGGGGGCCAGTGTTGAGTGTGAGTTTTAATGACAATGCTGAGTAATAACAATGTTGAGCAATGAAGAAATCATAATGTTGAATAATGTTGATTAATGATGACGTAAATGATGAGTCTGACATATGAAATGCAGTTGTAGTTATGAGTTATTGATGATGTGCTATACGTAGTATTTAGAGAGTCTCACCTCATGCATCATATCATATTTAGGGCCTTGTTGAATGACGAATGTTGTATGTATGTTCAGTAACACAACTCTGACATACAAATGTTGATTAGAAACTAGTACCAGGATGCATATAGGTCTACGAACGAAATGCATTTGCATATGTCTCATGTTAGGTGTATATGAAGTATATGTGATATATGTGGTATATGTGATATGTGTCAATGTGATGTATTGTGCATGATATATGCATTTCTTTTTATGTGTTAAAACTGAAAAATTATGATAATGATGATGTATTAATGATGTTGTATAACCAGATGAAGAGTTGTGAGTATGTTGTAAATGATGATTAAATGATGTTATGCCTATTTATATATTATTCATGTATCCCAATATATGTTACAATGAATATTCTCACCCCTTTCTTGTTGTTGTGTAATATGGTTTCTGTACTCTTGGGGTACAAACACTCAAGACGAGGAGCTCTAGTTTGCGGGACGTTTAGAAGGTGGCGACGGGGATATACTTCTGTAGTTATTATCTAATTATTTATGTAGTCGAATAATCATACGCTCTGATCTGTAACACTAGGGTTGGGGTCAAACGTTGAATGTTTAATTTTAAGAATCTTAAGTATTTGAAATCATTATGATATTTTCCACAATGACGATTGAGAATCAGACTCCTTCATTTAATGAAATATTTTAGAAGTATTTTCCGCATTGTGAAATAAACGTATTATTTATTATTCGAATGAATGATTGATGAGTATGTGTAACATCCTTTTTATTTACATTTATTTGTATTATTTATTAAATCAACGTTGGGAGTTAGGGTGTTACATGACGAGGGTCTCTTTACTCCGCACCACCACTCCTTTCTTACATGAGGTTTCTCTCTTTCCTTTGGTGGCAGTAGATCCGGACGTTTAACCCTCTTTCGTCGCCTTTCCTTTTGGCCCGCCGTCGTTTACAGGGACATGGTGGTTTTCTCTGTCTCAAATTCGTTTCGCAGGGTGGTTTGTGGTTCTGTTTGATTTGAGGTAGATTTGGTTATTGGAATAAGATTTTTTCATTTTTTCAAACTTTTTCCACCCGCACTAGTGGTGAAGGAGTGTGCTTCTGTCAACGTTAAGGTGGTTCGTGCTTTACTGTTTTTATTCGTTTGGTTGGACCGCTGGTAGTGTTTCGTGGTGTGTCGTTGGATCCTTGTTAACAGTTGTTTGGTTGTCGTGGGTATAGGAAAATTTGACATGTGTTATAGACTTGTGGCCTTTTTATGATGTGGTTATAGACTTGTGGCCTATTTTTGACGTGGTTTGGTTTCAAAAACCCGATAAGAGTCTGGTTACTATCGTATTGGACACATCTCTCGATCCGAGCTCTTACGTGTCTGTTTGAAACCAACAGTGTTTGGTGGCTTGACTTCATCGACACTCTCTGATATTTTCAAATCTGCTGAAATCTGTAGGTTTTCAAGTCGTCTTGTTAGAGCTTGAATTTTGATACTCTGTTGATGGTCGATCCATTCGCCGAACTTAAACCTTAAATGTTCTTTGCACATGTTCACTTTTCATATTTTTTGTAACCTAATTTCGCGCTTGTACGCAGGTTCGCTGAGTTGCTCCTGTGATTAGTAAAATTTTGTAGGATAGATTAGGGTTGATCACTATGTCTGATTTATATTGTTGTATCCCCGTTTAGGTTGTACTTGATGTCAAGTCTAATGTTCCTCTCGTGTCTGTATCTCTTTCTTTTTTAATTTAATTCTCCATTTTTACTATAAAAAAAACTATAGTCGTATTTTTGCTAAAAAAAAGGTATTTTCATATTTACCATTACCTTAAAAATAAAAATATAAATCATACTATTTTTAAAATGATCCAAGTAGTATTAATTAGATATTAGAGTTAAAATAATTAATTAATATTGCGTTGAAAACCAAAAGAGTGGTTCATTTGAAGAGAAATTTTTTATACAAATAAATCACACAGCATAAGACAAAGGGAGTAGACATTTATTTGTACATGAGATGTCAGCTTACTAATAACTAATAAGAGTTTGTCTTTGTAACAATAATATACATTGTTTAAACTCCATGCGTGTAAAATGATTATTTTTATTTATTGTCCTTTCAATTAATAATAATACCTTTTTCATTCTCAGTTTTTTTATTTAAAGTTGTATATTTATTTTTGTTTCAACTCATTTCTGGAATAAGTTATGCAAATACATTGCACAATCATAACATAAGTATTTATTCCATTTTTGTCAAAAAAAAAAGTATTTATTCCATTATATATACCACCAATGTGCTTGTGCACTGTTTATAAGCAAAATATTCTACCTCCTTTCTCTATCTATGTTTGATCTCTCTGTAGTTCATACCCGTTTTTTGGGAACTCAAGCTTTCAACTAAACCTAATTAAACTGAAATATCCTAAGAAAAAGAAGAAGAAAAAACCAAAATGGGATTCCAGTTAGAAGAAAAAGTACCAAAATCAAAATACAGAAAGGGATTATGGTCACCTGAAGAAGATAACAAGCTTAGTAATTATATCATTAAGCATGGTCATAGTTGTTGGAGCTCTGTCCCCATTAAAGCAGGTGAGTTTCTTTTTATTTTTTCTTAATTTTATAACTCCTTATCAATTATGTTGGTAGCATGTTCCTCATATCTTCATTGAATTAAGAACTTCATTTGTTTTCTTCAAGTGAAGTTTCTCTTCATTTTACGTGATAAAATGCACCTAGAATTTATTTGACCTCAAATTAAGTCTTCAAACATAAATGTAGGCATACTTCACTTAACTTGGCACCGGTAAATTTGAGATTGTTGTAAAATAGACTACTTCTTACACTAGTGTTACCTATGTCACAAAAACTCAATGTCACCGGTATTTTCCCTCTTTTCACACGTTTTTTAAGGTTGTTTTGTAAAAATCGAGGAATAAAAAGGAGGTTAAGAGTTCTCTCTCCATCCTTGGCATAAAAACTAAAAATATTAACATTATACGTTTTTAAAAAAAATAAAATAAAAACTACATTTTGATGACAATTACAAGCATGCTCACAAAATTTGATTGTTCTTAAAAAAAAATTGATTGTGATTAACCTACAATCATTTGTTATCCATGTGGTAGCATTAGAAGGTGGGTTTGTATTTATTCTATTTGGTGCTATTCCATATTTGATAAGATCAGACCTAGAAATATGTGTTTGAAGAACCACTCATAAACACATTTTCAGACTAGTCTCAATGTCTCATCCAATATTAGAACTTTTAACCGATGTTGAGTTGCTTACGTAGTACATTGAATATCCAGGCTTGCAAAGGAATGGAAAGAGTTGCAGACTAAGGTGGATTAACTACCTGAGGCCAGGACTAAAGAGAGGTATGCTCAGCAAACATGAAGAAGATAAAATCATGACCCTTCACCACATGTTAGGAAACAAGTAAGGATGAACAACCTCACTTTACTTTTTTAAAATTTTAATGCTATAAATTTATTCTAGAAATTATTTGAAATAAAAGTAGTAATTTTGTAATTTTATTAATGAAATAATTATTATTGTTATTATTATTAATGATTATAATAATTATAATTGTGACAACAATTTAATATTTAACCCAAGGGGTTGTTGGTGTAAGTAGTGCAAATGATGCAAGTTAAAGAAAATACTTTTGTCTCGTTTAATTGTTTCGATCATTTTACATTAAATAATGTAATTGAATGTATGCCAGCTAACTCCTACTTAGATTAATATTAGAGAAGCAATTTGCTCCTATTTAAAAATTTATAAATGGAAAAAATTGATAGTAGTCAAACCATGACTTAGCATTCCCATTTTTTTAACATAATATACAAAGAAAAGACATATGGTCTAATATTCCTTAATTTCTTAAATCAAATCAAATACAGCTCAATATTTTTTTTTAAACTTTTCCATCACATACAATGATTAATTTACAGTCAATTAAATATTATACACTTCAATATACTTCTCTATTCTTTCTCCATTATCATAATTTTGCTACGAAATTAATTTTTTAAGACTCTTTAAAAGTTAGCTTACAATGATTAATTTATATGATGTAATATGAATTCATCTTTGTTTTCAATGGAAGCACACAAAATGTGATGGTAAATCTGTATCCTATACACACATATACACCATATGCAAAAATGTTCTTTATTTTTTTGTTTGTGTATAAACTTGATAACATAAAATCACAGGTCAGTTCCCAAATTTGGAATAGAAAGTCAACACTACTTTTACAATCAATTTGTTGAGAGTTGAAAAGGTGCTATTTTTGGGGTGACACTTTTAACATGCTACATGTTTGACATCTTTATTTAATTTCTTTCAACTCTTCAAAAACAAAGTCTAATAGATTAACGACTAGTAGTTCCCTCGAAAAAAAAGAATAACGACTAGTATTATATTAACAACAAAATAAAATAAACGATGATAGTTTGTATATAAGTATATAAAGAAATATCATTTGTCTTTATATGATATAATAGTAGAAAAATATGATCAATGCATATTACGTGAATAATACAGATAATCAAACTAGATTTGTATTGGTCAGGTGGTCTCAGATTGCACAACAGCTGCCAGGAAGGACCGACAATGAGATTAAAAATCATTGGCATTCATATCTGAAAAAGAAAGAAGTCAAAAGTAAGGATATCGAATCTCATGATCAAATTCAATATGCTTGTTCAAGCTCAGATACCATGGACTCCTTACTATCAACTCAAAAATATGCAATTCAGGATCCTAAATATGTGTGGTTAGAAAACATTAACAAATCAACAGCTACAACACACTCAGATCAATCTATTTCAAAGAATTATAACACTGCCAATGAAATTTGTCAGAGCTCATTACCAAAACTTTTATTTTCTGAGTGGCTCTCACTAGATCAAGTAAACGATGGCAACTCTCTTAATTCAGATGATTCTTTGGTCTTGAAAAATGGCTATGATCAAAATTTGATTTTTCAAGAAAATGTTATTCAAATGCCAGAAGGGCAGTTTGGTGAAGAGTTTCATGATAGTCTAATTCAAAATCTAGACAATGATGTTTACTGTTCACAGTTTCAATTATCAAATCAAGTGGATGAAAATGAATTGGTCCACTATCTGAACAATGATGGAATGTATGTATGAAGAAGTTTACAAGAGTGGTCATTAACGTGGAATAATTGGTAGGGTGGTCTATGGTGGATCATTTTGATAGATGATTAATTTGGATTTATATTTAAAAATCGTTTAAAATTACAAAAATGTCAGGCATGCCTACCGGAAGTAGAAGCTCATGGTCATTCTTATCTTTACAACATTGACTTGATCGGCTTCGGTTCCACAAAAGCAACATAAAACAAAGATGCGTCGCTCAAAACTCAACTCACATTCATTTTACTTGCTTTAGTCAAATCACATCAATCAGGTCATTGTCTCATTCTTATGAATGAAAAAGAAAACAAGTTTTATACTCCTCGGTTGCATCCTCGATCATTATTATAGTTTGAAGTATTACTCTACCGTTGACCACCTATCAAGATGTCCCACCATAGAACCCAACAAGTTAGTAATTATACATACCCTAAACAAAAAAGGGTAGTGTAAAGTTATTTTTCAAATTGTTTAAGAATACGTGTGTCCAATTAAAATAAATTCAGTAGGATACCTTACAAGTGTATTTAATTTTTGCAGCTATTGTTATTCTTTGAGAGTTGTTTCTGTATGCTCGTGTAAATTTTGTAAAAAATAAGGAGTTCAAGAATGTCATGTTGTCTTGAACTTTTTTTTTACTACCTGTAAATGTTAGTTAGACAATTATTATGGCATGATGAATTTATATTATTACATGATAAAAAGAAAGAAGAGAAATACACTAAGGATCCACCTTTACTTGCAGCCCAAGCTACCGAACCATAGTTTACTTAGCTACTCTATAGCATTTGTTAGCTTATGGTGCACTTGCATTTGTGTGTATATATATATATATATATATACACACACACTATTCGTAACACTTGATTCAACAATGAGAATTCAATTTCTATTCTTTTTCATGTTTCCCAATATGGCATCACACGCCTTTACCCAAAGTAAGAAATGTTGTCACGATCCTCTAACCGTTTTCCGTTGCACCTTCTTCGTTGTTCATCTTCTTGGATCATTTTCTCCCTGATTTCTTGCTTTTGATTGCAAATTCTGCATTCCATTATTGCTTTGTTCGTGAACCTCTGTTTTTCGATTCAATTGACTTCACCTTCAATTGATCCTTGAGTTTTCTTTTTCATCTTCTTCTTATGATTTTCACATTGCATTTGTGTGAATTTCTTCATTTCTTGTTCATCGATCATTGCTTTGCTTCCATTTCTTCTTCATTTTCATCATGCCTCCAAGAGCAGTTCTTGGACATCTTCAACAAGATACTTATTTTGCATTCTTCGTTCATCCAAATGAAGGTCCCAATTATTTAATCGTTTCTCCTAAGTTCAGTGGTTCTAATTACCTCCCTTGGAATCGATCTATGCAACATGCCTTGGGAACAAAGAACAAATAAGGGTCCATCAATGTTACTATTCATGTTCCTGATCTACAACATCTGAATCACAATACTTGGGAGCGTTGTAATCATTTAGTTCAGTCTTGGATCATCAATTATGTATATGATTTTATAGATCAGACTATTGTCTTATACGATTCTACATTTTATGTTTGGCAAGATCTTCATGAACGTTTCAGCAAGATTGATCGTATTTGAATTGCTACTTTACGTTCTTCTATCAGTAAGTTGAAACAAGGTACAAAATTTGTGCTTGATTACTTCACTGAGTTGATAACACTTTGGGAAGAATTCTCATCACATCGTCCTATTCCCAATTGTATTTGTTTTAATCCATGTTGTTGGGTTTCTATATTGTGTTGCTTGCATTTTGTTAAAACAAGAAGTTCTAGCAAGATGTTGGACCACATGACCTAGACATGTAAGCACGACATCTTATCATATGGTGAAGTGCTTTATTTCGCGTTATTGAAAGATTTTGTTTATACATGAAATCTCTGAAAATTTAATAGAAGATATGATTTGTAACTTGTTATCCAAGAGGCGTGTGTTTCTAGAAGTTGCTTATGTCAGTTTGTGCATTGTCGTGTTTTAGTTTTTAATGTCATATACATTTTCGGAAACATTATATTTGCTTCTAAAAGAATGTAGCAAAAGACTCTATTGAATCAACTGTATTTGTTAGCCCGTTTGAGGAAAAAACCCATGCATTCTCTGACTATATAGAGGAAGACTCAAAACCGTGTAAAGACTACTGATGCCCTCTGGAAAGGAAGCTAGAAGTTCAACTTTAAGGGAGGCTATTGTTGTTGAGCTCAGGGATACGTGCAAAGCTTTGGATGAGACCATCAAGACTTGCACCATGAGGAATATCAATTTAGATAATGTGATTAAGGCCGTGACTGAGGAGAGGGTGATGAGGACATTGTTGGGGATGAGGGTAATGAGAATGATGATACAAATGTTGTTGATGATTAAAATGAGGATGAGGAAACATATGCAAGTGCTGACTTTAGATTTTCCTTGTTTTTCTTCTTGTTGATTTCATATGTTTTTGTTTTATGGGCCTTTGCCTTGGATAATTTTTGCATTTATGTACCATGGTTTGTAATAGCTATTACTCCTGATACTTATATGCTATGATGTTTTGCTACTTTAGTTAATACATCTGGATGTTTGCCATGTTCTGCTAAAAAGAGGGAGTAGTAGTATTTTTGTTTTTTATGCATGAAGTAATTTAGGCGAAGTAGTATATGCTTATATGACTTCTCTGAATATCTTCCATTTAGGGGGAGTGCCTGATGATATGTGCGAGTAATGTGTGTCTTGAAGACCTAACATTTATTTTGTTTTGGGTATGAATAGATGTGTCTGTTTGATGCTATGCTAATGTCGTGCATGATGTTATGAACATCTTATTGTGTGGGAGTTTATTTCTCTCTTATGCAGTATTTTTGTGGGAGCTTATTTCTCCCTGGGTATGTTATTTGTGTGCTAGTTTATTTCTCACTGAGTATGTTATTTTTGTGGAGTTTATTTCTCCCTATATGTTTGAAGTTTTCTTTGAGGCTAGATATTTCCAATTTCCTTTGTAGTAAGCCTCTGATGTTTTTGGTGAAGTTTTCCACTTGTGCGTTATTTTCATTAGAAGATTTCTTTTGGAGTAGCGTTGACGAAGTCTTTTTTTTCTTTCTTTCAAGACGTGTTCCATGTTGAATTGGAAGAAGGTATCTATATATCCCTCATGCTTACATTGGTTTATTATTAAAAAGTGTGTTAGCCAAAATTTTCCAAAGGGGGAGATTGTTGGGTTTTTATATTGTGTTGGCTGCATTTTGTTAAACAAGAAGTTCTAGAAAGATGTTGGACCATATGTCCTAGACATGTAAGTACAACATCTTAGCATAAGGTGAAGTGCTTTATCTCGCGTTCTTGGAAGATTTGGTTTCTACGTGAGATCTCTAAAGATTTGATTGAAGATATGATTAACGTAACTTGTGCTCCAAGAGGCGTGTGTTTCTAGAAGCTGCTTATGTAGGTTTGTGCATTGCCGTGTTTTAGTTTTTAATGTCCTAAACATTTTATGAAACATTATATTTGCTTTTATAAGATTGTAGTTAAAGACTCTATTGGATCAAGTGTAATGTTTAGCCTGTTTAAAGAAGAAGCCCATGCATTCTCTGGCTATATAAAGGAAGATTCAAAACCGTGTGAACACTAATGAAGTCGTCATTTGAGAAAAGAGTCAATTATGGTTTCGTGTCTGTCCTTTCTATTTGTGAGCCTCTCTTTGTATTGCCTTGATGCATTGAGATGGAATGTTTATTTGAGTTGTATTTGTTAACCGCTCTAATGCTTTACGCAAGAGTAGGTTTTGTTTGTTGGAGTGTCTCTCCTATTTTCATTATTTAAACCACGGGTTGTGTGATTGAGAGAAAGTGAGATGGGATCTCAAATCTAGGGGGAATGTTAGATAGAAATTCACGAATAGTGGTTAGGCGTCAAGACATTGATCAAGGTTTGATCATATGTGTCTACAAACCAAAATTATTATGGTGGATTTCCTTTCTCGGCATGGATGCCTCCAGATGTAAGCGACGTTGCGCCAACTTGGTTACCAAATATCATGTGTTATTCTTGCCATGCAGTTTACTTTATTATTGTTTATTGTGTTACATTGTCATAACTAAGTGTCCAAGACATTGCATAAGACATTCTTGTTGTCCCGGACATCTTATAGGACATCTGTCCACTGCGTGTTAAAATTTCACCTGACGTTTTGAAACTACGCATGTTCCTAAGAATCGTAGAAATAAAGATCAAATCATGCAGTTTTTGACAGGATTGAATGAACAGTTTTCAGTGGTTAAGACTTAGATTCTACTTCTTCATCCTCTTCCTTCCCTAAACAAAATTTACTCCCCTATCATTCAAGAAGAAAGTAACACTTCTGTTAAAATAAGAATGGTTCATACAAGTTCTCTTGGGTTTTGATGATAACAGAGTATGGAAGAACAATTGGTATACTAACATATGTTCAAGTGTGCATGATCTACTTATCATGAAGAAAGAACTTATGAAGAGCATCAAAAAGGGATTGGGAAGCTTAGAAGACTATGGTGGAAGATTTACTGGAAGGTCAACCAGAAGTCAATGTCCTTAGAAGAACGATGCCTCACAGAAGCTGGGGAGTGATCTCCACAGATTCTGTGAAGGACATCAGACACAAAATCTGACTAGCTACTTGGATATGAGGGACCCACAATTCACTTAGTGTCTGTTTGGTTTGACTTTTTAGAATTGCTTCTATCCTCCAAAAGCAATTTTCCTTAAAGCTACAATTCCTAACTTTTGGCTTTCCTATAATCAATTCTACATTAAATTTTATATTTTGACTATTACAACCTATTATTTTCCATTATTATTTTTTTGATAAGGCCAAGAGAAAGGTTAGGCATCTGGGAGAATCTGAAACATCCCAACTAGGTTGGCACCCAACAGACGCTCCCTTCCTGTGCCGCCTTCCCAATACGTAATATTATTAACAAAAAAAGGGGGGAAATCTGTACAAGAGAGGGGGG
>Ga0228710_1006139_pt1 | contig 18387 bp, 11 predicted proteins | sample MedpolnodulmetaG_FD_177995 | JGI IMG/M metagenome (GOLD analysis project Ga0228710, IMG submission 177995) | Root nodule microbial communities from Medicago polymorpha collected in Santa Monica, California, United States - pink nodules | ecosystem: Host-associated > Plants > Roots > Nodule...
ACATTAGATCTGCATGTAAATTGAAGCAAATAAAAAAAATTAACGATAAAAATCATGGCTATTCATGAATAAATTATAAGATTTCCAATGATTGTGTTTTTATCAATTGTCAATAAAAATTAAACCGAATCTTTAAATCTATTGTGATATTAGTTTGAATTGTGTTTTTTTTATCAACTGTCATGCTTCAATAGTTGTTACAAGGTTTAACAATTTTTTATTTATTTGGGTTTTCTTTTTCCATTGTTACAAGGTATGAAGGTTCTTTGATTTGGGTTTTCTCCTTCCAATAGAAAAAGAAAGAAGGCATTAAGGAGGCAAGAGAAAGATGAAAGTTTAGCTCAAAGAAAAAAAAAGAAAAAAAAAGGAGAGGAGGGATTAGGTGGAGAAGGACATATGTGTTACTCTCTTTGTTTCAATAAAATTTGAACCCTTAGATCATTTTTAAAAATCTAATGATATATTATAGATGATACACCGGTGAGAGATTTAACTGCTCCCTCACCTTAGAATCCACCTACATTTTGATTTTGATGTGTGTGTTTAAATAGTGTGTCCAAAAATATGTGCCAAACAAGAAAAAAGTATTTAAGCGCACACATAATTGAAGTTGATCGAATGAATATTTATGACGCGGTAGAATGGAAGAAACAATTTGTATTTGTAATTAATACAAAACGAAGCTGAATGTATTTATTTTTTATTGAAGGAACTAAATGTATTTACTTATTCACAAAAACATGTCCTCCCGTTTAAGTTTGTAGTAACTCGCAATGAAGGGAAGATTGATCTCTCTTCTAAAAAACTGCAAATCAATATATCATCTTGAACAAATTCATTCTCTCATTTTCACAACTGGTCTTCATCAAGACACTCACACTCTCAACAAACTCTTCTCTGTTTCCATTCATCTTAACCATTTTCACTATTCTCTTTCCATCTTCAATCACACTCTTCACCCTTCTCTCTTTCTCTATAATCTCCTCATCAAATCCTTCTTCAAACGCAACTCTTTTCAAACCGCCATTTCTCTTTTCAATCAATTAAGACTAAATGCTCTTTTCCCTGATAATTATACTTACCCTTTTCTTTTAAAGGCTGTTGCTTGCATTGGTGATTTTCAACAAGGGACAAAAATTCATGCTTTTGTTTTTAAAACTGGTTTAGATTTTGATAATTATGTTTCTAATTCGTTCATGGATATGTATGCGGAACTGGGTCGGATTGGTTTTGTACGGAAACTGTTTGATGAAATGTCTGTGAGAGATAGTGTTTCTTGGAATGTTATGATTTCTGGTTGTGTTAAGTGTAGGAGATTTGAAGAGGCCGTTGAAGTTTTTCAACGGATGAGGGTTGAAGGTGATGTGATGATTAGTGAAGCTACTGTTGTCAGTAGTTTGACTGCGTGTGCTGCGTTGAGGAATTTGGAGGTTGGGAAGGAGATTCATGGTTTTATTGAAAAGGAATTGGATTTTACGATGATTATGGGGAATGCGTTGTTGGATATGTATTGTAAGTGTGGTTATGTGAATGTGGCGCGTCAGATTTTTGATGGGATGAGTGAGAGGAATGTGAATTGTTGGACTAGTATGGTGACTGGTTATGTGAGTTGTGGTGAGTTGGATAAAGCGAGAGATTTGTTTGATAAGAGTCCGACAAGGGATGTTGTTCTTTGGACGGCTATGATTAATGGGTATGTACAGTTTAATCGTTTTGATGAGGCGGTTGCGTTGTTTGAGGAGATGCAAGTTAGAGGAGTGAAGCCGGATAAGTTTATCGTGGTTGCTCTTCTTACGTGTTGTGCGCAGTTGGGGACTCTGGAGCATGGTAGGTGGATTCATGATTATGTACGTGAAAACCGAATCGTGGTGGATGCGGTGGTTGGTACTTCTCTTATTGAAATGTATGCCAAATGTGGTTGCGTAGAGAAATCTTTGGAGGTTTTTAATGGATTAAAGGAAAAGGATACTGCCTCGTGGACTTCGATTATTTGTGGACTGGCCATGAATGGTAAGACCAACGAAGCACTGGAGTTGTTTGAAGAAATGAAACTATTTGGGGCAAAACCTGATGATGTTACTTTTATTGTTCTTTTGAATGCGTGCAGTCATGGAGGATTGGTAGAAGAAGGACGTAAGTTATTTCATTCCATGTCATGTATATATGGTATTGAGCCAAATTTAGAACACTATGGGTGTTTCATTGACCTTCTTGGTCGAGCTGGACTGTTACATGAGGCAGAGGAGTTGATAAAGAAGTTACCGGACCAAAAGAATGAGACAATAGTTGCAATTTATGGATCTTTGCTTAGTGCCTGCAGAACTTATGGCAATACTGATATGGGTGAAAGGATTGCTACAGCACTGGCAAAAGTGAAATCCAGCGATTCAAGTCTTCATTCACTCCTTGCTAGCATTTATGCTTCGGCTGACAGATGGGAAGATGCAAGCAAAACGAGAAGTAAGATGAAAGATTTGCATATAAAAAAGGTGCCAGGATGTAGTGCCATTGAGGTGGATGGCAATGGAAACCAGGGAGGAGTTGGGGACTTTTCCAGTTTTCGATCCAAAATTGGTCTGCCTACATGAGATGGGTGAGTGGAGGAGAATTCAACTATTGCCTAATGCAGTGTCCTACTTCTATGGGAATTTGATTCTATAGAGGAAAGTGCAAGATTTGAACACCAACTTCTATTAATTTAAGCCTTGTATGCTGTGAGTGAGGAAAAAAAGTTAATACGCGGGATCTGGTGGTGCAGCTCACTTGCCTGGTAAGTTCCTTCAATTGTGTTTTGTATTAATTTCCTCAAAGACCAATTGTCTTATTAACATTAATTTAATTCGGGTTATAAATGCCGTTGTGATGGGATATAGAATCAAAGTCCAAGATCTTAAAATGCAATAGAACTGAAAATATATTGCCTTTCTGAAAAGGAATAAGTTACATGATAAGTTGCTGAAATGAATATGCTTACAGTTACCGATGATATTCTTGAAGAAAGACTTATTTTAAAAAGAACCAATTGACATGTTTTTTACAAACCGCCAGAAAATACAAAATTTAGAAAAATAATAATCAAATTATAGTTTCATAACTTGATGTGTACAATCAATTAGCACCTGGGTAGTGAGTAGTTACAATTCAAGGTGCAGCATTTGGAATTTATGCAGACAAGACTCGGTGACGATACTCTCCCAGAGCCCATATAGGAAAGATGTTTCGATATGATGAGTAGTTCAGGGTACAATTCCTCATAAATACTCCTGTTATCTCCTGTAGTTGCATTTTTTAATTTGTTATCAACTTATAATTAATTAATGAATAAGAATAGTATATAAATTGATGGAAGGAGAGAAGTGCTACACTAATTACCTGTTGTGGGAAATCTCCATCTTCCATCTGTGAATTGATTATTAACTTCATTCCACGGTGTATGGGTGTAGGATCTATATCAGCCTTTTTTTTAACAAAAACATTCATAATTAGAAAAGCGCATTTATTAACATAATTTATAATTACTAAGAGGCAGGAGCTATGCTAGCTTTATTTTTCACAATACTAACCTGCCCTGCACCGATAAGGGACAACAAAGCCCACGAAGTTTGAACTAAATTTGCTCGGTTGTCTTCTAGGTTTGTATATACCTATTTAAATTAACAAGGAAAAACAAGTGAGTTCTCATTCAAAGCAAAATGAATATACAATAATATATATACCTTGTTTTGGCTTGACAAATAACTTTCTCCCCACCCCCCATTAGGAAGCTGCTTTGACAATAAAAATTGACAAGCTTTTCGCAAGGAAGGACTGTTACAGTAATTCTTTCCACAAGCTGTTAGTCCCTCTACAGCAAACCAAGTGCCATACGTATAGCAAATTCCCCAACAGCCGTACCTGTGGAGTAGTGTATGTACTAATTATATCTATCTATACTAAATCATGTACCAAACAAAAATTAAAGAAAGTCTCATGTTTAACACAATAGATCATTAGGTGGTGTATAATAAATAGAGAGAGTAGAAGATAGAATACCAGGATCCATCAGGGTTTTGTGTGTTTTCAATGAATTGAATTGCTTTGGAAAGGCAGTGATGTATTTCCTTTGCTCTATGAGTTGGGTGTTGCTTTGTGAAGAGATACAGGGCTTGCATTGCAGAACCAGTGCACTCAACATACCTATTAATTTCACAATGAACACATATGCAGTGAGAAATTTATACATGCTTCAACAATGAATATGTATACACACGCATATATGTTTATGATTGATGTTGCTATATATCTTACTCCCTCTCAATCAGTGTGTCTTCAAAGAACTCAGTTGGATTGAATTTCTGCAGCAGACATGCATGCATAGAATTAGTTGGTTGTCATTCTTACAAACTTTTCTTTTATATAATAATTTGTTTGACGAATAAGAGTAACTTCATAGCATACCTCTAACCAACTGTAAGCATTTTGAGGCTCCCAAGCAGGGAACCCACCATTACTGCTCTGTAGCGAGAGGATGACATTAACGGCATCGTAGAGTCGCTCTGTTTCCAATTTTTCTCCAACAAGATCGCTTGGCATTTTTGACAACAGGAGTGCGGCCTGTATGTGTTGTCATGAATATCATGTCATGCCATGCATGTATATTTTGAAAAACCTACAAAAATAGTTAACATTTATATATGACGATATAATTAGTAAAACCTTGAGTCCTTCTGCGGTGCAGTCAGAGACTTGCCAACCTTGGTCATGCATTGAGAATGTCCACGATCCTTTGCATATGTGTCTGTACATTGCTTTGAACTCACCGGATGGATTTTCAACTACCTGTGAGGCCTTCAGGAAGTCATGTGCTTTCCGAAGTGTAGGACCATACTCTTCACTCACGTTACAAGCAAGTATTGCTTGTATAGCAAATGCTGCATCCCACATTTGACACCCAAAGCTCTGCATCCATTATTATTATTTAACAACTGTTAATTTTAGTGGAGTAATATGATTAATTTATATTAAATTACTTGAGACTGAAAATCTGATTCTATTATATGGGGAAGAATCAACTAAGAAAGGAAAGCTAAAGAAATATAATCAAGGCATAATAACTCAGTATCCTAAAGATACTAATCATATTTATATATCTTAACAAAATTAAATTAAATGTTGCAGCCCTTAGTTGGTTGAGTGAATAAAAATACAATATTAACCTGGATTTTCAAGCCATCTTCTGCAAGCCAGAAGTAATCAGGGATTCGGGCTAAATGAAGTTTGTATGCCTCTGAGTTCGGGTTTTCAACCCAACGCGCTATCAAACATAATACTTTCTCTACACTTCCAATGCAAAGGTATCTACTGTTCTCATCCTCGTAACGCACATGATTAATTGCGATTTCTAATGCCTTCTGTCTAAGCTTGGTGAAAGGCCAGCAATTCAGAAAAGGCTCTCCCACGTGATAAAGAAATCCCCATAACATATCTTGAATCATAGGATGTGGGTAGTACAGATCCTCCTGAAATTGCATGCCATTGTCAGTTTCATATATCTATATGCATGTATGCATCAAATCAAAAATTGTATACATATCAATTAAAGATATATAGATTGGTTCCACACACGTACAAACCTTAGCAATAGTATTCCGACCTTTGTTCCAGTTGATTTGATCATAAGGTTGATTGTAAAGTTCTTCTCTTAGTGATTTGATTAGGTTAGTGATAGGGCCCACAAACTTCTTCCCATATAGATATGACATGGGCATGTAAACTAACCGACAGTAGCACAACATTTTCCCTGAATGCATATTTAATTTGACCAAGGCATTAGACAAGATAGTGGTTGCATATAGAAGTTAAGGAACCCCAAATTAATGTAGGACCTAGATATGCACCTGGATGAATAGGGGTGAATTTTGGTAGAAACCAGAACTCTGGTGGAAGTGGATTGCAGCCTCCCCACTCATAAACTCCAAGTACCTACATATAGTGTGATTGCTTATTTTGATGCATATTTCTCTAGAATAGGATGCACTGCTGTATATATAAAATGAATGGATTAAATTAATTTACCGTGACCCAGAACTTTCCCCACGATGGAATAGCCACTAAACCACCATGGTCAAGGATCCAGTTTCTGCAACTCTCCATTGCCTTGTCTTCACCATCTTCAGGCCCCTCTCCAAGTAGCCTCAGTGCAATATAGCTCAATGCTGATCCAAACATTGTGCTATGTCCCTCTATATGGAATCCCCATCCCCCATCTTCGTTCTGTCACCTCATCACAAATGGTATCAAAATAACTGATTGAGTGATTATTCTATGAATCTTGACAGTATATGACTTTCTTGGTACTACCTTCCATCATTTTATCGGTGAGTTGAGGGACACTAAAATAATACTTACTAGACAAAAGGGGTATTTTGTGTGAATCATATGTGGAAATTAATGCAAGGAAGTCTTGGGTTTTCAAAATGCAATTAAGAAAAGGGGATTTCTAACTTGTGCCTCGCCAACCACACACATATAAGTTATTACTGAATAATAAAATGGTGAATATTGTTTTTTCTTTACTGTGTGCACAATGATGACCGCAAAAAATGATTCTTTCACCTCACACAGTCTATCCAAACCTTTCACAATTAGCTTAATCCTAAACTTAAATGGATCCTAGTTACTGTGCTATTTAATTTTGTTCATGCATATTTTATTCTTCTTTTCATTTGTCATATTCAAATTTACAATTATCCTATAATACCATTCATCAAATTCAAATATCGTTGACATATGTCTTGAATTTTGAGCTGTGGGTTATTCCAGAGGAAGTTGATATCAGATCACAAACATTGCAAAACTTTGGGCGAGACCTATTATGATGCTTTCTTTGTGATAGAATGTAAAGGATTTTTATTTAGGTTTAAGATTTTTTTTCCTTGTATTTTTTAGCAATTACTCAATGAACCTATTCTCCCTGACAAAGTAATAAGATGAACCTCTGTATACTCTACAGCTGCCCATAGACACAGGCTACATGGGCAGAAACACATATAGATGCATTCTCTTTCTTTTGTTTAGTTTATGATGTTTATCTTTGTCTATTTCAGTAACAAGTGACATCAAAGCTTCATTGATACCATGTTATATGGAAGAGATAGTGTCTATGTTACCGACGTGAAGGAGGCTACGGAGTTGAAAGAACTGAAGAGAAATGTCTATTGTTTAGTGAAGATGGTGCAGAAGCAACATGTTTGATTCTGAGCAGGAGAAGGGATCCTCATCTGAAGGGAGGTTTGCCTCAATGAAGTGCTTATATATAAGTATATAGCAAGGAGTAGGGGCAGCTAAAGAAACATTGTCTGAAGCGAAGTAAGGGGAAGGAGTCAAAGTAGAAAAGGAATGCAAATGTGATGCTGAGGCATCTGCTAGTGTCAACAAACAATTATAGTTTTGACGTTTATGAACTCAAACTCGTTTAAATGTTTTTCATTCAGTTATGTTGAGTCTATTATTATCCCAATTTGTTAGGTTTACAGTTATTTGTTTCTTTTCAGGGTCTTTATTTTATCTCAATTATTCCAAGGAAACATATATTCTTATTTAGTATAGAAGTAAAATGCATTATTTACATAATACCTGATGATTATATAAATACCGAACAATTTCCTTCTTATGTTGAGGTCCTAAAACCTCGTCAAGGGATCCTGTAATATAGAGGGCCATTACCTGTATGCATATAGTAATTAGTTACAAATATCAATACGTCCAGTAGTCATCAATATCAGTGAGTACTAAATAATATCTCCGGTTTTATATAAGAAAAAGTTAAATTAATAAAAATTGATGTATCTGGTACTTTGTTGACCAAATTTTCTCGTTTATATAAGATCAAAGAGAGTTTCAACCGAAGATCATAGGGACTTCACTCACCAATGGTTGAACAAAAAACAAAGGGCCAGCAGATTCTGCAGGCCAGTGGCCATCATGAGCTTGAATTGAGGAATAGAAACTTATAGCCCTTCTAATTGTAGTTATCAATGCTTCCCCTGTTATGATATCTTCTTCTCTCAGTTTAACTGCTGGTGGAATGGGGCTACATTGATTCTCTTTTCTTAGCTGCATGTTTGTTCAATATTCAACCACCACATTTAGAAATGACATTGGAAATTAATCTACTACATTTCTTACGAACTGCAACAAAGTTTACTTTTTAACGTGTATCGTCTTTATTTATATTAGCATCCAGGCGAGTACTAATGCATTTTCTTTTCAATGACAAATGTTACTATATTGATTGTTATGTTAGTTTTTGTTTTCCTTGTCAAAACTTGAACCATAAGCTCAACCCAGTTAAGTTACCCAACCTCCCTGAAATATTTGTTTGTTTTTGATCTATTTTGCTTGGTTGTATGTAAAAAAAATATAAATTTATTTTTGATTATGTTGTTAGATTAAAATAAACTCTTCTAAGTTTTAATAGTGTCTAGTATTGTTGTTATTGCAGTGGTGTTGCTCCTATCTTAATGGTATTAGTTAAGTATGTTTTTAATACGATTTAACTTTTTTTGAATTCATGTTATAAGACCATCCACAATGCAGTACCTCGTTTAACTGCTTAAACGAGTCCCGATTGTACATGTCATTCGTTTTATAATTAATGCTAAATAAACACTTAATCTCTCCAACCCAGCACCTCAAAAAAATTATTAATTAGGTCTCAACAATAACTCTATATCATTAAATTTTAACAATAATTTATATACTTAATTATAATTATATAATTTTAAAATATTAAAGTAATTTAATTATAAATTATAAAAAAAGCGAACATTTTTCTAGTTTTATTAACAATTAAAAAAAAAGTTAAAACTTCAAAAAGAATATAAAATAAATGATAATAAATTACATAATCTAAATAAAAACTAATCTTGTTGACCGTCACTCCCAAAGCGTTGCCACTATTTTTGTTGATGATTAAATATTATTCTTGCGACTATTATATAATTTACTTTTTATTATTAAAATAATACAACAATTGAATGGAGAAAAGTAATAGAATTATTTTCCCTAATAAAATAGAATTAATTGTACTTGTGAGACTCATGACATGAGTAATAGGAGAGAGAGGGTGCCTATAAAAGCACCCATCTTCATATTGCTAAATAGGGGAAGGACCTCCCATTGTAGATGGTCTAATGATGTTCTTCCTATTTTGATGAGATTTAACTTTTTTGTATTAATAATTTAAATTTAAATAATATTATAAAATAGTTTAACCGAAGGATAATTTTGAAACAGAAAACCAATCTAAAAAGAGACATCATCTTTATATATTGTTATAGATATATACCCATATAAATAATTTAATATGATTTTAACAATATAAAAAGAAACTAGTTAAAATCAACATTTTTAAATTATTAGATTTACATTAAAATGTTTTACATTGATAAGTCATTTTACGATATCAATATAATATTTATGTTTTTTTTTATTATATCAGGGGTTCCAACTAGTGGCGGATCTTCTCTTAGATCCACAGGTGCCATGGTATCCCCTAGTTTTCTATATATACCATATCTGGCATGAAAGTAAACAAAGTTTTTCTCTGTTGTCGCGTGTTCAAATCCTTGTACAACTCTTTTTTATATTTCTATTATATTTTTAATATTTTATTAAAAAAAACATTCTTGTGGAGGAATCAAACCCTCACACATGTACTAGAATTTAGCAAATGTAAACCACTAGACCAATTAATGTTTTGATAATCTTTTGAAACAGCTTAATATATATTCCATAAATATTTGGCATCCCCAAAAAAGTAATTTGAGATTCGCCACTAGTTCCAACTTCTATAATCTAATACCTATACCCAAAACAAAATGTGTTAAAACTTAATATTTACAACTATAGTGAGCATTCCCCGATTTTGTCTCTGGAGTTGTTCCCCTGTTGTAAAACAGGCTCCGTCGGTTGCTTGCGTTTCAAGAGAAAATTGTAGTTGCATGTCTGAAAACCGACCCTCAGAATTGGACACCCTATTTTCCCTAAACCTATTTAAATTATGTTTTAAATTGATAAGTCAGTTTACTATATCAATGTAACATTAATGTTTATTTTCTTATTATACCATGAGTGCCAACTTTTTATAATCGAATACCTACACCCAAAACAAAGTGTCTTACAACTTGGTATTTGCAACTATAATATTCAACATTTCATTTTATCTCTATTTCTCTCTATCATATCATCAATTATCACATCAATTATACTATTCTCTCTTTAAGGTATATACATCCATATAAAATGTACACCAAATTTTTTCTATATCCAAACTCCTTTTTATAAATTTCAAATTTTTAAAAAAATAGTGTATTTAATATATATATATATATATATTTTAAAATGTACAATTTTATACCCTAGCGCGTGTTCAACTATGACTTCTCATTTCACAAAACACTTCATAGTATATTTAGAAAAATAATAAAAATACCAAGTAAATGAAAGTAACACATATATCTAGGGACACATTGTTTTTCTTTGATGATTATTCTTATAATCATAGTTTTGAAACTCGGCTCGAACCGGCCGGTCGGACTGGGAACCGGTGGGTAGATTGGTTAGAGCATACCTTCGGATCGGCCATGCAGTTGGCTCAGCGAGAATCGGTCAAACTCGGTTCTTCTCTCTCTTTTTTTTTTGCTTTTAACTTAAATCATATTTTAAAAAATGGCACAGATGGGAGTTGAACTCATGACCCTCCTATTAAGTAACAACTTCCTAACCACTGAAGCGCTTGTTCATTTTGTATTTGATTTGCTTTTAATAAGATACATCAAACAAATTTTTTGAAAAGATTATAGCTGTCAAAATATTGAATACTGTACAAAACAAATACCCATCAATTATTATTTTTTAGTTGATAAAAACGCCTCACAAAATTAACCTTTTATACTTTACAAAGCAAATACCAATCAATTTTTTTTATCTTTTTTTATAAAAATAACTCACAATATTAACGGACAAAAACATAGACATATATAATTATAAACCTTCCCTAAAAAAATATAATTATAAAGCTCAAATATTTTATTTAAAGTTCGTGAATAATTACTCTTCGCTTTTTATTATCACATGAATAATTAGTCTATGAAATTATGTTTGTTGGATATTTATTTTTATTTTAAATATGTTATTATTTTAGTTTTTGGAGTAATCGAGTCACCGGTTCAATCCGATTTAATATCATTAAATATCTATACAAATTTAATCTAAACACCGGGTTATCTAACCGAGTCATCCGATTTAATTTGATTCTGTCATGCGGTTCAACCAATGACCCGGTGGTTCGACCATCGACTCAGTGCCTCTGCCGAGTCGATGACCGAGCCGTGTTTTAAAACTATGCTTATAATATATCCAAAATGCTTAAACCATGTTGGATTCTTTTGAGAGTCTATTGGGGGTCATATTCATATATAGGGACTCATTGTTTTTCTTCGATGATTAATCTTATAATATGTCCAAAAAGCTTAAACCGTGTTGGATACTCTTGAGAGTCTATTGTGTGTCATATTCCTAATCACTGATGGTTAGAAAAATTTTATTTTATAAGAATTAGAGTTTCATATTTTTCTTTTATTATTATAAATGGAAAGCTAATATTATGTTTAATATTACATTAGATATTAGATATGACAGGATCACGAATAATTATTGTGATTTGTTTAAAACTATAAGATATGACTTTTGTAATATCACGGTAGATTACCGTGATTCAGACATGTCCACCGTAATACTAAACGTAACTAAATGAAAACAACATACACCAAATGAAAGCAATAGAAGCTAATAGTGCAACGTGGTTGTAACATGTAAGTTAGTGACTTGGTTTTGTTTTGGCCCCTCTCAACTTTCCAGTCTGGGTCCACTCCTTACTATATCTATTCTACAATTCTTCAAACCTAATCTAATCTTAGCAATAAAAACAAGATGGTGAAGTGTTTTATGGTTTGTAACGAACGACTTGAACCGTACGTAGTTTACATGTAAAAAATGGTGAGAAAACATACTATTGTTTTGGAGAATGATATCATCACTAATTAACCATAAATCACTAAAAGACACTTTCTAGTTAATCTAGGGGTGTACTTGCACGTAATCTTTATCCTATGAAGTCAATGGCAGTACTAAATATATACTTGTACTTTAATTTCTTCCAAGTAACGCAATCTAGTTATGTTATATACTCATCTTAACATACGGTATTGAGGTAGTTTCCTATTCTAATTGTTGATACTTTTTTGGTCACTATAGTTTTACATTTTTTAGGAAGTGATCACTATATATCGTAAAATTTGATGGTTTTAGTCTATCAATCAAATATTTTGTCTAAAATATAATCACATAACATGTTTTAAATGATTTTTTTTTCTTTTTACAATTTCGTTAATATTGATGTTTTTCTATCGTCAGGTCCAGAGGCGGATCCACACATTCAATATGAGTGTGGTTAAAATTTAAAAAAAAACTATAATGCAAATTATAATAATATAATATATATTAAAAAAGTTAAGTTATGACATATTAAGTATTTAGACCAAGAGTTAAACCACGGACAAAAATAGGGTAATAATCTGGTGTGTTTATAGACACACTCATTCATACAGTGGATCCGTCCCTGGTCAGGTCAATATATCACGTCATTTAATAATCACATCGTCAATGTTGTAGTTTATAAATATGATGAAGGGACCAAAACTATTAGATTTTAAAATAGAGTACTAAATCCGCAAAATGATCAAAACATAGAGACGACAATTTCAATTAAATCTATTATCTTTAAGCGAAAAATTCAATAAGTATAAGGCAAATTAAATGAACTAAGGTAGTTAAGTATTACTGGTAATAGCCAGATAATAACCTGAAGTTTAAGGTAAATTACATTAACGATATCACTGTGAGCTTAACTCAGTTGATAGGGATAATATATGCAGGGGTTGGAGTTCGAACCCCATATACACCACTTCTCCACAATTTAATTGTGTGAGCTCTAACCACTAGGCTACTTGATAAAAAAACAAAAAATTACATTAAAGCTATCTGCAATTAAATGAATTGGAAACCAAGTACCAGCCAATAAACGAGAATACTTTATTTTGGACGATCAATAAGTTATGACATAATTAACTTTATTTTACTCGATCTGTTGAAATGAAGTAAATTAAGATTTTTAATTTGTCAACATAATACTTCGTTCGTCCGTTTCACAATACTTATCGTTTTTTAAGCATTTACACACACAAAAAAAAAAGTAAATTTTGTTATTTTTGATGAAATTTTGTGTGTTTTTTCTATAATAATCTTAACTATTTATTATTTCATTCTATTATTTTCATCTCTACAATAAATAGGTAAGAGTATTATTGACAAACCAATAACTAATATTGCATTGAAACTTGAAAGTAACAAATATGAAACAAAAAATTTCTCCAAACGTGACAAGTATTGTGAAATGAAGGGAGTAGTTTATATGAATAGTCCATGTCTTGAAAACTTTTTACAAAAAAAATGGATATTTTTACTCTTTCAAACTAGTCTCTATAAAATGCAAATATAATTCTTGTAAAAAAAATGCAAATATAATTAAAAGTGAATAATTTTTTTGTAGGGACTAAACTTAAAAGTTTTTAATTTATATGAATTAAAAACATATTTAAAACCAAGATTTTTTTTGAGGGAAAAACCAAGATTTTCACAAGCCACTGTTATGTAGGCTGCTGTTATTCTGCCTGGTGTTGTTTGGTTTCTTTTTTGGCTACAGGGAGCACTGTATGCTATGAGAATTGCTCTTCTTTCATCTGATTTTGCTTGTTTCCATCAAAATAGTCGAGTTTGAGTTAACTCACGCAGATACATTTCCAACATCACGTAAATTAATTCACATTGAGCAGGAATGAGCAAAATCAGATGGGAGAAGAGCAATTATCGTATGCTACTCTCATAGGCTTTTGTTAGATGAGTGGTTAGCTTGTTTTTACTTATTTGGTGGCTTCTGCCATTTTGTATCACAGGACTCTTATGTCCTGTCTGCTCTTCTTGAGTTGATTGCATTCTTTAATAATATTAGTTTTTCAGAAAGAAAAAAATACTCCACTTGCCAGTAGCTATCTAACGTATCAAAAATAATTACTTTGATTATATATCAAATTTAAAAAAATTCTAATAAATACTCTAAAAACATTTGATAAGATGTCTAAAAAAGAAACTTTATTTTGAAAACGATACATTTAATACCTTGAATTTATCACTTATTTTCATTTTTAACATCTTAACAAGTGCCCTTAGGTTATCGTTTGTTAGCTTAACCCATTTTAAAAAAGTCACGTTAATTTCCCTAAAAAAAAGTAGTTACATTAACTATATATCAAGTAGTATATATGATTTATATATGCATGAGTAAAATTTGAACTCTGGATTTTCTAGTTATTTAGGAGTGAATTTAAGATAATAGGTGTCTGTCTCCTATATTGATACTCACCATGTATCTATAGGTTTTAATAGATCATAGACATAGTAATGAATGAATTAATTATATACCTGCATTCTCATCAAGAGGTCAGAACTTTGTTTGATGGAGAATCTATTTTTGGTGAATTGAATGCGTAGCCTTTCAATCTCAGCATGTTCTTCTGGTGTTCCTGCATTTGGATCAAATTCCCAGTGTTGACGTCCTATGAAGTTATTCACAGAAATCAACCCTTCTCCTCCTTCTGCTATCTTCAACTTCCACATCTTTTTATTTACTCTCTCTTTCTATATATATATATATATATTGAGAAAATTTGGAAAAGAAAATGAAAAACCTCAAATTATTAACGACACCTTGATAATTAGTTTCTGCCATGGCTCCAAGAGTTGTCGGTGTATATATACTCACACAGTCACGTATATGTGAAGTTGTGAATCATCGAACACTATTCAATGACCCAGAAAGGACTGCATGGACTAATTAATTAATACGAAAATAAGATTCATTTCACTACTGAAAAAACAAAAATTAGTGAGGGATATTTAGTGAGGGAAAACGTGAAATCCCTCTCTAATTCTGTCACTAAATTTTGCGACCAAGAAATTTGTGAGGAATTTCATTTTTTCCGTCACTAATTTCCCTCGCTAATTTTACTTTTTCTAGTAGTGTTTATACTATTAAAGTAAAATGATAGATTCGACAAGAAGAAAGATATATTGAGAAAATGAAGTATTAGATTTTATATAAGAGATTAACTTTCTTAAAAAAAATATATAAGAGATTAATTAATTTCTATGCATTTAAAATGTTTTGACATTTGCCAACAATCAAAACATGTGAATAGATACTTGTAGAGATAAACCCACTAGGGTTGGTCAATAGATATTTGAAGATAGTTTACTCTTCCTCAAATGCTAAAGTTCGATTCTCTTTGTGTTAATTTGAATGGATTAATGTAGCTTTTTAAAAAAAATATATCTGTAAAGATATTTCAAGGATTAATTTAAAAACACGGTATCATAAAATGATTTGATAAGTCTTTTATTCAGAGTTTTGCTTTAGAATTCGTCAAAGACTACTACAAAAAGACTCCCACTTTTCCTTCCTTCACGCTGAACAACATGCCAAAACTCTTTCTTCTCAACACAAAAGATATTCTCGTGAGTGTTATTTTTTTGACAAATATATATATTGTTTCAAATATATATGGTTTGCATAATATTAAGCATGAAATATATATTGTTTGTGTAATATTATATCTCAATTAAGTTTTCATTATTAAAAAAGATATTGGTTAAAAAAATGATTAAAAAAGATATGATACATTAATCCAGAAATTTATGACCCACTAGTTAAAGTTCATGTCTTAAATTTATGATCCAGAAATTTTAGATAAGTCTTTTATTCAGTTATTTTATGTGTCCTGTTTAATTTTATTATACAAGCATCTTAATGCTTTTATCAGACATAGGGAGGTGACATATCTAGGAAGATATATGTCTAGACTTAGAAATTGGATGACACTCTATTCCGAACATTGCATATTAATTTTACTTTTTTTTCCTTGGTAAGGTTGACGACATAGGGTTACCCGTTTGCAAAACTACTAAGGTAAAATAAGATATGTTGAGTACTTCTATGATTCATAGATAAAGGAGAGCCTCTAGATGATAATTTATGAATTCCAGATGAAATATATACTAAAAAGACACCATCATTATTGTTAAACTATATTAAAAAAAGAACATCATTACCTAATGTGTATATTATATTATAGTGTTTTCTCATTTTTCTTATTTTTTTAAAGAAGAAAAAAAGAAATTAGAAAAATCATGTTTCCACTTTCTTTTTTTAAGAAAAAAGTTAAAAAAAACAAAATAATAGAAAAATCTAGTATCCCACATGTATAGATTTCCACTGTTGTATCCCTCAGGTATTCCAAAAGTATCTATGTATCAGACAATTGTTCTTTTAAAAAATATAATTTAATTAAGGGATATTCTTCCAATATGTATCAAAGCATATCAGACATGTATCAATGCATGATACACATCAAATACCGGTATGTCATCAATTTTAAAGTATTAGAGACATTACTTTTTATGTCAGTTATTAGAGACATCACTTTTATATGAAGAAGCCAGAGTTTGAGTCAATGTTCCGCAAATCGAGTGTTAACTCTTCGAGTTTATCGATTTTATGTGTTTAGGTACGAAAATCGTGTTAACTCTGAGGTAAACTCGATTTCTGGTAAAATCGGAAGGTTTGACGAGTTTGACCGAGTTAATACTCGGTAAACTCGTGAAAACTCGTGAAAAGAATCCATTTTTTTTCAAAACCCAATTCCTTTCCTACAAGCTCGAAGATTGAAACGTTTATTGAATAGTTACCTTTGCAGTGGACGGTTCAGAGCGCTACACCTACCATGCTCACATGTCATTGCCGCATGTTCTAGCTTTTGTCACGACTACAAGACTTTTGTCGATAAAAAGTTCACGAATGAGTATGTATACGCCGTATACAACATCCACTTCGATGTGGTTCACCACCAGACATATTGGCCTGATTATGAAGGACTAAAGGTGGTTCCCAACAAGTCCATGCGTAGGGCAAAGAAAGGTCGTCCACCAAGTACTCGCATTAGAACCGAGATGGACGATGTGGAAACTAAGAGAAGATGTGGCGTGTGTAGGATGCCCGATCATTCCTGCAAAGATTGCATTAATATTAGACATCAGTAGCAATCTAGTCTTTATTTCATATTTATTGTATTTGGTATGTTTTTAATTTTATAAATATTATCACTATTATTATAATTACTTTTTTATTAATGCCTAAATTATAAAAATAAATTATTTTAATTATTTTTTTATATATATTATGCATGTAAAAACGGAAACAATGCACAAATTTTGTCCTTATTATACCCCGCAACTCCAAGTAGAGGGGTATTTAAAATTTAAAAAGAAAAACGAAAATACCCCGCAACTCCAAGTAGATGGGTATTTAAAATTTTCGAAAAAAAAATAGAAAAATACCCCGCAAGTTCAAGTAGCGGGGTATAATAAGGACAAAATTTCGTCACTTTATAGGGTACCCCGCAACTCCAAGTGGAGGGGTACAGAAAGTCAGAAAAAGTAAGGTATTTCTGCAATTTTTTGAAAAAATAGGGCAGTTTTAAAATTTTTGACAAAAACTAAAGCAGAAAAAAAAAAAATTCGAAACAAGAACCATCAGTCTTAAACCTGCTAACAGCTAACCATTAACTAACTAGTTGGCCCAAGAAGTAAACGGACTTGAATTGAGGTTGGGTTTTTTGTTTTTAAATATAATTGACGTTGAGTTTTTATATATTATTTTAAATTAGAATAGGGATGTTCTTAAGAGATGATGATGATGGAGCTTTTTCTTTTCGGTGAAGACGTTGAGTTTGTCACGTTTCGTTGGGAGAGGCTTTTGGTCTTTTTCATGCCTTCCAATGGGTCAGATGGTGTAAGTTGTATAGTTAAAAAGAGATTTATTTTTTCCTGTTGGTGTCTGAGATTCGAAACTCAGACTTTATATATATTATGTATTATCTATACTAACTGAATTAAACTCACGGAGATATAAAGAAATGTTATTAACAAAGGCAGAGAAATATTTGAAGATGTTTTTATATTTAAAGACATGCATACACCCTGAGTTCATTATTAATATAAGTATAAAACTATTTTTTAATTCAGTTAATAAATGATATAATTGATCTATGTGTGGATCCTATTTCAACGGGAACTTGATGAGTCGATCCGCTTACGCGTCTTGCTTTTACTGCTATATCGGGAGTTACCCCACGTATTGCTTGACGTAAAACAGATAGTGGATTTGTTTCTGTC
>Ga0228710_1006143_pt1 | contig 18383 bp, 12 predicted proteins | sample MedpolnodulmetaG_FD_177995 | JGI IMG/M metagenome (GOLD analysis project Ga0228710, IMG submission 177995) | Root nodule microbial communities from Medicago polymorpha collected in Santa Monica, California, United States - pink nodules | ecosystem: Host-associated > Plants > Roots > Nodule...
GCCTAGCCCACCATCCACCTTAGGCAAACAAACAACATGCCACCCAACTAAATGAGGTTTACGACCCTGATCACTATCTCCCCAAATAAAACCCCTTTGAATTTTTTCCATCTCCACACAAATGGTTCTAGGAAGTTTAGCATACTGCATATGGTAGTAGGGTATTGAACTAAGGACCGAATTAGAAAGTGTGATTCTACCAGCTAAGCTTAAACATTGATGCTTCCAACCACTTAGTTTGTTTTGAATCTTGTTGATAATATGACTATAATGTCCTCTCGACGTGCGTCCTGGAGCTATGTTTGCTCCAAGATACTTGCCCAAACTATTAGCTTGAAAGAACCCCGTATGATGTAATATATCCTCTCTGAGTTGATTATCAACATTCTTAGAAAAAAAAACACCTGGGTCTTTTGGTAATTTATTCGTTATCCCGATGCTTGGCAAAACATATCCAAACAATGCAAAACACAATGAGCTTGCTCAATAGAAGCCTCTGCAAAAAGAAGAAGATCATCAACAAAAACCAAATGAGAGATTTGAGGTCCATACCTGCCTGCTCTCATAGGTTTCCAGTAACATGCATCCACCTGATCTGCAATGATATGAGACAATTTCTCCATGCATATCACAAAAAGATAAGGGGAAAGGGGGTCACCTTGCCTAATACCTCTTGAGGGGACAAAACTATCAGTTTTCTCTCCATTCCATAAAATTTTGTAGGAGGGAGAAGAAATGCAATGATGAATTACCTGAATGAGCTTTGGCAGGAAATTACAATCCTCTAAACATTTTTCCACAAAATTCCAATTTAGACGGTCATAGGCATTTTCCAGATCAATTTTAACAGACATAAACATCTTATTAGAAGACAACTTATATTTATATAAATGCGGTCATATTTTTAGCTGTGTCCACATTTTTTCTATTGATATTTCATTAGTATTCATAACATTATTACTAATGAAATGATATAACAAACATATTAAAATTCAAGTTTTAAAAATATTGTTCTTTATTCTGGTTTTCCCGTAAATATATTTACCAATTTCTATATAGACCGTTACAAAAATTAGGGTAGTACTTTATTTTGAGGTCCCATGAAGATGTGGCATGGAATCATTTATTTGGGCAGACATGAACTTCAGCAAAAATAGGCTTTAAAAAGAACATTCAATCAAGACCACCTACCCAATTCAATCATATAATTCTCTCCATTCCTCCTCTAAGCTCTGACAAATTTTATGAAAGTAACCTGTAAAAGTGGCCAATCATCACATCCAGCTAATACTCTTGCCCTTAGTTAGTCCTACAAAGGAACATTGATTCTTTGTTTGAGATTGCATGTTGTGTAGCTATTGCACTATAGCAACTTGAATTGTACTTGCACATCCTTTACTTCATCATAATTAAAATCAACTAAAGATGTTACACTTAGGTGTGTACCATTACTATGTAGGGTTGTGAAGGGAAGGTGCACCTTTGAACAAAGGGTTGGATTTATTTGTACCAATCTATTTGAATATACCTTCCTGGAAATTTCTGAATTTGTTTGAGGGTGGCTTGGTATTTTTTGTGTGGCACATTGGCCCTAGTTCATTTCATCTTCATCAATATGACATATCTTGCACTAAATTGGTCTCTTATAAAGTAAATCTCTAAATCACCATTAAACCCTTGTTCATCTTCATTAGGAAAGAGTATAGGACATGTACAATTTTTTTATTATTAGCTAAAGACTAAATGGAAAGAACATGATGGTAAGCAAGACTTTGGACACATGAATGGGCATAAGATTTTTGACACATGAGTTGGACACACATAAAAACACATATCACTTAATTATTTTAAAAATATTTATTATTTAATTAATTTTACTTTCTACATTTTCTAGTGTGTATTAGTGTTCCCAAATTGTATCCAAAATTCCTGTGACCATACAAGAGTTTTTCTGTATACACACAGATACTTGAATATGCATTGAGTTAGATATTTTTTTAAGGGTCTCGCTAACTAATGAATGTTCCCTATTTTTCTCTTTTTTGAATGAAAAATATGGTCTCGATGTGTAAGGTTTAGTATTAATATGAATCCTTGAAGAGGTGTATTTGGTAGGGAAGGGATGGCAGTATTTAAATGAGAGAAAATCATTATATACTTGGCAATAAAATAAAAAGGAAAGGTAAGAAAATTCATTTGGCCACATTAGGAATGACAAGAAGTGAAAGTGCAAGATCACAAATCCAAACAAACAAAACCATGTTCAATTATTTTACTTTCAGCTTTTTCTCTAGCAAGCACGCAAGCACTAACAAGTAAAAATCAAAAACATTTTCACCCCTTTTCATTTCCACTCTCAACCGTCCTAGTTCCTAACCTAGTAGGGCACTCTTTAAAGCTATTTTGAACTTTGACCCCCCTAAATCCATCAACAAAAATTATAGTAATCACATGATGTTACATTTTAGATTTCAAAACTCATTTGCATAAAATTACTGGTTAAGGGACCAGGATTCCATGCATTTAGAAAATCACATATTTACACCCATGAATTAATCTCGGCCATTGACTTGAGATCAACCGACTCACAATATATCTTCACTAAATTATCTTCAAATAATCTTTACCATTGACTTCAGATCAGACGGTTAAGATCAGTAAGTCTTTTACAATGTGTATTCCAAATCCCTGATTAGGGGAGGACATTTTGTTGCAAACAAGTCTTTTAATCACTTTCACCAAAACTAAAAAATAAATACCTATTGAATTTTGGTCCCTCATCTCCAAAACAGTGATGATTAAATGGTCAGTACTAAGAATATTTTATACCAATGCTTACATTAATAATAAATTTCCTTCAAAATGCTTAGACTGATATCTGAGCCAAGTCCCACACTTGGTCATTCCCATACTTTCCTCATCAATGGCTATCATCTGATACACTCTGTCACTGCAAAAGAAAAGAAACAAAATGGACCAACCTCAAGTAACAAAAAGAACAGAAACTGGGGTTACAGGTTCATTTGAACTTTTGACCATGTTTTAGTATTCTTCATTTCTAGTCTTTTAATTTATATATATACATATATACATATTAAATAGAATTGTTTAGGGTTGGATCCACTTTATGGATCTTTTTGATGTTTTGTCCATTAGAGTTTTTCACTGGGTCAGGTTTTCTGTTCCCCAGTTTTTATGTAATTTTTCCTTCTTTTTTTTAATAATATATATGAGTAACTGGTAACAGATTATAGTAGGGTACCAACTTAATTGAACACTATTATGTTTTAGGAAATGTTAACTTGTGCCCTTGGGGCATAAGTTAAAAACCAAATGTAGAAAGCTTTTCTTAGAACTTGTGCATTCAATATCTTAAAAGTTGCAAAAGTTATGTTTTCAATATAAAATTTATTTTTAATTTCTATTTTAAGCTCCTTAACTTATGACCTAAGAGCACAAGATAACATGACCCTTATTTTTAATGTCATTTTGCTCTTGGCCTGTCAAAAAAAAATACATATTAAATTGGTAATTTATTGTAATTTTTATTCCTCAAAACAAGCAAAATTATGTATCACTTTCGTTTATGTTGTGAACCTTTATATTATGGATAAATACAAGCGAAGCAGTTGCAAAAACCTAAAAATCCTTGATATTTTGTCCACAATCGTGGTTGCGGACCTAAATTTAAAACTATATTTGGAATTATAATGAGAAAGAAAGAAGAGGTGATGTCAAGTCATGTGTTGAAGCAGAGAATTGTTCTGCTAATGTCATATGAGCTGTTTTTATAAGAATTATCTTTATTGAAAGATGATAAAGAGATAGACCCATTTGGAATATGACAGAATGTTATTCATTCTCAGATACACTTTGCAGTTCTGTTTTTTTGTTTTATAAGCACTTTGTTGTTCTCTTATTAGGCCCCTACTATCCCTTTAAAGCTTATGTCAATATCAAATCCAATTCATTAAAATAAATGTAACATTACATTAGTAATCTTTGTTATCACACTTCATTGACTTGATCAATTCATAGCTTATCCAATTCCATTAATTTCCATGTATTATGGACCACTTAATGAGATGTATTAATCAAATAGTGTTACTATTAATAAATTTAACTCTACTTAGGTGTCTATTTCGTGGCCCCTAAGAAACTTGACTATAGGTTTATTCGAAAGTTTAATGGTGGCGGGAAATTAAGGAAGTGAAAAATTGTCACTTTCTAGTACATGACTTAAAACATACTTTTATGTTATAATTGGATTATTGGATTCCTTTAATTTCTAGCATTGTCTTTAGGTTTGTAACTTCAATGAATTCAAATCATGTTTGAATTTGAAACAAATTAATAGCTAGCTTAAATTAAGCTAGTGTCACCCATCATCACAAAAACGTTAAAAGGAGGAAACTTCTTAATTGATTGTTGAACAAATAATTTCGTTTAACTTCACATTCAAGATTTTAAATGTGTCATGATCCTCGATTTTGCAGAAAATTATAGTCAAATAAAAAACTTTGATGCTGTTTTTACCATCTTGGTATTAGATTTTAAAAATCTTGAAGACCTTTAAGTATATAGAATGAGTGAATTTTGAATTTTTTATTTCAAAAGGACATTTTGAATATTATTATGATATGATATATTTGTAAGGATTTGTTGACACCTCCATTCAAATAATAAATAAAATATGCAATTGGTAACGACAATGCATAAAATATGCAAGGTATGGGGTTCAAACCACGGCCACCACAAAAAATAAATAATAAAAATTGTTGACACTTGGTGTGAAACTTAGCATAACTATACTCTAACAATTTTGTATAGAATACAATTTTACAAATCCAATTGTTTGATCAATTTGTTTTATCTTGATGATCATACATATACATTTTTAGATAATCTAAACATTTTTAGTCATGACATTTAATAGTACACATTTACTCAAATTTTAAATAGCATATTATACATAAAAATAAAGTAATCCCATAAAGTATAAAATAAATTCCACCTAAAAAAAATATAAAATAAATTTAAACTTTTATGAAATTTTATATATTGAATCTATTTAATAAGAAATTTTAATTCAACGGTTAAAATTGCAAAATTTGTATTATACACAAAGTTATTAGAGTTGTAAATGTAGACATGACATATGATAACAACTAAACATTATTTTATTTTAGAGGAATTAATCTTCATTATTGTATTATTCTCTTCTAAATTATACTATATATCTAATAATGTTATTTGAACATATTACTAATCCTACTCTTGATGTGAACATTACATAAAAATACATATGCCTACTTTTAAATTGGTTGAATCTCATCCCAAAATCTAGCTCAAAGGATAATGGTATTCAAACATACTTATATACTGAGAACCTGAGTAATGTGCGACAAATAACAAACTACAACCAACTTCAAATCAACTTCAACATCCACCCTCACAACTAGCGTGGACCTGGATACAATTACTATATTGCAATCTTTAACCCAGCTCCGATACCATATTAAATTTGTGTCCGAGTACAATTTTTTTTTTAAATATCATATTTCATAACTGATCACCCATCACAATAAGTAGAAAGGCACAGTGACAAGATGGGGTGCATGATTGCAATACAGTGGAATTCAGTTTTCTGCACAGAAGCTTCTCCCTCTCATGTTTACGTAAAAACAGTAGTAACATAATTTGAAGCACTAATAAAAACTTGTTGAAACCAAAATATACATGAGGGTGATAATAACAAGGTATGAGATGGGATGGGAATATTATTATCTAAAAAGGGACACAGAAAAAAGTACCAAACTATGGGAATATAAGGGAGAAGAATGGCATAGGATTCCTAAAACTTTTTCTTTTGCAAGAGCGTGCTAAGTAGAAAAGATAGGGAAGAGAAAGTGGGTGATGAAGTGAAAAAATCCACACACAAAGGTGGATATATGGTTCCTACAAGGAAGTAGGTATCCCAAGTAGATGAAATGCAACATATACATAAAGCTAAAAATATAGAAATATAATTGACATGAGCTTCAATTTCTGTTCCACACGTGGGGCCTTTGTTCCCTGTTTCATTTTCATATGGGATCAAACAAAGAATATTTTTTAATATAATTTGAAATCTAGAAAAAGAAAAGAGGATTTTAGTAGGGACATTTTTTTTTTTATGTTTTGTGTTATGTGATTTCATTTTACTTCATGTATCTCGTGTCATGTCTATGTATGGTTTCACATTCATTCATCTAATATTTTAATATATTAGGGTTTTTATTTTGGACCTAGAGTCATTCTTAATAAACAAATTTGTATGATGAAATATGTTTCTCTTTACAAACTTTTTTATGCATTAATTTTTCAATATTGAGTTCTTTTTTTCGATACACTCCCTCACGTCAAACACTATGCAACTTAGTGTGTGAATTTTCTCAACAAAAAAAAAAACTTAGTGTGTGAATAATGTAGTGGGTGGTTCAAAAAATGGATATATTTTGATAGCATATCATGTTTTTTATTTTGGAATATGAAAACTAAACAATCCAACAACAATAATATCAACCAAGAATAAGTCTAGAACATATGTGTAGAGCACAAAAACAATCAATCCAAAAAAAAAGTAGAGAAATAGAGTAGAGGAACAAACACGTAAAGATTGTTTGTTCAGTTCGGCCAAAATTAACTTACGTCTGAGGGAGAGAACAACTATTCAGTCCACTATCCATGAATCTTTAGTAGAGATAGAAAAGAGTTACGATGAATTAACTTCAAGATCAGTTTTAATAAAACCCTAATTTTTACCATTTCTCTTTCTCTCAACCTCAAAGAAGAATCACTGAAGTAGGGCCGGACCTTGGGGAGTACAAGAAGCGCTACCGAACCGAGCCCCTAAAAACTATGGGCCTCAAAAAAATTATAATACTCACCCCCACTTAAATTAAAAAATTATATGTTACTTTTTTTCTTCAGTACACGTATGAGTTTTTTCTAGACTCTAGTTCCACTTTTTGGACATAAATTTGATGCTATTAAACCACCATCAATTTGAATAATCACTTAATCAGTCAATTTGAAAAACTATTTCATTGAAAGAATCACAACAGTTATTTCTTTTTCGCATAAACCATTCGTTTTCCCCTTTCCTACGACGTAGCAGTGACATTCCAAACGACACCGTTAGGTAAATTTTACCTCTCTTTCACTTAATTTTATTTTGTTTTGTTTCGTGTTTAAAAGTTCTTCTGATTCTGATTTTTTAATGAAGTTTAGCTACACAAAAAGAATTGCGTTTTGATTTTACTGGGGCCTATTTTAAAAATAGAACCGAGCCTCCTATTTCATAGGAACGGCCCTGCACTAAAGTATTAAGAGAGAGCTTGGATTCTTACTCTTATGAAATTTTCAATATTCTAGATGTTTACAATTTGTTTTCCAACCGTGTCACTCATCAAGAAGCATTCAACCCTTAGCTCTTAGGTTTACTAAGAATTCTTTCATTTAGTTCAAGTGAATAGTAAAGTAAAATGTTATTTTATAGATACTTTACGCGAGTAATTCAAATTAGTATGCATTATGCATGCTCCATTACCGTAATTCGAATTGATCCTTTCAGACAAACCATAAACACAATTTTGACAGCGTAATTCGAATTACTATTTCAAGTAATTCATGTTACCTATTGTAGAACCAATTTTTTTGTTGAGGCACATTCCCTCATATATATATCATATCTTAATATTCTATGTAGCATCTTTAAATAGCTTTTGACTAAACAATCTTTTGGTCAATAAAGGACAAACTGGACGGTCAGAATTTTTTTTATAGTAAGATATAAATTGATGTGTACGTATTTACAATTTCACAATCCTTTTTTTTTAGGGATAATTTCATAATCCTTATTCTCGTTCAAATGGAGAACAACTCTTAGACCGACACGACAAGGTAGTTTATTTATTTTTTGACAAGACAAGGTAGTTTATAATTAATATACTTTCTTTTTACAAAAAAAGTTCATACAGTAATACCTTTGGAGAGAGTGGGAAGAAAGATAATAAGCAATTAAATTGGTAATAAGAATATCTAAAAAGTTTAGATGCTTCATGCTTGTACCTTTCTTTTGTGGCTATAGAGAAATTTTCATAAAATCAAACTTTATATGTAGGGTAAAATACTCTTTATGTAGGGTAAAATACTCTTTCTTTTCTAGTTTTCTTTTTGGACCTTCTTGTCCTTTTTTTTTTTGTTAAGTCTAAATTGGGTTAGCTAAAAGAACATGATGAAGGAGCGCTAAACAAATCTTATAACGTCTTTATGAAACAAAAGTTGGAGATTATATTTGTATTTAATAGCTTATCATTTCAATGTCAAAAAAAAGCACAAACAACAAGACAAATTAAAATGTACTTAGGCCAAAATTAAGAGAGTTCACATAGTATCCTCATTGGAAAGGCATTTTAATATATAAAGTTCTTTCTTTTTGAGAGGATTTTACTAGATAAAGGTGTCCCATGCACATTGCTTTTCTTAGGCAAGAGTTATAAAGGACCATAAAACATGCTTAATTAAACAAACCAAATAGTGGAGATTATGTATAAATTATGTACGTGATGCATGCATATATTTACTTGGTCATTGATGACGTGTGGTTTATCTGAGTGGTAAGAAACATTCAGACATTTTAAGGAACTGATTGAGGGTTCGATATATAATTTTTGTGTATCAGAAAAATTCAGTTCAGATGAAAGAATCTATTTTATGTGCTTAATAAATTTTTCGGCAAAGATTAATCACTACTAAATGACTCTGGATCATTCATATCTATAGTATGATTAAAAAATAATAATACTCGGTCACTTGGACCATCTATCTTGTGTGTTTAATTTTTTTTTTTTTTGGAAGGGGTCTTGTGAATTAAAGTTGTTTTTGAAACTATATACTATTTGATTTTGTTGATATTTCATTCCCTTTGCTCGCTTTATTTTTTGTTTTTCTCTCTTTTCCACATGCTTTTTTGATTTTGTTGTTTTCTCTTTATTTTTCATATAATTGAAGCAAGGGAATGATTGCTTACCCATTTGTGTGAAGAAAATAGCGTTATGTTCATCAATTAAATGAAACTTTTCCAATTGTAATACGGCTATAAAGAAAATATAGGGGACCTGTATTTGGACTTATATAGTAAAAAAAAATAAAGGAAAGTAAAAGCAAACTTCACACTATTGCATAAACAATATTACAATTTCTGTATATGCTATGATCGGAAGTTCAAATATGGTGTGTTCACTTTAGATTTTTTGCAGTTGTACTATATCTGATTGATGACAATACACATATATTCCATTTATTAAGTGATGAAACCAATTGATAGTGAAAACTAAAGTTACAATTGAGATTAACCAAATATATCCCAAATAAAAGGATATTAATCGTGTGCAGTCATAACTCTGTGACTCGCCTAATCAACCACATTTGTATTCTCAAATCAAAATCGGACGATTTAGATTTCAAATTCAATATTTAGGTTAAAAAAAACAAAACCTACATTAATATGTGGATCGTATGATCAAAATCAGAGGTTTTAGATGTTACTGATTGTGTGCCGTCACAATGCACACAATCAAAATTCAAATAAAAGTGATCCCTTGTTATGAGACATGTTGACACATAAGTGTAAAGTGAAGGAATTGAATTATCTTTAGTCATATAGTATGAATGAGATTTTAAAAATGAAGGGCAGACAACTCATGTTTTGAGTTGTATTTTACGGTCAATTTGATGAAATTAAATCCAATTTTGTTCAATAGCTTGAATATTTTGACTGCATAATTGCGAGATTCTACTATTGAGTTTGGTTCGTGGACATAAATGGTGGGTGGTCTGATAGCGAAAACTTGATAGCAGGTGGTCCAACAGATCTTGAAGAAGACTCTGATACCATATTAGAAATCGTATTGGACCTAACTCAAAACCAACTTGTGAGGTAAATGTTATCCCCACTTATAAACACATGTTCAGGCCATACATTGTTTGATGTAGAACTCTATAATATCATAATAAGCTCATTGAATATTTAGTAGTTAATGTTTCCTATTTCTTCCTTTTGTTAGGAACACCGTTTGAAGAGAGCCTATTCTAAAAGTGCTCACGTTTTTGGCTCAATGTCTTACTTTTTTTAATTTTAATTTGCTTCCCTAAGTTTGGGCAAAAGAAAGGACCAAAGTGTGGGACACTTGGCGCACCGTAAGGTTAGATGGACGCACTTGGCTTTACATGATGAAAGGTTTATAAAAAGATGCTATAAGACCCTTCCTATCTAATCAAATACTATCAATCTCTTTTGGAACTTGGGCCTCTCCACTAACCACTAAGCTCCTACTTACTCTTTGCCATCATAACATTGATTTTATTTTTGATTCATTAGGCTCAATAACACGAGTTGTTAATCTGTTTGTTATGATGATATATGATGATTAAACTTGACCAATTTCTTGCCTTCAATTAATGGCATTTTCTTGTTTTTTTTTCCACCAAACTTAATGGCGTTTTCTGATTCTAAATATTTCTGCCCAAATTAAGTTCTTGTGGTCCAAGAGAATTTAAAGGTTGTCCTATTTAGATGCAATTTTAGTTGTTCTATTTTGGCAAAACCACAATTTTGATTTCACATTTTTGATTGTGCAATTTTGATCTTCAATTTGATGATGGGGACCATAAATTGTTCACTCACAACTTCTTATATCATTCAATTGATGCTCTTTTGGCTTTGTATGGTTGCTCACAACTCATTTTAACACCTTATTTTTTAAAACTCTCAACAATTAGACTATCCACTTTAAATTATTCACGCATAAAATGGATGATCAAAATCATGATTTCATCAAAAAATTAAAACGGAAGACCAAAATTGAGTAATTAGAAATATGGGGACCAACATTATGATTTTACCAAAATATAGGGAAGAAATATATATTCGATCCTAAAAAAACTACTTCTATATGTCACGATAATCAACTTTTTTTTTACAATTTTAAACAAATTAAAAAATATATAAAAAATATTATTGTAATACATAATATAAAGTTTTTATTTAATATTTTATCAAATTTTGAATTGACAATATTTAGTGACTAATCTTCACCATAGAACATGTGAGACACACCGTAGGTTCTCTCTCAATCAAGTTTTCTCCATTAGTCGGTGACTGAATCCATAATCACTTGCTTAAGAGGTACAATTTTTTTTACCATTTAGATTAATCCATTCTTGATTATAGTTTTTATTTATTAGAATTTGTAGTTATTGTCCTCGTGAGTTTAGCTCAGTTGGTATGGACAATGCATAATATATGCAAGGTCTGGGTTCGAACCCCTGCCACCACAAAAAAAAATCCCTAGTTATTATATTTTTTTAATTAACAAGTCAATAATTATTAAAACTATAATAAAGAAGACAAATTAATTATAGTATTAAAAAAAATTGAAGGAAGTATTATCAATTGTTTATTTGTTAATTGAGTTTTATAAATAACAGAATTATGTACACAGTTTATCATTTTTTATTAATAAAAAATTATTCTTAATGAGTTGTATCTCATGAATACACAAATGATTACAGTAAAAACTGACTCAGTTGGTTAGGAGTTGACTCACCCGAAAGGCTGTAGGTTTAACTCTCGCCATCAGTGTGAAAACTCTTTGGTGGGTGGTTTATAAGTAGCTTTGGACGCGCTCTTTTAGTCTTGAGACCTTCCATGACTCCAATGAGTTTCCGGAGTCCAAATAACCTAAAATTTTTGTAAAAAAAGTGATAACTACCTCTCTTATGAGTATAATTTTTGTTTGTATCATCTCATGGGTCCTCACATGGTATCACAATGATATGAAATGAACTACCGAAATAAAAATGCATCTTGTTGGTATAGATAGTACCAAGCAATTCCTATAAGTTTTCCTTTAACTATGCAATCTCATACCTGCACGGCCTCATGATCTCTCTCATTCTGATGTGGTTTTGTTTTGCCCAATAGCTGCCAAGAGTCGCGCATTGTCATGACTTATGCACCATCGACCACTTCTTGTCCTCTTCAACCTCAGGCAATACAAATCCAATCCAATATAATTTGATTGGGCCGAGTAACGGGTTTCTCTAAATCTAAACTAAGAGCATCCTTGATTAATAAGCATTATTTTGATTCGTTTGAGCTTAAATTATCTTAAAACTTAGTCTACTTTAGTTTGGTATCAGTTTTGTATTGTATTTTATTTTAGGATTGCATTGTTAACATGTTTTAGAATAAATATTGTTCAAATCACTTAGATTGATTGATCTACAATATTAAGTTTGATAGGTTGTTACAAGATATCAGTTGTATTAGATTTTTAGGTTAATAGTGTTTTTTCCCCCTGTAAAATAGGTCATTTCTGGTTTATCCTCTAAGAAATTTTTGGTTTGGAATTCGTCCTTTTAAAAAAAAAAATCCCTGGTATAGGGGTAAACCGAAATTTGCTCAAATTATCAGGGGATAAACTAAAATTTTCTCAAATTATAGAGGGGTAAACTGAAATTTCCTTAAATTTCAGGGGGCAAAATTTTCCATGAAGGTCCAAAACCAAAAAAAAATAATTACAAGGACGAATTCGAAACCGAAATTTTTTTAGAAGGTAAACTAGATATGGCCTATTTTACAGGGGAAAATGTACAATGGCATATAAGTCACCATCTTTTTTTTGCCACAAGACATTCACTATCTTTTATCAATAAAAATTATTTCTAATGAGTTTTTATCTCATGAATACACCTATACTTTCTACCTCTTACTAGTATGATCCATGTCCCCATCATCTCATAACACACTTCTTTACATCCAAAGATTCGATATCAAATCTTTATATATGTAACAAAATAAAAGAAAAGCTTCTCAAACATTCGGTAGACCATTTGAAATTTTTACATTTTTTTTTTAAGAAAAGGAAACTTGCCAAGAAAGCAAGCTCTATAGATATTGCATTGAAAAAGAAGAAAAAAAAACACAAAGAGGGGGCATATAAACCAAAACCCTTATGGACTTAACAGAACTTGAAATTCGAACAAAATCTAATCTGATTTGATTAGGAAATTCATCTCAGCAAAAATGTGTTTGTAAAGATAAACCAACACCAACTAGAGTATCAGCCTAATGATTTCCCTCACTATAGATAGAGAAATGATATTTGTACAACCACTTTATTACAACTTTTTAACAACTTTATCTCTCATACTCACATTATATTTTTATTCTCTCTCTTCCTTTTTCTCTCTCTATTGTTTTGGACCAATGAGAAGAGAGCAAATAAAAGTTGTTATCAAAGTTGTACCAATTGGTTGTACATATATCACTACTTCTATAGATATGAGTTACAAAGAAAAACATGGAGGAACAGATAATTAAACAATTTTAATTTCTTAACTGTCAAGGAACTATTTTATACAGATAACCATTAATAGAAACAAGAAACTAATACATCAAAATAATATCATCAATGGGTCCTTAATAATCGTTTGATTAAAGAAATAAAAAAAGATCAAAGAAATTATGTCATTTTCCCCACTTGTTTTTATCATTATCCAATTTTATATTTCAATGTGGAAGGGAGGGTAGGAAATGACCATATAAATAGACTAGTGGCAAAATCCAGTCTAAAGTCTATTAAACTGGCCATAGTATTGAAAATATCAGTCTCCATTTATTTTTTCAAGGGACCCTTAATCGTTAATACATATAGGATATGCAAATTTGCCTAACTTTCTTTACTTTTTCATGGCCATAACTATTATGACTTCTCACAAAACAATGTAAGGTGGGAATTCAGATACTCAGACAGTGCCATTCTCCGCTCCTAAGTATTCATTACAATTCAACAACGACCCAAAACCTTCACCTCATCACTCCCTTTCTTTTTGGAATGTGCATGTCACATAATTAAAAATATATATAATTGTATATAGATTGTGCAAAATGAGAATTGCTAGGACCATATGTTAATTAAAGACTATATATATTTTGGCCCCTTGATTAAACGTTTTGTAATTATTCTATTAAAAAAATAGTGTTTAATTTGTCTATACATGCTTAAAACATATTATATTGTATGATATAAAATGAATAAAATTTAAATGCAAAGCAATGGGTCCAATTAATCTAATGGTGTGCGATTTGTCAAAAGATTAAATCAACATCAACGCGTTTTAATATCGACTTTATCGTCCCTCTATAGCCCCATTAACACAAGAATAACAATTTGAATACCAAAAAAGAGGAGGCTAGCTAGGCTACGGTTTATAATAGGGTCAAGCTCAACTAAGACAAAGAGAGATGACCAAAGACTAAATGCCCATGTTCAATTACAAGCCAAAAAATGACAAATTCATGGCATGATGGGAGGGGAGAGAAGGAAATTTCCTCCTTTTTTTGAAAACTTAATCTAGATTCATATATAGTGCATGTGTTTCATTTGGGTGTCACTGGTTTTTTATATCATTGAGTGTATTTTAAATCAGAGAGAATGATAGATAATTGATTGAATTAAATTATTTATATGAAAAAGAATGATTGATTATAAAAGAGATATGAACAACGACATTAAAACTCAATGATACCCAGATAACAACCTCATACACTTTGTACACACATATACATCACTTTTTTGTTTTGGTCAAAAATTAATAAAATCTAATCAACAATTGTTTTATCAAATATTCAAATCCGAGTTCTCCCTAACTATTCATCTTTTAATATATAATTCGTTAACAACATATAAGTTTATCTTCGATGTCAATTTAGATGAGTTAACTAAACTTCTTAAAAAAACATGTAAATTCATTAGCCATATGTGAGTTTAATAATGTATAGTTAACAGATTAAAATGGAAAACATAGAGGGTCATGCATGTAGCAAAACTTTTTCATAGGGTTCCACATTATAGGGTCGGTCTTTTATGTATCATTTTTCTCTTTGATGACTGCTTCACCGACTCCATATTTTTTGTTACATTTCCAGTCTAATCACTTTCCCTTTTTACATGCATTTTTTTCAATCTCCTTTCATGATTTTACTTAATTTACTTGCTTGAGCTTCATATTCCTTCTCCTAAAAGTATCTATATGCACTCTTGGCTATTCCTTATTCTCTTTTTAGAAGATCATGAAGAATAAATAGACCTATGTAATTAACTATATATATTTTAAAAATATTTTTTGCATATACATGGATTTTTGGTAATAAAAAAAAATAGGTCCCTTTTTTGCTGGAGATTTGGGTGTCAAGAAAGGGAACAATGAGGTGGCAATTGTATTGTAAAAAAGGGTGGCCATTTTGTATATTTATTATGCGATCCTTAATTTAGGGCTCCACCATTTCAAGATTCAAAAAGCCAGATAAGGTGGCTCTCACTTATGCAGCCTCTTTTTATTTTTAACTCTCCACGTGCCATACAAACATCTTGTCCACGTAGGAAATAGTGATTCTGATCATGGTAGGTAAAACCGTTTGTTTATGAGCAAACATGGAAAAGTTAATTAAGATCATAAAGGTTAGTACCACAAAAATTATATATATGGTTAAATTAAACACATTTTTTTAAACATTTTTGGGTGCTCATCTTTTCATTTAAGGACTTGTGAGTGAGTCCCCTTTTTTTCTTCTACCAAATATAAATATAAATGGTGTGCACTTATATACAACAAACAAGATGAGTATTTTTTTTTTTTGTACCATAAAAATACTACCAGCATTCCATCGACAAATCTCTAAAGATAGAAATATGTAAACTAATAATAAATTATTTTCTTCTTTTTAAATGTTATTTAAAATTAAATTTAGAATTTCTCAATTAAAAATTACCCATAGGCTATTTAAGGTCCCCACGATGTCACATAGTGATTCAAACTTGATTAATGAAAGTATGAATTTATCCAAAATTCCACCGTTTTTAGGTTTTGGTCACATCACTGTGGGCTCATATGGATATACCACTCTTTCCGTCATGCTGTTTTTTCTTTATTTAATCAAAAGCATCAATGGTTTCCTTCAATTCTAGGGTGTAGTTTAATTGACCTTAAGGTTTATTAGTAGTATTAATTTATTGCAATGAAATTTAATTATACCATGTCATGTGTATCTTTTTTTTTTTTGTCTTGCTAACGAGTGCCTCCGGGACACTCTTTAAGTATCCCATATTTAGGAATTATTCTTTTAAAAAGTTAACCATTACAATTTTCAATGCATTTAATACGCAACTTTTTATTAAAAACTTACTATTTAAAGTGTTTAAAGAGTGCCTCGAGAACACTGGTTAACATTTCCTTTTTTTATTCATACACGTATATCGTATATTAGACACATTGGACTCTTGCAATAGAACAGTGGAATTTGAATTTCCATCATGAATTGGACCTTTTTGACGAAGACTTAATACTAATTAAATTAGCCGTTGGAAGGCAAATTCATTTAATATTAGCACAAGAGGGATCGATCATTTAACCCTTTACAAAACAAAACCAACACACAATATGTGGAGCGAATAAATGGCAGCCAACAACTAAACAATCCAAACTCTTGTAAAAAAAAAAAACTAAACAATCCAAGCAATAATATTCAACTAAGAACAAATCTAACAACCTAACACCCGTTTGATCTTTGGTGCACATCATATGATTAAAATATAATATGATGAGAAGTTAGATAAGGATAACCACTTATCATATCATATGTTTTGTGCACATGATAAAAAAAAGGTTATAGTACTATTTTATCCTATCATGTGTTTGGTGCACACTTCTATTAAAAAAACATATAATCCAATTAACATATTTTTTTAATTAAATGCAAGCATCACTTGCACGGAAGGCTGTTCTTGAATAAGGGCGACAAGTCGTACACCGCCAAAGAAATAACAACAAAGCTATCAAAGCAATGAAATACTAAGGGTCCATGGCATATGATTCCCCTTGGCCGTGGTTTCTATGAATTTTCATTCTCCTCAGACGACGATGTGCGCACATCCCTCGCAATGGGGACAGTTAATTTGCAGTCGGGCCTGTTGCGGCTTTCCCGATGGTCCAAGGATTTTAACAAATACTTTCAGCGTCTCACACATGCATAGGTTTGGATTCGGCTTCTGGACTTGCCACAGGAATACTAGTTAGAGAGATCGCTAATGGAAATTGCAAGTACAATTGGCACCCCTCTAATTATCGATGCAACAACTCAGAAACGTACTTTTAGCCATTACGCGCAGGTGCTAGTTGATATAGACTTTTCTCATCATTTGTTTTATGAGATCATGGTGCAAAGGGCGTTCCCTATCGAGGTGGATTACGAATGACTCACTGACTTATGCATGCATTGTCAGATTCTTGGTCATTCGGTCGCGAATTGTCGTTGGTTGCATCCGGAAAAAGCTTTGAACAAGGACAACGATAACACTCAGAAGGTGCAGGACAAGGGGAAGAAGTTAATCACACAACATAAATTGCAAACCAAGACGTGGCAGGCACGTGAAAACCCCCTTCGGCATCTGGGTCTTCTTTAGCTTTCGAAAAACCAGTTGTTACTTTTGAAATTGCGGCACCAGTTTCGGCGACTGAGAATCCACCGAAACATCAAGTTTTCCCTATGGTTAGTGCTCCCGTTGACATGCATATTGCACATTTCGAAGCTTGTCCAGCAGCAGCCACCCTTGAGGCAAGCAAAAATGACCATGGTGACAAGTCTTTTTTCTCCTATCACTTGGCACTGGAAAATGTTACTGATGAGATTGTAGGTACTATTGACGTTGAGAGACCCTCCATATTAGAACCAGTGCTACAGGTTGAAATTGTGCCAGTTCCCTTCACGGTCAAAATTCAGCAACATAAGCAGCAGGTAGTTTGCAAGTTGAGACAGCAGGATCCTCTACTGCCAAACTTTCCGATCAGCACCCTTTTGCAAATGTTATTCTGCACCGCTGTCCTTTGATTACTAAAGATTTGGAGATCATACAACAGGCCCTGATTGTTTATAATGATGTTGATGAGGAGGGGTTTATTATTGTTGTGTCCAAGAGCAACTAGAAAAAGAATAAAGGCTATCAAACCCGCTCCAAGGGTCCTTTACCAACTTTTTCTCAATGAAGATTTCATGGTAAAAAGGTGTATGTGGCAACTATTTTTGCGCTTAACTTGTATCTTATCGGCGTCGACTTTGGGATGATCTAACCATCTTCACACCGTTCAGACACGGTTTGGTGGGAATTTATGCTTGATTTTGTTCAGGGGAATTTTTTAGGGACCATTATGGGTTACCTAACTTTCGTTTTCTGTATTTTATTTTTCGTTATTTTTCTTTTGAGGGTTCGATTTGACAC
>Ga0228710_1006145_pt1 | contig 18381 bp, 13 predicted proteins | sample MedpolnodulmetaG_FD_177995 | JGI IMG/M metagenome (GOLD analysis project Ga0228710, IMG submission 177995) | Root nodule microbial communities from Medicago polymorpha collected in Santa Monica, California, United States - pink nodules | ecosystem: Host-associated > Plants > Roots > Nodule...
AGACAAAGATTGCAGAGAAGGTGGTTGCAGAGTTCGTGGCCGTACACTTCGTACAATGTCCTTTGTCAACTCTGGTGAAGTAGCTTCTGGTGAGATATGCTTCTGATGACCAGTGCTTCTGATGTTCGTGCTTCTGATGACGTGTCTTCAAGAGCTCTTCTTCAGACTCGTTTCTTCAGACGCATTCTTCAGACGCAGTTCTTCAGACTCATTCTTTCAGATGCTTTAAGCTTCAGATAAATTCCCTTGCTCTTGAACTTGTTCAACCAGAATCTTTATGGATAGTACTTTGATTATGGATCTTGTACACTTGAACAAATTGTTTAGCATATCCAATTGATTATTTTTAATACCTTGTTATTGTCAAAACTCAATAGGTGACTTGTGAAACACCCTTGTTCCAACATAACGTAACAGGGCAATGATGAATTTATGCTTTGAATGTACTATCTCGCGCCCCCTAAGTCATTGATATTGTGTTTGCTTGTCCCCTTCTGAATTGCAATCGTTTTTTTTTTTGTTGCTAAAAACACTTAGACAAAAACACACACTACTCACTTCACTTCCTACACTTTCTGAGTTTAGACTGAACATCTGCGAAAATCTCATCCTTTTCAAAATCAAAAGCTTAGAACCCTAAAAACCTCATCAGTATCAATGGCAACTTCAAGTTCAAATCAAGGAACCTCCATGCAAGTAGCTACTGGTGACTCGTATCAGATTAGAGGAAGAACTATGTCTCTAGAAGAATGGGAACTGAATGTTCAGGTGGAAAATCCAGTGGATTTTATTTCTCTAGCTCATCATGGTTGCGAGCTCAGAATCTACTTTTAAGCTCAGGACTTGGATGATTACTTCTTCATGCTGAATGGTCCATCGTACTTGAACCTCGTCAAGCATTTCTGGGTTAGGGCAGAAATTTATGATGGTCATACTGCTAAAATGGAAGAGCATGAGAAAGTTCTGATAGACCCCACTCTTGAAGGGAAAACAAGAGAACAACTTGGTTTGAAACCCTTCACATGTACAGAAATTCGTTCAAGCATTATGGGAATCCCCATTACCATCACATAAGAAGTTATTGCAAGGGCAATCAAAAGAACAACTGAAGGATCTTTTGAAGAGGGTCTGGATAACAACAAAACAAGCCCTTGGAATGATGTGGTGAACATGACTATGTTCAACAGTACCAAGAAAGGAAAGTACTGCGACCTGAAGATGGATTTCAAACTACTCTTGAAGATCATGAATGAAAATCTTCTACCAAAAGGTGGTGGTAAGTGTTCCTACATTTCTTCATGACTCTTGAGAAGGCTAATGTGCCTAAGTACATTTTCAATCACATGATGTGGGCACTGAAGGAAAGCCAAGACAACAAGAGAAGATGGATTCCTTATGGAAGACTGATGTCTGAGATCTTTCATCAAGGAGGGATATTGAAAGCACTCAAGCAGTCAAAGATTATTACTGATGCACAACTTGGCACAGTAACAGGCAAAGTCATAAATGGTCGCACTTTAAGGAAGATGCATCTGATCAAGAAAGAGGACTTCCAGGAGCTGAAAGAATGAAGCAACGGCTAACTCAAATGGATTTGAAGGCATTGGATGATTTTTCGTTGGAGAGAGTTGAAAAAGGACAATTGTACGAAGTGTACAACCACTATCTCCACTACTCTGTTTGTATCTACAACAGGACAAAAATAACAGTTATGTCTGCACCAGTGTCCCTTCAGACTTGGAATGGATTTGAAATTGATCTTTCTTAGGACAATAACCAAATCAGGCAAAAGATCATTGGTGATTTGATCAAGTTTCAAACGACTCTTTTTGACGTGCTGGTAACTCACAACGTCTCTTTCACCCCTCTATATAAAGGAGTGGAGACTTAGAGAATGGCAAGACTCAACAACAATTTTCAAGCGCCAAAACTCTGCTAAAATTGTTTCACATTAAAAGTTCACTTAGAATTTCTTAACAACTTTCATATCTTAGAAATTCTAGAGTCTTAAAGAGTCTTTATCTGATTTGTATTATGAACACCACTGATTGTATATCAAGTGTTCAACCTCAAACAAATTTATTTGTAATTCTGTTTGAATAGAAGTCTCTTGCTTGTGTGCTTGAGCATAAGAAGTCTCTTGATTTAGTTCAGGAGCATAAAAAATCTCTTGCAGTTGTGTTTGAGTAGTTTGAAGTCTCTTGCTAGTTGTAGCAGTGTAATTATATATTACATTTTAGTAAACTCTCCTTATTATCTAAGTGTTTTTTTTTTGTTTATTTATTTATAGATCATGCTAATAAAAGACAGTTGTTGAGAAATATAAAATAATGTATATTTTATATTGATTTTAAAAATTTAATCACACAAATTTTAATAAAATATTTTTTTATAAACGATAAGAGTTGAATCTTATTTTATCTACTTAAATTAGCCTGATGATAGTCTTATTCTTTTTTAAAGTTTTAGGTTCGATTTTCGGTGTTAATTTAATTTCTTAAAGAAAGAAAGTGAAGGAAAGTTAGAAAAATGAAGGAAGAGCGCTAGGTGTGAATTATTTTAGTGAGATGGGCCCGCAACAAATTGATGATGACGTGCAGAGGAAGCGCGTGTTGAGTTAGGGCATGATGACGGAAGCAGAAAGAAAGAACTCTTTCTCGTTGTTTGGTTCCTTCTTATCCATCCAGTACGTAACTAAACTACCCTCATCTCTTCTTCTTTGTTTTCATCAATAAATTCATCTTCATCTTCTTCAATCATGTTTCTTCATCCTAGTTGATCTCTTCTTTCTTCCCTTTTTTCTCATCCTCAAATTCAATCGGTGAGTTTTTCTTTCTTTCTCTTTCTTGTTTCAATTTTCAGATCTAAAATCATAATTTGATTAATTATCTTATTATTTTGATTTTAGATTATTAATAATAATTATACAAAGATGGAGCCTATGGATATTGTTGCTAAATCTAAGGAAGATGCTTCTCTACCTAAAGGTATATTTTTTTTTTTTTTGTTTAATTTTGATAAAATTTGATAATTGATGAAATATATTTGATATTTGATTTGTTATTGTTATCAGCAACGATGACGAAAATTATTAAAGAGATGTTACCTCCAGATGTGCGTGTTGCAAGAGATACCCAGGATTTGTTAATCGAATGTTGTGTAGGTCAGGATTTCAAACCATTTTATAAATTTGATGAATTTTGTTATCAATTTTATTTTATTTTTAAAAAATTATTTTAGTTCAAGTTTTTTTATTTTTTTGTTTAGTTTAGTGATTAATTGAATTGCCCTTGGTTTGTTTTAGATTTTTCTTTTTTTAGTTTAGTATATTCAGTGTCACTATAATTAATGAAGCCATAACTGATTTTGTGCCGCCAACATAGGCGATAACACCGTAAGTTTATCGCGGATTTTTGACAGGGTGTCATAATTCGCGATCTGCAATTAATAAAATTGATAATTATGATAGTTCTTTGGCTGCATAATTCATCTATTGTTTTTAATTACGATTTACAATATAAACGATGACCCTTGTGCCGTGTGCTTTCTTGCCCATCACATGTTTTGAGATCGATGATTTTACACATTTTTGCTAGTCGTTTCTAGTTTCTGGAAGACACGGATGTCTTGATTTAAAAGCGATAAAGGTTGACTGACTCCTTCGCTTACGAAAATGTAAGCAAAAGTGCACATCAAACAAAATGGATGTATTTGGTTCAAAATTTGGTCCAAATACATCAACTTTCTTTGACTCACTTTTGCTTATATTTTGTTACGGAGGGAGTATATCATACCATCTAAGGTGTAAATGGCACTGAATGTTAAATATATATTACATGTTTTATGCTAATTTGTTTTATATCTAAATCTAAACTTGTGTTGTTTGCTTCTATATCTCAACTATAATGAGGTGCTCCAAAATGCGTTGTTTTAGATCCAGTTTTGATTGATGATTTATGGTTTATAATCATAGTTTTCTCTTTACTAAATGAAGTTTTGTTGGCTGATTGTAGAGTTCATAAACCTCGTCTCATCAGAGTCAAATGAAGTATGTAACAGAGAGGAAAGAAGGACGATTGCACCTGAGCATGTATTGAAAGCTTTAGGGGTATTCATCTAATGTCCAAACCATTTTATCTCCAAATCTTGATGTGGATCCTTTTCAATTTTAATTTGATTGTTATATTATTTGCCCTCTCCTTGGAAGTTCTGTGCATTGATTTGTATCTTTCTCACGTGGATCCTTTTCAATGGTGTTGTTCTTGATTTTTCTTTGCATGGTAGGTAGGTTTGATGGCCATCTGTGCAGTGGCGTAAATTAGCTAGTATTCTTTAGGGAGCCATATTAACTATACACACACACACACACACATGGGATAGGATCAAATGACACCATGGTGTCAAACTAAATTGACACCAAATCTTAGCCATCTATTTTAATTCAATCGAAGGCTAGAAATTACTTGGTGTATATGCTCTTTATTTCCTTTTTTAGAGAAGCAGAACAAATATTTTTCATTCATTACGAAATCATTTATTTCATTTTTCTTTCTTTTGATCATATTGTTTTCTATTGTTTTACGATGATCAGAAATTAATCAAGTTTTAACCATTAGTATCAACTTAAGAAAATGAGATGCAATGAAACATACGAATTTCCATCCTCTCAATTCATTTAGAAAAGGATTCGATAAAAAAAACTCAAATTTTGTGGGACAAGCAAATCACATTTAATTTGAAATTCCAATGTTAGCAATTTGATTTTATTATGGTCTTATTTCAACTCCTTAAAGTGCTTACAATTCGAAAGACTTTGTGTTCCACAGAAGCGTTTTAGACATTTAGCACCCATCCAAATACCTAGTTTTTGTTCTTCATCGTCATTGAGACATTGATGCAGAGACAAGTTGGAGAAAGAAATAGCAATGTAAATGTGTGATCTGGTAATGAATGAAAAAGATTTGTTTTGCTTCTCCAAAAAAGGAAATAGAGAGCATATACATCAAGTAATTTCTAGCCTTAGATTGAATTAAAATAGATGGTTAAGATTTGGTGTCAAATTTAATTTGACACCATGGTGTCATTTGATCCTATCCCTATATATATATATATATATATATGCTTGTTTTATTTTGCTGTATCTGGGATTGTGTTTAGAATTTTGAAATAGTACTTTTGTTTCCTTGTGTTATATAAGCATTCATTAAAATGAGATTGTAAATAGTACAACATGTCTGTTATTACTTTTTTTTAATTGATTTGGACATATTTATATCAGGTTCTTGGATTTGGCGAGTACATTGAGGAAGTTTATGCAGCATATGAACAGCACAAGATGGAGACAGTGGTAAATGTTTAATGCTAACCATCCATGTGCATTTTTAATTGCTTGAGTGATATTAGACAACATGGCATAATTTGTGTCCTGTGGCCTGTGGGTATGGCAGCCTTAAGATACGAAGACCTCTTACTTTGAGGTCCAGGGGATCATATCCATTGTGGATGTATTGTAGGCACTAGGCACACTTGCCTTGCATTGTTAGAGATTAATTCCGTTACTCGCACCTCATGACTTACGCTAACTGGGAGATGTAAGCATTCCCAAGTTGTTGAGTTATCAATATTATGGAAATATTAACAGCACCCTTGGTGAACCAGTTCAATGCTTTTATCTGATTACCTTCGAATAATACTAGTGGAAGCTGAATTTCTAGGATCTCTGTCTGACTAAGGGTGATTTTCTTAATGCTGTTTGTACCAGTCTGGGTTCCCATATTGTAGGCAACATGGCATAAATTGTGTCCTGTGGACAAGGCAGCCTAAAGATACAGAGACCTCTCAATGTGAGGTCGAGGGGATCGTATCCATTGTAGAAGGACCCATAAAATGGTATTCCAAAAGCAAATAGATAGGACATGTCCTAATGAGCGGGTTAACCTTACTGTGGGTTCTTTGGTTGGTGAAATTGAAATCTTTATGATTTATGGATCTCTGGGAGTTTGTGTAGTCATCTATGTTTTAGAGTTCATATTATTGAACTTGAATGTAAATTTACAGCTTGTTCTGTGGTTTGTGTTTTGTGTTTTGAGATTGAAGAGTGATGAATATGCACGCACACAGGGTCTAGATTTTATTATTCCAATGCTTAAGAGCCACAATCCCATAAGCAGCAGGGCACATATTATTAATGAATTAACTGGACAAGTGAAGTTTGAATCAGTTAATTTCCGTTGTTTATGGATTTTTGGTGTAAAATTATTTTCTGATATATTTGTTGCCTTGCAGCAAGACTCTATAAAAGGTGCCAAGTGGAGTGGTGCAGCTGAGATGACCGAGGAACAAGCATTAGCAGAGCAGCAAAGGATGTTTGCAGAGGCACGTGCTAGAATGAACGGAGGGACCATTACTTCCAATCAACCAGATGCTGACCAAAGTTTAGAGAACTAACTTTAGGGTCTTTATTTTCTTGAAGCATAGGCAAGCATCTCTGACTCTTACCTATGGGTAATTTAGCTCGATTTTGCACAAAACTCATTCACTACTGTGCTGGCCTATGTAGATGTGCTCCCCATTTGTGTTCTGTTAGTGATACATATTTGTAAGTTAATGTAATTAATTAATGGAGTTCATTCAATCCCTTGTCTATTTAGAATTATATGTAAATGATTTCATTTAGTTGTATCTTCCTACACTAATAGCTCTCAGCTTATTTTTGAAATAGTGAATGTATGAGATTGTGACAGCCTATTATAGTCTATTTATAATGATCACTCTAAGTCTATAACTTGTACTATCAGTGTTGTTAAATAGTGCCTATAGCGGAGCAACATTGTTGTGTAGCGGAATTTGAACAAACTGCTATTGTTTTGTAATAAGCTATTTTGTATAAAATATTGTGAAATAGCGGCTATAATGCTGTTGCATAGGCGAATTAAAACAAACTGCTATTTTTGTCATTTGCAATTGACAACGTTGATAACTATAGCATTCATCCTCAGTTCATGAATGTTTTTTTTATATCTATAGTGTTGCTGATGTTAGAATCGTGTACTTCTTGCATTGATAATTGGGATGCATATCCTTGTGTCCTAAACTGATGTGATCTTGGTAGATTCCACACTGTCTTCAGATTCAATGGTTGTGTGAAGCGTACCTGAAGCTCAAGGGATGCATATCCTTGTGTCCTAACTAATCACTGTGGTAATTCCCACAACTTAAAAATAGCTAAAAGCATTTTTACTCAGATTTAAATGCTCCCAATCTAGGGTTTAATGTTTAAAGAGATATGGTAATGAGCTTTCTTGTGCACTATGGAAGTAAACTTTTGGAAACTTCTTTTCCAACCTTCAAATTCACTATGGAAGTATTCTTTTGGAAACTATATTATTTTCTAAATAACAGTTTTTGCTCTGCCCAGAAGTATACTTCAAGACACATGGTGTTTCAGAAATCTGGGGTTGAGAAAGGTTTCTTAAAATTATAAATGGTTTCATCTGTCTAACTTGTTTGTTTCTATTATTACTTGAGGAAAAGACACATATCTTTTTTAGTTAGGATGGTTGTTTAATAACTGAAATCTTATGAGCAAATTTGAGTTATGTTGCAAGTTGTTTTTGTTAACGAAGAAATACTAGTTAACAGAATAGTACACTTTTTTTATGGGGCCAACAGAGAGGTGTCAGCTTGTAGGTTGGTGAAATGTAGTCTATGCAGCCAACATAAGCCACGATAATTCAGTAACTCTTAACCTGATGTCACTTCGACCAACCTTAGCACTAAAGAACAAGATGCAGAAGGGTTGCTAAGGAGCATGTCCTGCTTCAATAGTGATAGCTTTGTATTTTGTTTGTTTTGGCTTTATTTTTTTATTTAACACCTCTATCATTTTAGGGTCCTAAGTCAAAAGAGTTAAACGCACAATCCCCATTGGCCATTCCTACCCCACAAGAAAGTGAAATGACAAACACGTTGTCTCCTTAGATTCCTTTCTTTTTCTATTAACAATGCACTCTATCCCAGTTTACCTCTGTTTGATTTCCTTACATATACTGGTAGGGACTGTCCATTGTTCTTTTTGTCAGGATTCTTTTCCACTCACTATATACCAATGGAAAGGAATAGAATTACAACAATGAGCCAATTAATTTAAAAAGAAAGACACTAAATTCTTTATCTCTCTGTTGTCTCTCCCATCTATCTATTCTTTATTTTACTTTACTTTCTGATATGAATCCAGTCATGGCTAGAAGCTCAAACATGTCTTCTAAGAGACATTTTCATTGGACAAACAAGGTTGGAACTGAAGATGGCGAAGTTCATACTTCAGAATCGTTTTCAACACTCATTCAGAAGGAGGATAAGAAAGAGGGTGACAAGGTAGTTGATCCTGAGGTTTCATCAGTTGCTACAGCCAGTGCACATGCAACAAGGAGGAAGCTGAGAGCAGTGGCGATTTCAAGGCTTCGCTCAGCTCTCACCGTGTTCGGCAAGAACCGGTTGAACACGCCTTTCGGCCTTGGTTCTCGTGTAGTTGGAACACTCTTCGGATACAGACGTGGACATGTACATTTTGCATTTCAAAAGGATCCAACTTCCCAAGAAGCCTTTTTGATTGAGCTTGCAACACCGATCAGTGGTTTGGTTCGCGAAATGGCATCTGGGTCAGTAAGAATTGCTCTGGAATGTGACAAGGAGAAAGAAGCAGAGAAGAAAAGCTTGAGGTTGCTTGAAGAGCCTCAATGGAGGACATATTGCAATGGCAAGAAATGTGGATTTGCTAACAGAAGAGAATGCGGGCAAAAGGAGTGGGATATTCTCAAAGCTGTGGAGCCAATTTCAATGGGTGCTGGTGTTATACCAGGAACTGATAATGGAGCAGAAGCAGCACAAGAGGGTGAACTTATGTACATGAGAGCGAAGTTTGAGAGAATTGTTGGGTCTAGAGATTCTGAAGCTTTCTATATGATGAATCCTGACAGCAATGGAGTTCCTGAGCTTAGTATTTATTTGCTTAGAGTCTAGCAGCCATGCAAGTTCTGTTTATTGTACTTAGTTTTCCTATTGTCATTTTGGAATTTGGGATTGTGGGTGGGGGGGTTATTTATTGGTATACTACTTGCTTATCTCTTAAATCATGAAAATGGAGATCTAGTCTCCAGATTTTTCTTTACTATTTTCTTGTTCTTTTTACTAGAGGTATAAGTGAGTTAAAGTGTAATCTCAACCATTAGGGGTGGTTGCATCAGTGATCTCAACCGTTGATCAAGATTTGCCAGAAAAGTTTGGAGTTCTAAATTTTTCAAAGTCACAATTTAAGCTGTAAGGTTGAATGGGATGATTGCTGTGACAGTAAAAAATTCCACAGGCAATTGTTTTTGTTAGAATAGGCAAGTAGGCCAAGTCAGGGGGGAACATAGTGGGGTGAAAAATAGTAATTTCCAGCATGGTAGTGGACTAGTGGTGATGTGGGTAATGAAAGGTGTACATGTGTAATTTTCCTATTTCAATCCTTTATTTAATGATGAGGGACTGGTATTATTGCAAATCATGATTGTCCACACAATTTTTGTTTGAATAAATTATTAATTTTATCTCTAAACGATTACCAAATCTTCAATTTAATCCTTAAGCAAAATAAATATGATAAGTAGTCCTTAAACCATATGACATTTGTCAATTTAGTCCCTAAACTATGTACAAATCTATCAATTTAGTCTCTAACATCTTAATAGTAGGGACTTTCCAAAAAAAGAAAAAATTAAAGACTAAATTGATGGACTTTATGTACTATAGGGTTACTTACATAATTTAAGGATTAAATTGAAGTAAGGGTGATATTTTCACAACTAAATTGATGGTTTTAAATATTTTGGTTGATGAAGCTTAACTACTATTGTGAGTTAAAAATTTCTGCAGCGTTTTTTAGAAATTCCAATGTGTAATTTTGGTATAATGTGATTTTTGGGTTGTAAATTTGAGATGATTTGAAAGCAACTAATTGTAGCTTTTGGATAAAAAAAAAAGGTAGAAATTAAGGTCCATCCAATAGCTACAATTAGTTGTTTTCAAGTCACCTCATGTTTTACAACACTCGTATCTTGTTATGAGATACTATTTCAGAATGGAATATAAATAGAAAGGGAAGTTGAAAATTCGATGAATATGGACTAAATTTTTAATCCATACATCAACTTTTTAATTATCTTTTTTGCTTATATTTTAGTTTGAAAGAAGTGTGTTTTAAGTAATTTTTCATACCGTCGTATTCAATTTCTATCGCCGATTTGCATTCTCTACGCTTTACACACAACATCCCCAAAAATTATTTAGTCTTTTTAGGGTACAAAAATGAATCACATGACTAAGAGTAGTTTACATTCTCTCTTCTTGACCACTTAAATCCGCTTGAATTGGCTTACTTTTGATCTTATAAAAAAGACTTAATTGCATGTTTGATCCCTTATGTTTATTTTAGTTTTCAAGTTGGTCCCTTATGTTTTAAAAGTTTCAGTTGGTCCCTTACGTTTTAAAAGTTTCAAGTTGGTCCAAAACGTTGCTCACGTTGGAATAAATTAGTCCTTTTCGCGACATGATATTGAGTTTAATAAAACCAAAAAAATTAAACAAATGTGTTAAACTGATTTTCTAAATAAGTTAAGGTTATATCACCCATATTGTCAACCCAAATCTTTTAACGTTAAGTGACGGAAGGGACTAACTTATTCCAACGTGAGTAACGTTTTGGACCAACTTAAAACTTTTAAAATATAAAGGACCAACTTAAAAACTAAAATAAACATAAGGGATCAAACATGCAATTAAACCTATAAAAAATAACTTATCAAAATAAATAAGCATTAATGTTAATTTAAAAGATCACTAATCAAAATTGTATCCTCATAAGTTGTTTTTTTTCACAAACTACCTTAACAAGCTTCCAAATAATACATCAAAACTTATTTATTTACATAAACTATTTTGCATAAACTCAAAAATAACCAATCTAAAAACATCCATAAACGTATTTTATAAACAAAACTACGAGATTTAAAGTAGACAGACAATGCCTCATAAACGTTATAAAACAACACACTAACATGTCCAAAGTTAACATTGTTCCAATCATTGTTTTCTATGCACAATATAATTTATGAAATGAACCCAATAATTTGTTTTGAATCCTAATCATAGGAATCATCAAAAGAAATAATATACGCACATAAAAAAAATATATTACATATGAGGAGCTGACAAGTAACCCCATCTTTTCCTCCCTTTTTCCTTTGTTTATATATTGGCCATTGCTTTTTTCCTTTTGTTGACTGCTTTTCTTTTGTTTGTCTAATCCAAAACTGTGTCAATCTCATCTGTTTAAGATTCTTAGTAATTTGTGCAGCTTGAGTTGAAATTAATACCTCAGTTCCCACCACAATTAACATGAAAAACCAAAAAGGTTTTTTAGCGGCTAATTTGATTAACACACTCTTTTTCCCTTTCCCATTGTTTTCAGGCTTTCAATTTTTTACTATTTTCTAGCAACTTTAGAAACAGTGTAGTTAAGGAAATGTGGCTTATAGCTAGGTTCCTAAAAACAATTTCTCAAGATTTATTTAAGGGTGATGCTAACCGGTACCCTTAGGACAATGGTTAAAGAATTCAGAAAAGGAAAGTTTTAAGTTGAAAATACCACTTTTTAGACTTTTGAGAAGTTTATTGCACAAGTTTTAATACGAGATTATTATATTTGCTTTCTTAACCATTGCCCTGAGGATACTGGTTAGCATTTCCCTTTATTTTAATCACTAGTTTTGTACTGCTTTATGCAATTCATTCTTCTAAATAAAACTAATGGGTGCACCCAAAATCCCCAAACCCACCTCTGAAAAAAGAAATGCAACAAAAAAATTGGAAATGCCAAGTGTGCATAGGCCATTATGAAGTTCAACTTTTACATTTTTAATTGTAGGTTCAATTTAGTCATGAACCAAAAACAGAAAAATAAAAGTATATTATCCTCGTGGTACCTATCATGACGAATTTATGTTATAATATAAGAGCCATATCGGGTATGATGTGTATATTTTCATCATAAGTTAGTTATGCTATGCAGGTACTCAAAGCACCCTTACTTGCCCACTATGGGATCGGTGCTTTCTCTAGGCCTATTTTAATGGCTTGGGCCATACATATGTTATGATGAATACATTCTTACACAAATTGATTCCAAAGAGCAAATTTCATTTCATTTGAAAACAAACATATAATTTACTTTTATTCTAATATAAATTTTAGATGAGATTAATTCATGGACTCATCAGAGTTAGAAAAGACCTCAAAACTCAACGAGCGGTAGCATATATACTTATAGATCATCCAACAAAAAAGTTATCACATTGACAACAAGTGTTGAATCAACGATCTTACGGATCAATCAACTTCTTATCAGTTGACTCAACATTTATTGATATTCATTGATACCAAATATAATTTTTTTTAAATTCCTACAACAAACCTAAAAGCAAATTTAAGGCAAGGTGTCCATCTCATAATTAAACACAATTATTGGTAAAACTTAGGACTCCTAAATCCTAACATAAACCAATATCTTCTCTCCCTTGTTCTTGGGGAGGAATATGCAGCCAACGATTGTGCTTGTACATGTGGTAACTTAGTTTAATAGGAGATGAGATAGTGATCAGAAAATCAGCATGAGGCTCATTATATAGGACTAACGAAGAAATCAGTCAAAAGGGTAAGATGAGTTAAAAGAGACAAGATCAAAATTTAATCATTATCAACAACATTAAATAAGTAATTTATACCGTTCCCATAAAAAAAAAGTAATTTATACCGTTCCCTTAAAAAAAAGTAATTTTATTCTATTAGGAGTAGGGTCGTGTCGAAATTATGTGTGCACAAATGAGTGAGGACATAAATAACTAGAAATAAACGTTGATAATCAAACAAGAGCAATATTAGTGGACACTGGACACAACCACAGAGTTATCCGTCGCACGAATCATATGTATTAAGGTAGGAAGAAAAATAATTTTTATCTCCTAAATATTAAACTTGGAAAAACAATATAATAGTAGAAAATTCATAATTATTACTAGCGAAAAAATGGGCACGTAAATTATTACTAACGAAAATGGGCACTTACGTGCCTGACTTTCCGCTTTTTTTATTGCGTTAGCGTTTTAAAATTATGAACGGTGTTTTTCCATGAAATTTTGATTTTGATTAAAAGTATAAATATAAATATAGATGATTGTTGCTTTCAAATTATAGCAAACCAATCTAACCTTGTTTATCTATTTCAAAGACAACAACGATATAACAAAAAATATAAACTAAATTCTTATCTTTTTAATGACAACAACAATTATTATTATTTACTTTAAAAAATTCATTATTATAGAAAAAACTATTTTAGATTATAATTGATATATTGTGGACAATAAGGAGTGGGTTTATTTACACTTTTTTAAATATTTGAATTTACTCATATCTATTTGTTATATGTGTTATTTGTATATAAAGTTGAGGGTTATTTAGGAAAGAGAAAAAACCAGCCCAAAATAGCTAAAAAGGATTATTTTCTTTATATATAGTATAGATAAATTTTCTTAATTATTATAAGTTAGGGACGGTGTTAGTATAATCACGACGAACACAACAATATAGACAAAACTTGGATACCATGAGTGTTATAATGTTTATTAGGGTTTTTGGTAAACAATCATTAGTTTTAAATTTATTACTTGTAGGATTAAACTAATAAATCCTAGGATATATTTATGTAATATTTCTGAGAAATGTTTGAATGTTCATCATGTTTATAAATTTGAATGTAAAAAGATGAATTTAAATAACTATTTCCTCCAAAGATATAGTAAGTTTGTTGTTATAACATAGGATTATAACATAGCACCACAAAAAAAAAAATTAGGATTATAACGTAGGATATTAAGTTGATTGAAGGAATACAAGGTACTAATACAAAATAATGATTTTAACATAGGATATTATGTTGGTTGTTATAATAAATGAAACCTCCCCTCCTTTTACTCTTTTTTATCACTTGATGCTTCTGATGTGATGAAACCTGTTACCATCTCAACTTATGTCCTTTGCGTTATGCTTTGGCACAACATAGCGAAAATTTAGATAGAAGGAAAAAAAACTACCATATAGCAATATAATATAGCAATCAGAATGTGTAGAGGATAGATAAAAAAAAATAAAGAAAAAATCCAACCAGCAGGTAACTGGAAAAAAGCAACAAGAGAGCAAGAAGACAGCCATCCATGAGGATGAGGGTGTAATCTTGAATAAGGTCATTAAGGTACTCTAAAAATTATGGTTAGATAGCTAAGGCTAGAACAAATGGGATAGCAATAGCACACTTGTGTTAGGAAAATAGTATGATTTATCGTTGCGGTGATATTAGACTCTCATGGTGAATATGAGGATTCATCGAAGCATTTCCCAAAATTTTCCGATAATTCAACCCCCCATTATTATTCAAGCTATACACAACAAGTTTACCATTCTTAGGTGTCAGGAGAATAACACCGTTGTCTGAAATGAACAAGGTATACCTGTGAATATCCGGAGTTAACTTATTTTGAGGGATGATTTTCAATTTTGTCCATGACTCAACGACTCTATACTTTTTCATGATCCACACAACCCAATGAGTTTCCTTAGGGTGATCAAAAGACACACAAATGCAATTACTCAAAACATGCAACACAGGATTGCGAACATTGTCCCCATCGTACTGGGGCAGCAATATTTCCCCATAAGTCTTCTTATCAAGATCAAATGAAACAATAACCTCTTGATTAGGAGAATTAAGATCTTTATTAACAATCCAATTCACCGCGCCACTCACAAATTTTCCTAGCCACTTGTTAGAATTGCCTTCATGATCAAATGGAAAATTTTGAACAGTTGTCCAAGAATTTTCACCAAAGGTATAAATTATGGTCACAATTTCCTTGGAATTATACCGATTACGCGCAACTACCAGCACTGTGTACCTGTCATTAACTTTATTATAGCCAAAACCACACAACATGACATCAACATGTTCAAAACAAACAATGGTTGGAGATCTTTCGGATTCCAATTTGAGAGAAGGATTCCATAATTTGAAGTGAGACTTTTCATACAAGCAGAGCAACCCATTGCATGAACCTAGAATCATTATCTAATATCTCGCGCTGAAGATAACAGGTTTAACGGGTCTAACAGGTTTAACCATGGTTAATTTGTTTTCCAATAGTGGCTTCAAAGGGTAAGATACGATTTCATATTTTGCAAGACCAAAAGCGGAGGAGACCAATTGCGGATACTCGGTTGAACTCAAAATTTGGTTCTTTGCGAACTGAGGATCTGAGATTAGGATTTTCCAAGATTTACACACACATTTAAATTGAAGGAGGGATCTCACCGGAAGTCTGAGTAGGATGTTGACAATGATTTCTTTCGACAAAAACAACAATAGCTCCAGTTTAGTCAAAGTGTCATTTTGAGAATGGTGTAGACCACGCGTCCTTGAACGTGTGCATTTTTCAATCTTAACATCAACATCCATGCTTGCATCATTTTTAGAATGGCGTAGACGCTTTCTTGAACATGAGTGTTCCGCAATCTTAACAACATCACTCATGCCTGCAGCCTTTTTAAAGAGATTGGATGCAGCAACTCCCGCATTGTTAAACAAACAAGTTCCGATGGCTTTATTTTGCTCGGCGTGATGATCTGAAGCCATTTCCGGTCACTTTTTCTTCTTGAATAAACTTTTAAAGGCTTAGCATCAGATATGCCCTTCTCAGATGTCTAGGGGATATTCTTAGTCTTCCCCAATGACAAGTATTTGTTGCCGATTTGTTGGGGATCGACAACTTGAAGAACAAATTCAGGAAGAATTGATGAAGAATCAGTCGATGGATTTGCAAGCAAGGTGGAGATGGCGTTTGGTGTGACCGATTTTGCCATTGGATTTTAAAGGAAATATTAGGGTTTGATCTGATGCGGGAATAAAAACTAGGGTCTGGGAAACAAAGTAAAGTGGTCTCACTAAATAATTCTCAATATCTTTCTAAGTCTCTAAGGAGTTATTTATACACAAAATATGAAACTAAATTCCCTATCATTACTCTTAGCATAACAAACCAAAATAAACTATTTTTCCTAACATTAAGTAACTATTGTTCTAATCTTTTTGTTACCGAATAGTAACGGAATCCCTTCACTTTAACATCGTCCATTATCCCAAATTACTTCCTCTTGGTTAATGCTATCAGTGACCCACCTCTCTTTCTTGGGAACTCTTTCATGCATCGTTTACTTTGCAAACTGAACTAACTGCTTAGTAAAAACATGAATAATGGACTAATAGCGACAAGTTAAGATAAAGACAAAATGGGCCCGAATAGAAGAATAAAATTGGGCAAAAGATCTAGAAGGAAATAAAGACATAGAAAATAAGATAACAAGCGAGTTAGTTTCAAATTAATAAGAGACAAAGAATGAGCGTAAAATAGAAGTATGAATTGGGCGAGGTAGTTCAAATAGGGAAGTAGCGAACTCTGATTTACGAGAAGAAGTAGGATGAAATAAAAGACTCAATTCCAATTTAGTAGAAGAGACAAAGATGAGTAGAAGCACAAGATAATTAAGTAAAAATATTATGACGAATCTAGCAGGAGAATGAAAAAGAATGGGATGAAGAGTGGAAAATATGGACCGAGTTAAAGAAGACAAAGAGTATTTAGTTCCTATTGAATATGATTGCATACGATTTAAGACTCCTTTATTTATACTAATTACTTTGAAGTTCGAAAGTAATGTTATATTTCAGATAAATCAAGGTGGGATGCAAACAAGCCCGCCAAGGGCTAGATTAAACAAAGAAGAGAATCCATCAAACAACACGACATGATTTAAATGTAGAAAAAAGAATGCATATGGAAGGAATAATACCTCCAGTAAAGAGCATAGAGATGAAACGTAGCATTATCCTATCCTTTCTCGAACTTTGAGATTTGTTTTGCAGGTTTTTTAACGAGGCACCATGCTTTCTGAAAAGTGTTGTGGTCTTCACTACTTGATCCCAATCGAAATAAGGGAAAAGACAAAGGCCAAATATACTTGCAATACGTCGACATTACGTCTATCCTGAAAGAGGGCTTTGAACGTCGACATTACGTCCACCATGTATAGGGCTCTGAACGTCGCCATTTCGTCAATCCTGTAGAGGGCTTTGCACATCGACATTACGTCAACCTTGTATAGGGCTCTGAACGTCGCAATTCCGTCAACCTTGTAGAGGGCTTTGCACGTCGAAATTACGTCAACCCTGTATAGAGATCTACACGTCGCCATTCCGTCAACCATGTATAGAGCTCTACACGTTTCCATTCTGTCAACTGTGTAGAGGGCTCTTCACGTCAACATTACGTCAACTTTAAAATAACAAATGCACAAAAAAAATTGGAAGTGCCAAGTGTGCATAGGCCATTATGAAGTTCAACCTTTACATTTTTAATTGTAGGTTCAATTTAGTCATGAACCATGTTGTGTATTCGATGAAAAATCACACCAATAAAAAACTTGATGTGTGGAGAAAGTGATAATCAAGCAACCAAAACAAAGTGTATGGAACAATTATAAACACAAACCAAAAGTAGAAAACAGCAAGAGAAAGAAAAGAGAGAACACAAAAGAATATGTTTACCCAGTTCGGTCCAAATTGACCTAGCCTGGGGGAGAGAGCAGCCCTCTGTTTCACTATAATGATGAGTAACTTTACAAAAGAGATATCAATGGGTTACAAGAATAAGTCTCCCGCCTAATTCTACCCAAAGTCTCAATCTCTTCCCGTGACCAAGAGACTCAATCCTAATAGTGTTTCCCAAGGTGAATCAACCCTCAAACCCTAATGTTTGTTGCCGAGAGACAAACTCTATACAAACCTAGTTTTGTTGTTGCCTTTCTAAACCCTTGTTTCAGCCCCCTCTATCTCAAGGTTTACACTGATACAAAGCCTATATTTATAGTAAAAGTAACCCCCATAAAATTGTAACAAATCTGGCCCAAAAATATGTTTCTGAAAAAAAAACTGTTACGCAAAACCGAGCTCCGAATTTACCAAATCCGGCGCCGATTTTTCACGTATCAAAAGCCTCCAACAGGCAGCCTGTAACGCCCCAATTTATTATTTAATTATTTTTGGTTGAGTTTGAAGGTGAGAAAAACCACAAGAAGGGGGGGTTGAATTGTGTTTTTGGAAACTTCTTCTTTTACGTTCTAGATAACTGTCCTCAGGTTCAGAGTCTGAAGTAGTTCAGAGTCTGAGTGAGTTCAGAG
>Ga0228710_1006146_pt1 | contig 18375 bp, 16 predicted proteins | sample MedpolnodulmetaG_FD_177995 | JGI IMG/M metagenome (GOLD analysis project Ga0228710, IMG submission 177995) | Root nodule microbial communities from Medicago polymorpha collected in Santa Monica, California, United States - pink nodules | ecosystem: Host-associated > Plants > Roots > Nodule...
TCATTTGTTCTTAACTATGAAAAATTCTATTAATATATTAGAGCCTCTATTTATTTTTTTTCAAAATCGGAGAAAATCTTTGTCCAATCATATACAAGTAAACTATAATTAGTAGTAAATAAAAAGTTAGTATTTATTTAACAAGTATACGAAAGCAGGGCCGTTCCTACGAATTCGGAGGCTCAGCTCTGTAAGTGAAAAGAGGCCCGTAATAAAATAAAAACGTATTTTTTTTAAAAGAACAATGTTCTATTTAAATTTTTTAAAAGATAAATACAAGGTGTCGTATATATGTGATACACACAAAGGTGAAAATCACTACCGTATACATAAGGAACTTCAAACCACCCTCACAAAAAAACACCCACCTAACACCAAAAGTAAGAGGACTCAATTCTAATAGGCCTAAAACAAGACAACAAAAGGGGAAAATGAAATCAAATCGGGGAAGAAGAAAAGGAAAGTCTGATGGAGTGATGGTGATGAAACGCGCGGTATCAGAGAGAAAGAGAATAAGGAAAAAAATATTTTAATGGGGTAGTACTTAGTTGTACTATTGGCTGTAAATATTTTTTTTGTGGACCATACCTTGGGTAGGCCCAGCTCCATTGAAATCTTTGTACACCCTAAGGTCCGACCCTGTATGAAAGTAACAATAATAATCCATTTTCACTTCCTCTTGTAATCAAGAAAAAATATATTTCCGTAAGCATAACTCAGTTGGTAGAAACAATGCATTGTTATGTGCAAAGGTTAGGTTCGAACCCCACACTATTTGACCAAAATAAAATAGGAAAAAAAGTACTCCATTTTCATTAGCCTACGCAGTAATAATACTTAAAAGGAAAATTCTATAGTGAAGTCGTGAAAATGACTTTTCTGATGAAGTTAACACTATAACATCAAAAGTGTAGTGAGTAACACGCCACTGTTTGTACAGTTGCATCAAAAGTTCAGTCCCTATAGTATCATCAATTCATCAGATTAGCAAGACTACACTTAATATAATTTTATCCTACCTTGTTTTAAGTGTAACACCCCACAAAGTGTAACACTTAAGACTATCACATAATATCATCAAATCTGTTTGCATGTTAAAGATGTCAACGATAAAATAGTACCTGTAAGTCCAAGATGTTGCAAGCATTACTAGATGAATTACTATTGATCATTAATTAGTAATCAACAATTTAAAAATGAATCAAACATTAAAATCAAAATTAATTTTTTCAAAAAAGTCAGTTTTCTGACTGCACCGTAGAAGCTCCCTACTTAAAAAGGTATTAATTTGTTTTACAATAGTCAGAGAGCACATTTTCATTTAAGGAAAATAAATACAAGAATCCACCGTGGCAGAACAGAACCATTGGAATCCACAAGTAAAAAGCAAAATGATATGAAGAAGATAAGTGGGACCAATAGTATCACAAACCATTACGAACCTTACAATCTCTTTTCCTTCAGTACCTTAGAACACAATCCATCCATGCAACTCATTCACCACTAGAAACACATTAGTGCAAAAATCAACAAAAATGGTTGCAATGGCAGCAGCAACAGCATCATCACAATTGATATTCTCAAAACCTTATTCTCCCTCACGTCTATGTCCTTTTCAACTTTGTGTCTTCGACACGAAATCAGTGTTATCAAGTTCAAGAAGAAAGCATGTGAGTGGCTCTGGAGGAGTGAGATGCATGGCAGTTGGTGAAGTAGCTGCTGAGACAAAGAAAAAAAGTAGTTATGAGCTTATAACATTGACTAGTTGGTTGTTGAAGCAAGAACAAACAGGGGTTATTGATGCTGAACTTACTATTGTTTTGAATAGCATTTCTATGGCATGTAAACAGATTGCTTCTTTGGTTCAAAGAGCTAATATTTCTAACCTTACTGGTGTTCAAGGTGCTGTAAATATTCAAGGGGAAGACCAGAAAAAACTTGATGTTGTCTCAAATGAGGTATGTATTACATGTTATTTAATTAGTTTTGAACTATCGCCGTGAACTTAGCTCAGTTGGTAGGGATAATGCATAATATATGCAAGGTCTGAGGTTCGAATCCCAGACACCACCAATAATTAGTTTTGAACTAGGGTCGAACTCAAGATTACAGATTACTAAGACCTCTTTCTCTTAGAAACCAAAGGATTGAGACCCACAAAAAGTCATGGTCGAGGTTAAAATAATTGATATTGCAGAGAATCGCAATTAAATGCGGCTAATGGTTGCCTCAGTTAGAGTCCCTTTGAATCTCGAGACGTCAAAAAAAAATTATGTCGCAATCCAAATCACGACTGCGAATAATATGCTTCAATTCATTGAGAAAAAATGATTTTGACCAAGTTCAAATTGCAAAAACATTTATGCTAAAGAAGTGTATTAGAACTTAGAAGGTTTACTTAGGTAGCTAATAATGTTAATAGACAATGTATTGTTTTCTATTCGTTTGTTCAGGTATTCTCAAATTGTTTGAGGTCAAGTGGGAGGACAGGTATAATAGCATCAGAGGAAGAGGATGTGCCGGTGGCAGTAGAAGAGAGTTATTCCGGAAACTACATTGTGGTATTTGATCCACTTGATGGTTCATCCAATATTGATGCTGCAGTGTCCACCGGTTCCATTTTTGGAATTTACAGCCCCAATGATGAGTGTCTTCCTGACATCGGTGATGATTCTGACCCCACAGTAAGTGAATGCTTTGAAATTGATTGTTTATATTTATGATTAGGAATCAAACTCAATAATTTGGGGTTGGCCTGATGATGTATGCTTCTGACCTTGGTGTATGCTCGCTAAGGTTTGAATCCTCCTAGTCTGGGTTAGTCCATATAGAATTGGGCCCCTGCTAGTGGACGGTAGGGTTAGTCCTCCAGATTAGTCGGTTCTTAGGCTAGATAACACGTTCTAAATAAAAAACAATATATCTAGGTTCACCACACTGCATACCAACCACTTTTGCTATACCCTACTGCATTGAAACTTTTGATTGTTTTTGACAATGAACTTGAAACTTTTGATTCAATTTCTCATAGGTAAATTGGTAATCAGGTCTGGCTAAAAATAAAACTAAAAGGGTATTCTTAATTTCGTTTACATTTGATTGATTTATTAACTTGTTAAGAAATATGTGACTAATGTAAGTGTGAATGAATCAAGTGGAATACACTTCTGATAAATGAATTAACTTGTCATTTTTCAGGTTTTCAGTTGAATCACTACATAATTTTAAAAGATGCAGTAAGAAGCAACGTAGAAAACTAATAAGTATTGTTTCAATTAGTAGGATCAAACAGTGTTAAAAGTAAAACATTAAAGATTTATTTCTTAAAAATAGTTACTAGCCCTTATTTGAAACTTATAGCAAACATGTAACCATAGGACCATGGAATGAGAAATGTCATATCTCATAACCTTTTAATCATCAAAAACGAAAGAATAAAAAAGGAATATAAAGAAGCACATGTGGAAATGGATTTTTGATGGATTTCATTTTAATACCAGACCGAGAAGACTGGTTCAACTAGTTGAGCCGAGAACTAGCAAGTTCATCGGTTGGTTTGATCCCAATGATACCTTAATCTGGTTAAACATAGGTCGAACCACAACCGGTTCAACCCGTTTTTACTTTTTGTATTTGTTTTTCACTTTCTAAATATTTTTTAAACTTCCAGTTCAACTATGGTTGAACCGATTGAACCATGATCGGAAAGTCTCACCAATTTGATCTCCAGTCCGATTTTTAAAACATTGTTTAACACAATACATATGTAAATTGCAGCTTGGCACAGAAGAACAACGATGCATTGTGAATGTGTGCCAACCAGGAAGCAACCTTCTAGCAGCTGGTTACTGCATGTACTCTAGCTCAGTAATATTTGTTCTAACAATCGGCAAAGGAGTGTTTGTATTCACATTAGATCCAATGTATGGAGAATTTGTTTTGACTCAAGAAAATCTCCAAATACCAAAATCAGGGAAAATCTATTCTTTCAATGAAGGGAATTACAAGTTGTGGGATGACAACTTGAAGAAATACATTGATGATCTCAAGGAACCAGGTTCTAATGGCAAACCTTATTCAGCAAGGTATATTGGTAGCTTGGTAGGTGATTTCCATAGGACATTGCTATATGGTGGTATTTATGGTTACCCTAGGGACAAGAAAAGTAAGAATGGAAAGCTTAGGCTTTTATATGAGTGTGCTCCAATGAGTTTCATTGTAGAACAGGCTGGTGGAAAAGGTTCAGATGGTCATCAAAGAGTACTTGACATTCAACCCACCGAAGTAAGTATCCATTGATTAAGCACTTATATTTAGGAAATTATATCACAACTGCTTATGTATAAGCTATTTCTTTTACAAAAGATAAAATAAGTCAAATTGTATTTATATAAACTATAAGCCAGTTTCATAAGTTATTTTGGAGAGTTTAGGGAAATAAGCTGAAATGTGCTTATCGACATGTCATAAGCTAATCTAGAAGCTCTTCCAAACAATATTTTAAGTATTTATGTCATTAGATAAACTTAAATAAGTCAATCCAAACAGGTCTTTTACATGTTACTAAAAGTCAAGGTTTTAAATCACGATTATGATCACAGTTGTGGTCGTGTTGTGATCCTTAACGTTGCAAAGAATTGCAGTCAAATGCAACTTTAACTGAGGTAGCAGAGACATCAAATACCTTGATGTCACAGTCCGAAAATCGTGGCTGCGGATCTTCTACTAAACCATGATAAAATATTTAGTAGTTTATGATAAATGCTATGATGGATAGTCTTACTCAAATTTCCCTTTTCTGGACAGATTCATCAACGTGTTCCACTGTACATTGGGAGCACAGAGGAAGTGGAGAAGGTTGAAAAGTACTTAGCTTAAAAGATGTGTCAATGCAAAACAAAAAAAAGCTATTTTGTAGCCTTATGTTCAATGAAACCTGTTACAGTCAAGCGGTTTTAATGAAGAATTCTTTGTTTTATTTTTCCCTTTCCATTTCTCTATTGTAAAGAAAAAGCAAGAAAAAAATATATTTATCTTCAGACTATTTTGTATAAAATTTTGAAATAATCATGATCTTTATAGCACACTTACCTAGCCTTCCTTAAATCACATTTCCTCAATGTAAGTAAAGTATGCATCAAGGTCTTAACCACTCTGGTGTTGTTTCCTATATTTTTTTTTAATCAAATGCTCAGTATATATACATCAAGATTTAAGACATTTGACAAGAGTTTAAAAGAGTTTCTCAATTACAAAGTAGTGGTCGAGGCACCTGCCTATTATTTTAGTCTTATCTCACTATGTAGGATAGGGTAGCTGATAGAAAAGACTGAATATGGATTATAAAGTGATTATAAAGTTAAAAAACATATTGTAAATCATTTAAATTCAATAGAAACAGAATCAAATATGTAATGCACAAATTACAATCAGTTTTTCTACAAATGGTTAAACATAGTTAAACATACACTAATATCATCCACAAATCACGTAATTTCTCTCTATTTCACTTTCGAACTCGGAATCTTCTTCGAACTCAGCTGAAAAATTCGCATTCATCAATAACTGAAGCAACAATTCAGTGTTGAACCTTCCACGCACATGAGCAGAATTAATGTCCGACATCAGTATGTTTTTCATATTTGATAGGGTCGTGCGAAACTCTCTTCTTGATTTCAGTTTGGTACATGTTAGTGCAGCCTCTTGATTGCAAGGCGCAGCAAACAGAGGATATATGTATAAGACCATTTGTTCTAAAATAAAATATTTTTTTTTTGGGAGTGATGAATTACTTGGAACCATTGGTGACTCTCTGGTCATGCAACGTTGTGCAGATGAATGAATGGCATAATGTAAATCATTTGTGTTGATGAATTACTTTTAACATCCTCCTTTGTAATTATCAATAACATTAGTGTTTGTGTTATCTATAGTCTACATTATATATAACTAGTGAAATGAAAGGCATTCACGTACTCGTCTTTCCTCTCTTTTTATTGTCCTAATGTCCAAAAAATTATGAATGACATTTTTTATGAAATTTTGATTTTGATTAAAAACGTAAATATAAATGTTCGTTACTTTCGGATTATAACAAACCAAAATAGTCATATTTATCTATTAAAAATAACAAAAAATTATAATATAAATTCTTATATTTTTAATGACATCAACAACAATCATTATTTTATTTTTTTGAAAGAATCAACAAGTCATTATCATATGAAAAGTTGTTTAAGTCTATACTTGAGATAATGAAAAAGGCAGCCCATAATCTTCTATTTTATTTATATATAGTATAGATGAAAATATGTCGTTTTGGGCTGACTTTTTCTCATTTCAATTATACCTTTAAACAAATTTGACTATAAGAATGTTATTTTGTAGGTGTCATTCAAAAGATAAGAATTTGTTATATTTTTTTGAAAGATATTATATTTGTTATATTGTTAATATCATTGAAAAATATAATTATAGTTTGTTACAATATGAAAGTACAAAATATCTTCTTTTTTTGACAAAAAATATCTATTATCTATATATATATATATATATATATATATATAATTTTAATAAAAAAATTATAAAAAAAAAATTGTTTATAATTTACACGCGTTAGCACATAAATAAGAGTAGACACACGGTCAAGGAGTGTCCGTCTGAACACTAGTATGTATAATATTTATTGAAAATGCATATAATTTAAAAGTAAAAAAAGAAAAAAGATTGTTTATATTATAACACAATTTTTTTGTGGTGATATTACACGTAACTTGTTAAATAAATTATTAATATCTACCTAAAATATGGATTCAAATGGGTCGATCTTTGGACAAGATACCGAGTTTTACAAAAACCACTTAAAATATAAAATAAATAATAAATCCTAGTTATCAAAGTTGAAAACTTATCAAGAATACGTGTTTAGAATGAAAATAATGAAATTAATTAAAGAAAATAATTTAATCAAATAATCATCTAAAATTGCCTCTATCAATTTAATATTTAAAAATGAATGAATTGTCTATTAAATTTGTTAAAATATGAATAGATGGGAATCCTTTCCAAAAATGAATAGATGGGAATGTCAAAGACCATATTTTTTCCAATAATACATAATTATAATAGGATTTAGAATTTACAACCACTTTATATTTTCAACATTTTTTTTTGTGACAAGCTATATTTTCAACATATAATATTGATTGTCACATGACATAAATGGCTCTGACAATCATATTTAATACATGAAGTATAAGGAAGAATATTTGAAAGAAAAAAAAAAGAATAAGGAAGAATGAATTTTTTTCATGATATATAGTTGGTGTCATGCTTTTAGTTGATGATCCCTTCAAAAAAATACTTGTAGTTGATGATGTTCTTGATAATCGACATGCATGATTTCAAAAGTCATAGTTAATACATTGAAAATTAGCGAGAATCAATTGTGTATGATTAATTTAATATTCAAAATTGATTTTTTTTTTAATATAACCTTAATTATATGTTAACAAGTGCTCCCGGAGCACTCTTTAAGAATCATAAGTAGTAAGTATTTTTGAAGAAAAAAACACATATAACGGAAGCATTGAAAATCGAAACATTTGACTTTATAAAAAATAATTGTTTATTTTAGAATGATTAAAAAGTGTCCCGATGATACTCGTTAACAATGCCCAAAATCTAATTACTTTACTGATTATAAAAGTCCTTTTGTGCCACTTGTCTTCATTCTATATATGCACTTTGATTTCCTCCCTCTTTTTAAAGGATAATAATTCCTCCCTTATAAAACTTATATTTTATTTAATTAAAGTATATATTTTATCATCATTTTTAAAGGGAAAAAAATCTAGTTTCTTTTATTAATTTTTTAATCTACCATTTCTTTTTCTCATATCTCTCTCCCTTCTCTCTTTAATTTAGCCATCTGTTATTCAATACTTTCTTATGTTTTATTACTTTATATATCCTTGCATATTCAAATTAATATTTTATAAATTTAAGTTCTTATTATGTCTTGTCAAAAAAAATAATGTTCTCACATCTCTCCAAAAAAAAATTCTCATTGAGTAAAAAAATAGTTCTCTTTTTTTAATTGTCATTATTCTGTCTTAAAAAAAGTTTAATCATTCTTTTTTTTTTAAAACAAAGAAAACTTATAGCATTTCATTACTTAAAATGTGTTCAATACAAAAATGTGGTTCAATCAATATGTGAAAACTAGTCGACAATGTGGCCGCCTTTGCTAATTGGTGGGCAACCTCATTTGCTTGTCTGCGCACAAACTTAACACTAGAGTTTTCATAAAAACGACTAACTAGAGATTTACAATCTTTCAAGATAGATCCAAATTTTGTGTGATCATAGTTATTTGACTTAAAACTATCAACCACCTTCTTTGAATCAAGTTCAAAATCCACATGTCCTAGGTGAAGTTCATTTTTGACCGGTTTTGCAGCCTTCCGGTTTTGTATGACTGTCCGGACTGGAGCTTGGTTCGATTCCTGGTTGAATCGGTCAAACCTGCCAGTCTAGTCCGATTTTAACAACATTAGTCTCAAGTTCTCTTCATGTGGGGAGAAAAGAGAGTTTGACGTGTACGGTGTATTGGGGACCATAGCCTGTGTTTTATATTGGACGACTATTAGGGTTTTCCATTGTTCTGTTCCACCTCATCTGGATGCTATTTATCCTTATATTTCTCCTTTACAATTTGGTCCACCTCATACATTAATGATGGGATCGCCACGGCTGTCATCACTGACATGGAACTCTGACGACCACCATATCAATGCACTTGATGACATATAATGTGATCTCTAAATCTTGTCAATTTTCAACTGGTCCAACTAAAAACTTTAGTGAGATCAAATCGAAATTTGAAAATTCAATATTTGCACAAAATGATAGAGAAATGGTTATAACAAAATAACGTCATGAACATTATTTCTGCAGAAAATCATAACATAAAGTTTGTATCAATACCAAAACAAAAATATATAACATAAAACAAAAGAGACTCCCACTGATCCAAGCATTCTTAATGACAACAATCATATGAAAGACCTTATGCGTCAAGTCTTTGATTAGTGAGTCAACTAGCATTAAGTTTGTCTCTACATGTTCTATCATTGAACAACAATAATCTATAAGGCAATAAACTATATAAAAGTTGTTGAACAACTATATGACTGAATTATGTCACTATATAACTTGAGTGGTCTTTCAATACCTTTAACAATATGCAACCAAGTAAGATAAATACTTACAATCATTTCCTGAGTTAGGATGTATATTATCTACTTACATCCAAAAGTCAGAGTTTGACACATAAATGATCTTCAAATTGGCATATCTCTTATGTGAGCATAATCTCTCTTGTTTTCTTTAAAAAATCCTCATGGTTGCCTTATAAACAATTCAAGTTTTAGAATTGCTTAAGTATCTTTCAAACAATTTGATTATATATGCTATTTTCAAATGCATATAAATAAGAATATCCATAAAATTTCTATCGCCAAAGCAAAGTAAAATACTTAATTTCTAAATTCATAAATTTTCTAATGGAAAATATTTGAGATTGAAAAGTCTCTCTCGATGATTGAGCTCATCCAAAAATTATGTCATTTTATTTTCAACTTGATATAACTCTTTTGTGATATCCAAATAATACCTTGAGAAGAATCTCTAAGTATTGAAATGCCTAATACAAAAGAGGTGTCCCCAAGATCTTTCATCACTAACTTTTGTTAGAGATTTCTTTGGTTTCACATAACAAACATATATCATCGTTGACTAAATAAAATAAAATTGACATATTAAACTAGGAATATAAACTTACTCCCATTGAAATTGCTAAATCCACAATTCTCCATAATATTATCTCAAAACCAAATGAGGCAATTACTTTATGAGAATTCATGGTAACACTAAAGAGACAGATTTCTTAACTAATAAGTGAATTTCATGATTTTGTAAACCATCTACTTTGTATCATTTGACACAAAGTTTTCTCAGGTTGCACCATATTGTATCATCAATGTCATCATTAAGATGCATTGAATTGACATCAATCTTATGCAAATCCAAAATTATAATAAGCAAACTAATTTCATGATTGTCCTAATAGAGTCTTTCAATTACCCTAAATAGAATTTCTCTTTTCTGTCAATTCTTTACGACACTAAAAGCCCTAATTCTTGAGGGTGTTGAGTTTGATCTATATGAATTAATTTCATAACTTGATTGAAAGGAAGAACAATAATGTCCTCGTGAGGATCCAAATATACTATACTGTAATAATAGTAACTATACGAATTAGTTTATAACTAATTCATCATTCAAATTTGTTATATTACCATATCTCTTCCCAAACTCAATATCCTCGAGTAAACTTAACAATTTATGTCACAAAATTTTCTTAATTTGTGGGACAAAAAACTTTTTAGTTTTCAAACCCTTAAACAATATAGAATGTCACAAGTCATAACGGAATTGACTTTAATAATTAAACTTAAAAGACAAGATTGAGAAATAGAAAGAATAGAACAAAATATATGAAAAAAGAAGAATAGAATAGTTGCTATGAATTGTGTAATCTCATTAAGACTTGAAGTTTTACAATATAAAGCCTTTTTATAGGCAAAATATCACTTGCTTGTAGAACAAGCTATCTAACTAACTAACCAATTTTGAAACAAATTTAACTAACTTTTTGTTACAAGGCAGTTATTGATTAGTATTCTAATATGTCGTAGGATTATTGAAAGCAATATCATCAAATTGTTGTAGTAAGATATGACCATCCCATGGAGATGTGCTACAACATCTTTTTGCTGATGAAGGAGCATCCATAGCTGAGGTCTCCTTTCTCTTTCTTTCAGATACATTCACCATGAATGTCGAAATGTCCCTACCATTAGCATTTGAATTGCTCCAAAGAGGTTGTGACCGTGTATTTGATATGTGTGGCACAGAAGTAGGAACACCTAATAAATAAACAATGCAAAAAACATCAATAACAAGAATGGTAAATTACTACATCAAATAACCCATTGCATTCTCTTAGAGAAATTTCATTCAAGCATAGGAACTGCATATATAAAAATATATATATATAAAACTAGATTGTGGATGAAGGATTGTACCTGGCTGAGATTTGTTACTAACGACCGATTGAGGAACGAGTGGGAGAGCAAATTTTGCAGAAGTTGAAGGAAGGTTTCCACTGGCATTGTAAGTAGTCATGACATCATGCAGACCTTGAAGTAAATTCTGAACTTGATTTTTCTCTTGTGCTAACATAAACTTTTCTTGATCCATCATAATCTTATGCTCTTTCAAGCTAATATACTCATCCAACATCTCATCCAATGTTACCAAACTCTTTTGCTCCTGAATAAGAAAGAGAAAAACAAAATAAAATACATTAATAAAGAAAAACTAGACTTAATGTGCATAAATCCTGAACAAAACAAAGTTAACACAAAAGGGGCAGAAAAATACCTTAGGAATGAGAGAAGAAGCTTCGTCTCTGAAAGTGGAACGAGTTGATGAAAAATTGTTGTCCAACAGGTATTTGTCAACGATGAATGCAACCTGTTGAGGGATGTTTTTATCCTCCATTGTAGTGAAGGTTAAACGATTTAAGCATGCTGTAGATAATTAAACGAGAAAGTAGTTAGTAATTGTATGAAGTGATGATCGTTTGGGTATTCACATGAGGTTTTTTTGTTGATTAGAACATCAAATAGTTCTCTAAGTTCTCCTAGAAAAACTTTAGTTTAAAATTTGACAAGCATAGGAACTGCATATGTACTGGAACATGAAATAGAATGAACTATCGATATAGGATGTACCTGGATAGGATTTATTATTAATTCTTGTTTGCGGAACAAACCCGAGAGCAGATTTTGCAGCAGATGGAGGACAGTTTCCACCGGCAATGTAAGCCGCCGTAACATTATGCATCCCTTGTAATAACATCATATTCCTATTTTTCTCTTGTTCTATGATAAACATTTCTTGATCCATCATCACCTTATGATTTTTCAAACTGATATACTCATCCAAGATCTTATTCAATGTCATCAAATTCTTAGGTGCCTGAATAAAAAAAATTAAAACAATAAGCCAATAATTAAGAAAACCCTAAACTCACATTGTCAAAGCCTAGACCCTTGTGCATATGGTTGGAAATAGATGGTATATTAAGTGACTATAAAAATACAAACTCTAAGACAATGTGTGCAAAAACAAAAGGAGGCATTTGCATCTAAAGAGCCTAACTTTGAGATTGAAATTGATTCATTGAAGACTAGATGTAGAAATATACCTCTTGAATGGGAGAATGGGCGAAGAGGCGAGAAGCTTCGTTTCTGAATGTGAAACGAGTAGATGAGAAGTTATGGTCCAAGAGGTATTTGTCAACTAAAAAAGCAACTTGTTCAGGGATGACTTTTGCCGCCATTACAACAAAGAATGAAGCTGAAGACCTGTGAGATCAGAACCAAATAGAAAACTTTTAGTGCACTTGAGGATTTGTGAAGATGATAAAAATGCATCCCAACTTTTAAATAAAGAATATGAATATCCAATTCAAAAAATGAAAGCGATACATAAAGCATGTCCTAATTTAAATTTTTAACAAATAGATAAGTATAAACCTTTTGATGAAGTGAAATTTTGTTGTATTTTTATTGTTACCTCATTTTTTTTTTATTTGCAACATATTTCAAATTTCGGTATTTCAATATTTAACCAAAATTTTCCCTCAAAAAAATAATATTTAACCAAAATTTGAAATTCTCTCCTAAAATATATTAAAGTTAAACTAAAATGATTGTTATACACAATTTAAAATTTAATATTGTACCAAAAAAGAATAAATTTTTTCATTTTTGCTTGTTCAAAAAAAACAAATATTTAAATTTTGTCATCTCAATATATTCACTATTATCTGTATTTAGAAATATTTTAGCAATTTTGTAGTGTGCCTTCTAAATTCAATTTTAAAGTTTGGTATGCACACATGAGTTCATCCTGTTTTTTTGAAGGGCAAATGAGTTCATCATATATTTGAGAGCTTTTTCACGTTTGTAGTAATAAGAGCCGCTTCTACCTTAAATTTCAAGTTTATGCCCATTGACATATATTTTACTAACAAATCAACACACATCAAATAAAACTTCCCTAAAAAAACAAATTAACTTCCCCTTAAAAAATTACTTATGCTAACGGACACGATACCAAAGATAGAAATCGTACATTATAAATTATTGGGCCAATTATTTCTCAAATTATTTTAAAAATTATTTTTTCTTAATAAATACTTACTTACTATTTTTCTAAATCCTTATCCTACATGACCTTTTCTACTTAATCTACATCCATATTTCTATTTGTGGATTGACATTCTATCCCTTTTTTTGTGACAATCTATTCTTAATTCAGTTGCTATATTCTAGATCCTTTTTTTTTGTGACAATCTATTCTTAATTCAGTTGCTATATTCTAGATCCTTTTATTTTGAGACAATCTATCCCTAATTCAGTTGCTATATTCTAGTTCTAGTTAAAAGAGAAAACACAACCGTGCTGCTTTTTTTTAGGAGAAACCCCTAATTCTTTCTCTATTGGAAATAGAGCGCATATTCCTCCTTAATACACTAACCCATATTTCTCCCCTACATACTTCATCCTATTGGTTTGTTAATGAAATTTTGAGTAATCCAAGTCATGGCAATCACGTTATATCGCTATATTTTGGTGGATGACTCATGCCTTCTTGTTTGGTCATCAATCAAATAAACACAAAATTAAATAAACACGTGCCATCATCTTTCAAACTTATTAGTGATAATTCTTTTTACTTACCTCAAAGCTTTCTTAAATCTCTTGACAGGTACTTTCTTTAGCTCCAATATCACCTAATAATCCAGAAAACAACTCATCATCATCATTACACAAATACATAACATAGTATATAAAATGGTTTATTAAACATGTTCACCGGTTAAGAAAAGAAAAGTGGAAAAAAGAAGAGAAGACAAAACGAAACAAAATAATAAAGAGAGAACTAGTGAGAAGACATTACCTTCAATGGTAAAGAGAGAGAGGGGCAATGAATGACTTTCTCATGAAGGAATAGTTGGATTTATAGTTTTTTTTTTAGCATGCGTGGATTTTAAATAAAAAATATAGAAAAAATATATATATACTCCCTTAAATAATGGATATTGACGGTTAAGAATAAATTAAAATTTAATTTTTTATATAATAATTTAAAAATAAAATAATAAAATTAAAACAACCTTTTCCCTATTTCTCAGCCAATTCAAATTTAAGATGCATGCATGTTTCTACGTAATTCCTTAAATTTAGTGAATCAGTTTATTAGTTAAGATTTCTTTAGAATGAGAAATGAAGGAAACTATTGATGTTTCGTGGAAGAAGTATAGAATACATTGAAAATATGATTAACTATAAGGGTTGATATGTACAATGGGTTGGCAGAGGTGATTTTAAGAGGCGAGACTGATCCAGCATCAACAGGGAGGAGATTGTGTTGCCATCAACTTTTGTTGGAGGACCGCGGTATATGATCCAAAACTATCAAGATGCTATGGCGATTTGTGGTTGGATTGGCTATCTAGATTTGTTCATAACCTTTACATGCAACCACAAGTGGCCAGAAGTAGTTGATTTTCTAAATATGCACAATCTTAGACCGGAAGATAGATCCGATCTATCATGCCGTATATTCAAGCTCAAACTGGATCATCTTTTAAAAGAGATAAAGAAAGGGGAAGTCTTTGGTGAAGTAAGAGCATGTATGTGGTAGTATGTTGATTATAGAAATACGTGTAAAATCGAATTTTGGAAAATATTTGTTGTCTAATGTTGTCTATTTTTCTTCATTCACAGTTATATATACAATTGAGTTTCAGAAGCGTGGGCTACCTCATGCCCACATATTGGTGTTCCTGAAGCCGCAATCTAGGCCAAGACAACCTAAGCATATCGACAAGATAATCTCGGCTAAAATTCCAGATAAGGACATTGATCCTCACTTATTCAAAATTGTTACGTCATTGATGATTCACGATCCATGTGGTCACCAAAATACAAGTTCTCCATGCGGTCACCAAAATACAAGTTCTCCATGCATGGATAATCACAAATGCACCAAACATTTTTCGAAAAAGTTTTGTCGACAATAAAGTGATTGACCAAGAAGGATATTCGGTGTACAGGAGAAGGGACAATGGAGTAACGATTACCATATGGGAGTACTTTGTGGATAATCGGTATGTTGTACCATACAATAGAGAGTTGCTTTTGAAATATAATGCACATATTAACGTTGAATGGTGCAACCAAACACGCTCGATAAAGTATCTATTTAAATACGTTAACAAAGGACATGATCGTGTGATTGTGAATTTCTATAAGGGAAAACGTGGGATTAACGGCTCTGATTGCTTGGACGAGATAAAAATGTATTATGATTGTCGGTATTTGTCTACATGTGAAGCCGCTTGGAGAATTTTTGCATTTGATATTCACTACAGGGAACCTTTGGTAGAGAGGTTAAATTATCATCTCGAAAACGAGCAATCAGTTTTATACGAGGACCACGAACGACTTGAAGATGTGCTAAACAAGTCAAAAATTCATAAAACCAAATTTCTGGCTTGGATGGAGGCCAACAAAATGTATCTAGAAGCAAGGTCTTTGACCTATAATTAGTTCCCAACTAAATTCACATGGAAAGATGATCAAAATAGGTGGACTCCAAGGCAACGAGGGTTTTCTATAGGAAGAGTTCACTTCGCACCTTTGGGGTCAAGTGAGAGATTTTATCTCAAAACATTGTTAAATTATGTTATGGGTCCAACGTCGTTTGATGACATCAAAACAGTTGACAATACAAAATACGACACTTTTAAGGAAGCATTTGCTTGAAGACGATAAGGAGTACATAGACGCAATAAATGAGGCAAGTCGTTGGGGTTCCAGATCTTTCATGCGAAGATTGTTTGCAACACTTATGGTTTTAGGTTAGCTGACTTCTATATATGTTATTTGGAATGCCACGTTGGATAACTCAGCTTACTATATAGATGTTGTAGATAGATTTCATCGATTATTATGTTTTAATTTCACAAAGTACTCCCTGTCATATTAGTACTTATGTCTGCAACAATGAAGAGCAATCTCAGCAGCGATAAGGTCTCGGGGTGAGATAGTACTAACGGTCGCTTCGAGTGGCATAGCTGCGTTGCTAATACCAGGTGGAAGGACAGTGCATTCACGGTTTGGCATCCCCTTGTTGATCGACGAGTGTTCCACATGTAGTGTTAAACCAAAAACCCCCATGGCTCGATTGATCATTGAGAGCAAAGCTCATAATATGGAACGAAGCACCGATGATGCATAAGTTTTGCTTCGAAGCCATTGATAGAAGCTTTCGGGGCATAATGAAGGACGTGGACAAAAAAAATTAGACAATTCCATTTGGAGGTAAAGTAGTCGTATTTGGTGGAGGTAAATTAGACAATTACATTACGTCCACAATGAATTTAGTTATCATGCAATGCAAAATATAATCATAAAGCTCATAAGACCCGTGCGGCGCATAGGTCGGCATACTAGAAGTACTTTTGGGTATGAAAAGTTATTTAATGAAATTAATAGTAACTTAGGGTAATTAATAGAAAAGTGGTGTATGACTAATAGTGAGTGTAATTTACTCTTTTAATTATCCATTTCTTATTAGTTAACTTATATCTCGTACATTTCATTTCATTTCATGCTATACTAATTTGGATTATTCGTCCCATGTGGCACCATTAATCTCACATTATTAAATTTCTCTTTCCCTTGCACACGGTATTTCATGATGTTTTGTTTCCTTCTCTTTTTTAGATTTTTATCAGGTTTCGTAAGGAAAAAACATATTATGACCAACATGACACTTCATATCATATTTGCAATAAGCTTTGTTGAGAATTGTGATTAACATCTTTGGCATTTTAAATAAAAAATTTAAAGTATTTGTTGATAATAAAAATTTAAATAAAAAGATTGTTTATCGTATAAATACACTGAACACCGAACAGTGCATATTTCTCATATTCTTCTCACATATTATATGTGTTAACTTCAAGTTGATGAACCCCACATTAAAAAGCTGATTTCCATAATTCTTTAAAAAAAAAAACTGATTTTCATAATTCTCACATATTGTGGTCATCATCGTCTCTCTGTTCCTTTTTATCATGTTTCGTTAAAGCTTTTATCCCAGAGGAGAGAAACAGTGTCTATTGGTTAGCACTAGTACACTATTAATTTGGTGGTCCTATCTCACAAATTACAGGTTTAATTTTTTTTTTTTTATCAAATATCATCTATGTGTAACCGTAGAGAATAACCTCTTGTAACCGGAAAAAAAAAAAGAAAAGAAAGAGAATAACCTCTTAAGCCAGCTAAGGTTGTAGTTAATGACAAAGTTCTCTCCATAAAAATTTAACATTGTTATATTTCTTAAATTTTAATTTATATACACAAATATAAAAGAGTTTTACACGTACATTTAATATGTGTTGGCACATTGTTTAATGAATTAAAAATATTTAAATTATCATACTCATTAAAAATGTGGTAAACAATCTCCTTGAGCATAGATCAGTTGATAGTGACACTATCTTATATATGCAAGGGCCGAATTTCGAACTCTGAACACTTCATTTATTCACCTTAACATGAATTATTTCGTGATACTAATGGGGATGTCAATGGATATCCATGCATATAGATAGTATGATACTCATCCCGTCCCCATTGGATAAATATCATACCCGTTCCTGGCCCGTACTTGCATGGGTATCCGCTATACAGGTAACCTGCGCGTATTGAGGTATCCATGGGTACCCATGGATTTTTGAATTTATTTATTTATTGATAAAAAGAATAACTTTTTCTTAATTACCGAAAAACTTCAACTTTTAAACATCCATACATAATCCATTCAAATTTCATAAATCATACATAATCCATACAAATTCATGATTCTTACATCGTGCGTTTCAATTTACGAAAGAACACAATACATGACATAAAAGAAAAGTAACCAAGACACATAAAGAAATTATTGAGCAGAGAAATTATGAACTCAATTTCACACAAGAAGATTAAATCATTTGTCACATAGAAATTAGAAACAAATTGAAATATTCATGTATTAATTTAAAATTAGAAAGCTCTAAAATCTAAAATAAAAATAAAAATAAAATAATCATGCTAAGAAGAAAAAAAATAGAATGAGAAGAAGAAAACATGGGTGCGCTAAAAGGGAAGAGGAAGATTCTTC
>Ga0228710_1006154_pt1 | contig 18354 bp, 7 predicted proteins | sample MedpolnodulmetaG_FD_177995 | JGI IMG/M metagenome (GOLD analysis project Ga0228710, IMG submission 177995) | Root nodule microbial communities from Medicago polymorpha collected in Santa Monica, California, United States - pink nodules | ecosystem: Host-associated > Plants > Roots > Nodule...
ATTAATTTATCATTCTTTAAAAAACCACTCTTTTAATTTTTTTTGAAAGATTTCTCTATTTCTCCACATATTTTGCACCCGTTAAAGCCTTTCCTTTCCTTCCCCTTCAAACTCCCAAACAAAGCCTTGGTGTTTGTACTTTGTAGGACTTATGGTTTAGGAATTATAGAGTTGGGTAGAGCTTGAGGTAATTTGCTTCAGTGAGTATTTCATACTTCATAGTGGTGTTGGTATATGTTAAATGACAGTGGATTAACTAGAAAGATGGACTAGAGAGGTCAGAGGACTATTAAGGCCGTGTTTTGTTTTCATAAATTTATCGTTTGAAAATTTCCTCCCTTGCTCAATTCTCAAACGCACAAAAAGGGGCAAAGCATATAATGTAGAGGGGATAAACTGGCGTTGAGATCTTGAGGATTTTACAATTAGCGGGGTTGGTTGTTCATTTCAAGTTCTAAGTTATAGAGAAATTTTGGTATTTTGATTCATACTTGGTTTTACTTGAAAGATAGGAAAAGGGTAACTCTACTATAAAGAAGAATGCAGGGTCATACATTGGGCATTGGAGTTCTTTGATTTCTCTATAGAACTAATATTTTAAATTCATACCATTATACATCAGATTATTGATATAAAATGCTTCAAGGTTGCATGTTGTGAGATGGGCATACTACAAGGATTAGTTTACATTTCACCTAAATTTAATGGTTATCTCCAATCATTTTAATTCAGAAATATTTATTTATTTTAGATAAGCTAATTAGTAGCTTTTCTCATTGTGACTCTTGGGAGCAGTTACAAACTTTGTCTATGTGATTTTTTCAAAAGGACCAAATAAAACTATTACTGTATTTCTTTTATTTTTTTCCTAAGTAGATTTTCTTAAAATGTAGGGTGCATTGGCTAAATTGTAAATAGAGTTAAATATGTTTTAGCCCCTACAAAACTGGGGTCTTTTGTTTGTTGGGAGTAAATACAAAATACCCCAAATTTGTAGGGACTAAACATAATTAAGATTAGTAAATATTAAAAGCAGACAACCACATCACGTTTTACCTCAAGTTTATAATAAAGGAGCAAATATATTGGTAATGTAATATAATTAATTAATAATTTCAAACAATAGACAGTTACGGATTGGGATTACTTTTTAATTAATGGAAAATGTGGGTAAGAAAACAAGTCATTGAGTTCACTTATCTCTTGGTTGCAGTTTTAGGTACAAGAGAATCTACCATGGAACCAACTTGTGCTGCTTGTGCCATGGAATGGAGCATCCAACTTGAGAAGGGCCTCCGTTCTGGTAAACAAGGTCACAGCCAATTCTTTCACATTTCTTCGTCTTTTCTTGTTCATTTATCATACGTTTTAACTATCACCATGAACACATCTGGTTTTAGGTGTGTCCCGTACGATATGTGCCAAACACCTCATTAAGTGTCCAATTAAAAGAATATTGTTTTTTTTACTTAACACAGCTTCAACAAGAATGCGACACCATTCTTGCGGAAAGGGACACCTTTTTAAAAGATGAACCGAGCCTATTTTTTTATAGGTTTGCCGCAGTGGTTTGTTGTTCTAGATATTTATATTCTTATACCTATATGTGTTTTTGATTGGTTGGGTTTTGCTGCTAACTTGAATTATGTGAATTATATCCAACATTTTGATATTATGTTCACATGTTCATTTGCCCTGTTGTGTCGTGTCTCTATGCTTTATGTTTGGTTCTTCACCAAGTCTCATTTTTCATCAGGTGTACCTGTCAAAGCCATATTGCAAATGGGCCCCCACCTTCAGCGTTGGAGTAGAGAGCTCGAGTCTGGTATTGTTTCCAATGGCATGTTTGGCCTTGTGCTAGGTGAAGATGAACTATTTGCTAATACCATCCTCTTACGCCTTGCTGATGCATTTAGGGGAGGCGACACAGAAATCAGGCTTTCTGTTGTCAGAGTTTTCTTGATCGAGAGAAAGCACCATGATAACAAGAAGCACAAGCAGTGTAAAGGGTTGCTGTCAATAGCCAGAGTAGCCAACCATTTGGAGTTGTTGAAGCGGGTGAAATCTGTATTCAACAGTGGAGATTCAGAGTCCAAGGCTCTGGCTCTGGTTCTGTTTGGTTGTTGGGCTGATTTTGCCAATGACAATGCTCAGATACGATACTTGATACTTTCCAGCTTTGTTTCTCCTCAAGATTCTGAGGTAAGATTAGTGTCTTGTAGTGTTGTTGTTCTAGGTGTCTAAATCATTAACATCACTTTAAATAGCCAGTCATGTTTTTTTCTTCATATTTTAAAAAATTATGCAATCATTTTGCAATTGAGAAACTGCAACTTTAATTTGATGTACAAGGTTATACTGGAGTGGGTTGATGATTATTGGAAATTGAATTGTAGTTTTCATTTTATAAACAAGGAGGTTGATTGTGTTGGAATATTCTCCTAATTTTCGTTTCTTGGGTTCTTTATTGTTTAGCCAAACTTCTTTGTGGACACTGTTTTGATTAATTATCTGCATGCATATGATAATTAACGGGTTTTTACAGGCAAGAGCATCATTGTTTGCTGCCGGTTGCTTTTGTGAGATATCAGATGATTTTGCATGTATTACGTTGGAGATGCTGTTTAACATGATGAATTCACCAGAAGTATCATTGCCTATAAAATTGGCTGCAGCACGAGTTTTTGCAAAATTCAAGTGTTCATATTCAGTTGCAAAGAAAGCATATAAGGTTGTTGCCCTGCATTTTCTATTTATAGTTATATCATTTTTTTGCTTAGGGTGTTATTGATATGATGCAAAGTAGATGAAGGCAGTGACTAGAAAGAAATGGAGAAGAATTACCTAGATCACCTTTTAGGTGTGAAAACAGAGTTTTGGTAACTGGGTTTCCACTTTAATATAGATATACATCTTGACACCACACGGACCTAACTAAATAACAATGTGTGAAAGATTTCCTCTAGTAATATTTTAACAAAGCATCATCTAGTTCAGTTTAACCAGGCATGCAAGTTGGTGGGTGATGAAACTATATTTTTTGTGTTGCTGGCTGCCTCTTTTTTCAATGAACAATTTGGTTGGACAATAGTTTCAAAGTTAGAAAATTTTAAACTTTATAAAAAATTAGTTTTGTGGTGATGAATTTAAACTATTTTTGTACTAAATGAACTCTTTAGTATGTGTGCCTCAGGACTGGTGTTCAAATTCAATATTGGTGCAAAGTGTAAACTAGTATAACAAACAATAGTTTGGTACAATAAAACACAAATTTTGAACTGTTTGTTTTTTCTATTTCTTTCTTGGAACTATCGCATATTTCAATTTTCTTATGTTATGATTTATTTGATGCAGATAGGTCTAGATCTGATATCAAATTCCTCAAATGAAGATATTCTTGTTATCATGCTATTCTCACTTTCAAAATTGGCTACCATTTCTACACTTCTTACCTCCAATCATGTAAGGGCTTTTATTTATTTATTATTACATTATACTATGATTTAGGCTTCCTATTTGGTAGTCATAATGAAAAGGATAAGGGTCTGCCCAATACTCTATACCAACTTTTCATGTACATGTTTGACAGGTTGTGTAAAGATTTGCCCAAATTTCCTATCTTCAACTGCCCCATTCTGCTTAAAAAAATCCCCATTTTTTAAAATTGTAAATCATATATGAACTTTGTGAAACTCACTGCTAGAGTTCTACTTCAACAAAGCGGATAAGCAAGTTAAGGCTTTGTTTGGGATTTTGGAGGGGGAGGGGAGGGGAATCCCTCACATTATTTGAGAATATTTTTGGAGGGGAACGAAAGATGATACTTATGAATAATATTTTCTTTGTTTTTAGATTATTATTACAGAGGAAAAGAATCTTGAAATTAATTCAAAGCCCTCCAAAAACCTCAAAAGTCCTTCTCCAATGCATCTTTGAGTTCCTCCATGTTGGAGGTTGGGGACTACGCTAGTACGCTTCATTCCTCCTCACTTTATCTTGAAATCACTCCCTTCCCTTCCCTTCTAAACTCCCAAACAAAAACTCGTGTGATTAAACAAATCATCATACAGCTAGCTAGTGCATGCATGCATGTTGTACCCAATTCAATATAAAATACACCTTTCAGTGCTTTCCGTGTTTAATAATTTTCTAATCACTTGGATTCAGGTGAACTTTCTTGTTTCATTTCTGGAAGGACAATTAACTTCACATGTACAAGAAACGGCCTTAAGATGCATACATTTTTTATTCAGAAACAATCCATCTCTAAAGCTTTACTGCAATACATCCTTTGAAGTTCCAGATGGACAAGCCCTGGATCTCTCGTCATCCGAATATGAAACTTGGAAAGGTGATTGGACAGATGATGAAATGGTTGAACTGAACAAATTGTTATCAGATTCCGAAGCACTTAAATGTATAGTATAAATTACTAACTCACTTGCCATTGTTAATGTCAAGTTTATGTTATTTTTCATCAAAATTTCAACTTCTCTGGCACATTTGAAGTACAAGTTGTGTTTAGTTTTTTTGTTTTTGTTTTGAAGGAGTTGTGTTTAGTTATATTGATCACGGCTTGCACCATTAATAAGTTTTACAATATTTCCCCTAAAAGAAATGAAATTTTGCAAAACATTATATTTTTGTCTTATTTATCAAGGCGGAGTTAAATTGGATGGTTATGAAATAATATACTTGTTTCAGCCTACTCAAAATTGAGACGCTTAATGTTTGGTTCTTTCAGGTAGAAATATCCAGCATCATATTAAAGTTTAATTTACACAATTTAGGCTTCGTTTGGTAAAATTAAGCTATACAACTAACTTGTAGCTGATAATTGATATCTTATAGCTGAAAAGCTAGTCGATTGAAGTTAAAATGTTTAGTAAATTTAGCTGTTGTGAATATAAAATCACACAAAAGCACATAATTTTTTAATTCAAAATATATATTTAATATAAAATGAAATACTCCATTATGGCTCTTACATCCTATTTTTCTGTTTCCAATAACGATCATTTTTCCTTAACATGCTTATTCTCCATATTTTATATGCTTAATAACCATTTGTTTTAACTCGATGAATTCATCAACTTTAAAATAATATAAATGTGATATATGAATTCAACTCAATTTATTGTTTAACTAAATTCGCTGTGGAAATAGGATGGTGATAAATGAGTTCAATTGAATTTGTTTTATTTAAATCTAAATATTTTACGATTTCAACAAGAAGACAATTGAAAGAGCAAGGTCATGATCATGGTGCAAGTGCAGGTTATTATGGAAATAACAAGGTTTAAAAAGGAAGAAAATATAAAAAATTATAAGCGTAAACGCTATTTGAAATTACATATGAAGAAAAACTATAAACTAGTAAAAAAAGGTTTTGTTATAACCATATCTAATTTTATCAAACAAGCTTATAACTAATTTAATAGACAGCAGGCTAGCTTCTTTACATTACCAAATATAGATTCAGTAGAATTTATTTGGTTTTCAACTAATAGAAGAGTGTGCTTATAGCACTCTTCTTAATTAACCAACAATCTAGCATTGATTGGATCCACTCGAGTCTCTTTTTAATTTTTAATTTTTTTAAAATTTTTATTTATTTTTAAGTCCGCCCAAGTCAAATTTCTAAGCTTGAAAAGCTTCTCTTGGAGGATCACATCTTCTTAATACCCGTTTTTTATAAGATATTTTTATCTATCTTAATATATATTAATAAATGTTTATAAAGTTCATAAGTTATAGCTCAACCATCAACCGGAAAAAATGACGAATTTGTTAGACTGTTGTGAATCATGATCAAGGTTCGAACTCCGACTCCTTCACATATATGTGTTTTTAAACGTTTTGTCATTTTGTTTATCTACACAAAAAAAAGTTTATAGTGTAACTAAACATGCACAGGGTGTATGACTTTTTTTTTAAGAGGCAAAAATAATATAAAAACCAAACAACATAAGCTCTTCCAGCTCCAGCACAAGGTTTATGACTTTTATTAATGTACCAATTTTGGTGTGAAGGTATCAAAGGAATTCAAATACAAAATCTCTTGTTAAGTTGAATGAGAGTTTTTGTATTGTATGACTTTTAATGTACCTTTATTAATATACTTTTTTTTTAAGAACTTATTAATATACTTTTATTAATGTACCTGTAATCAATATTGTACGTTTCATTCATCTCATTTCATTTTTTTTGTAATGTTTCAATTCAATTTCTTACGCTTTATATTTACGATAACAATGAAATTACACTTTATATTTACGATAACAATGAGTACACATATCTGATAAAGTTAATTTGATAAAATTATTGGTCTTTTTCTTATATAGTTTCTCCTTATGGGGGGGTATATTAGCAAAATAACTGTTGCTTCCCGTGTCTAACAACTCAAATGTCTCAATCAACTTTTTTCTTACAGAAAAAATATGTTTCACTACGCATGCTTAAGGAACAATTTTGTATGAATTGTGGAATAAAGCTAGCATTCATTGTCTTAGCTACTTTTGTTAACGATGCAGCCTCTTCATTATCTACAAATAAATCATAAATCGAACTTAAAGATTTTAGAACCTGTGTTGGAGATGTGTTGCAATAATTTGACCAAGAAGATGACTAAGATGAACATGAAGTGTGCACATAAATTCCAAAGCGTGTGTGGGACACACATACATTTAGGTTCGATTCGCCCCCACCAGCTATGCCAACCGGATGTGTTGTTTTTGGATTTCCAAATTCTATTATCTACCGAAGTTGCTACTAAGTTGAGTCACGACCAGGTCGCTCTCTTTAAGACGTTTCATGACACTGCCCAAAATTGTGCAAGGTAGACTATCAACCACGCCGCCTCCAGGATAAAACAAGCCCAACAACAACTGTGCGGTTAACTACTGCACTGTAGAAAACCGTTCGAGATTTACACCCTTAAATATGGTACTAAAACCACTCTTTAATACTGAAACCACTTTAATATGGTATTGTTACCACTCTGTTATGGTGCCGAGACCACTCAAATACGGTATTACCACCATTCTAAGTTTAATTTCTCCAAAACATCAATATGACACTACGACCACTCAAATATGGTGATACCATCATTTCTCCTTAAATAGAAAAATATTGAAATAATTTTTATATACCGTTAAGATCATTCTTAATTCCGACGGGACATTGTTATTCCAAATAGGGACTATAATCTTAAAAGTACTTTTTATTCCAAAGGGACATATATTATCAAAGAGACTATGTTTTTAAGACCATTCTTAATTCCGAAGGAACATTAAACCGAAAAAGGGACTATGGTCTTAAGAACACCCTTAATTTCGAAGGGACAAAAAAAATAAGATGAAGAAAAGAAAGACTCGTCAACACAAGTCAAGAAAGGGAGAAGAGAGAAAGAGTTCCCGACAACTCAATGAAACTCTTTAGTGTGATTTTTGAACTGAGTGGAGTCCTCTATTTATGTAGAGATTCTGTAACTGTTTTAGAAAAATTGCGACAACAGTTACTCTAATGGATAAGATTGAAATGGAGTTTATCCATTAATCAGTTCAACAACACTTGTGGATAGGATCAAAAGAGAAACAAATTCACAAAAGTGGAGGAAACAAACTATTGGATTTGAATGAAGGAAATATAAGAAATTCAATTAAATTCTTATTCTTATCACAACCATCATAAGCTAAGTTTATGGGAAATGATATTCTCGAATAAAAATAATAATTACTATTATTTTTATCATTATCAAGTATTTAAAATTAAATACTGCAGTTTAAACACTACTAAAGTGTGTGTTTTATTTTACATGGGACCCACACACTCTATTTTTTCAATTCACACAACATTAAATCAATGTATAATTACTTGGTGTTTAATCTTCAAATTTTTCTTCCAACATTACATCAATGTTCCAACAGGATGCAAAATGGTTATACCAGCGAATCCCCTTCAGGATACGATGAAATCCTTGACGTGACTTGCACATTCACACCAAGTGTATCGAGAATGGTAGTTTACAAAATAAAGTTCTGTCAATTTCTCTCATGCTAGAGAAAAGAAAGAATGATTTAGTATAATTTTCGGTAGAAGTTAGACTCACAAGAATGTGATTTTCTGTATCATTTTCCGACTCTTTCTCTACCTCCAAAGTGTCTTTATTTATAGAGAAACTTATGTCCTTTGGTGAAGAGAAACAACCTTTTAGAAGAGTTTGTTCATGAATGGTTACATTGCTTCAATTGTCATTCTTTTTTCTAAAAGGTCTTTATTTAACTATTACAACTTTCCAAATATATTTTTGAAATTTCTCTCATAGTTATTTCGTTTATCTAAAAAAAGAGAGTTAATAGTATAACTAATATGCACATGATGTATGATTTTTTTTTTCTAAGAGGCAAAAATAATATATAAACCAAAAAGAATAATCTCTTCCAGCACAAGGTTTATGACTTTTATTAATGTACTCCCTCTGTCCCAAATTATATGCCACTTTAAAAAATTTTTTTCTTCTAAATTGTATGTCATTTTACAATATCAATGAAGCATTAGTGTTACTTTTTCTATTATATCCATAACTATTTATTAATCTTTCTTCTTTCAATTATTTCATTTATCTTTCCTATGTCATTTATTAAGGACAATTTTGTAAAACAACTCACAATATCTCTTTCCCACACAATATTAATTACATTTCTTAATAGGTGTAAAATGCTCAAAACGTCATAGAATTTGGGACGGAGGGAGTACCTATTTTGGTGTGAAGGTATCAAAGGAATTCAAATACAAAATCTCTGGTTGAATTGATTTAGAATTTTGTATTGTATGACTTTTAAAGTACCTTATTAATATACTTTTATCAATGTAGTATTGTATGTTACAATCATCTCATCTCATTTCAATTTTTTTTTTTCGTAATATTTCAATTCAACTTCTTACACTTTATATTTATTTATGATTTATGATAACGATGAGTACACACACATATTTGACAAAATTAATTTGATAAAATTATCGTTCTTTTTCTTATATAGTTTCTCCTTATGAAGGAGTGGGGGCTCAATGTCTCGATCAACTTTTTCTTGACAGAATTTTTTTGTTTCACTACGCATGCTTAAGGAACAATTTTGTTTGAATTGTGGAATAAAGCTAGGATTCATTGTCTTGCTACTTTTGTTAAGTTTGGGTTCGTATACGTAGTTGCAATTTCGTGGAAACGAGAAGGAATTGTGGCTGAAGTTGATTAGAGAAAGCAATGCAACATATGTTTGTATGGTTGGAAAGTGTATGAGGATGACTTATTGACTTGCGTCACTTGGCATTGAGTTGTTAGGATTAGGATTGTTGAAATAACATATATAGGAAGAAGGAAAGAAAGTGCTACGATGAAGGGTTTGATTAGTCTTTGTCGTGTCATTAGATAACATAGTACTATATATGTTCCCAAATGTCAATATTATTGTTAGAGCTATGATAGAAACGAAATGAAATGTGAACGAAAACGTTAAAAGATAGCACCGCAATTTGAACAGTGAAAGTACTTGAATAAAAGTGAATTAATTAATGGCCAAGGGGAATGAATTAATAGACACAACACAATTTGCCAAGGAATTTATTTTGTGACACGTTTTTATACTATTCCATTGTCTCTCTCCCCGAAGTTTCATACATAGAATTAGAAAGCATAATGAAATGTAGGTATCAACCATCGCTATCAATGAATTATCAAACAAACCCTTCAAAAGAAAATAATGGTCACCACGTGTAAACAAGACCGTTTCCTCAACAAAAAAAAATGCATGCAAGACCATATTCCTTGTGGTCAAAATGTAGTCGTCACCCAGAAAATAAAAGAGACCATATTCAATATTTGGCATTTTATAAGCAGATGTACTTTAAAGTCAACGCTTTTTTCCTGTTACCCTACTTACATGAACTTGGAATTCATGAATTTCTTGGGAACATATAACATTACTACATACTAGATTGTTACCCCGTGCGTCGCACGAGTTTATTGTTAAGGGATTGACATACGAATAATAAAATGCAATATATAATTGGTAACAGTGAAAAAAGAACAAGTGATAATTCATAGTAGACAAAATAAAACACTTAATAAAATGTATAAAATCTGAAAATATTATAAAAGAAAATTCGGTAATCCTATCAATAATTCGGTAAAAGAAATATGAAAATTTTAGTACATTGGCATGTAGTTTCATCATACATTGCGAAATACTTCCTCATATACGATGTTAGACGTCACATTGATATCTTCACCATCTTTATTAGTGATCAATATCTTTAGTCCTTCTCTGGATGTAACTCTTGAAACAGCAACATACAACTGTCCCAACATGTTCAAGCGACTGCCCTTGACTTTTGTTAATTGTCAAAGGAAAGGTGATTCTCACCTCAAAATTCATTCACAGTTGCACAACTTTGCTTGCAAAGAAAGAAATAATAAAAGTATGCATAGGAAATAAAGGCTAATAGCAGAATAAGGTTTTGAACGAAACAAAATTCAGATTAAGTTCAAAAAACATGACATTACACGACACAATCTAAATCCTTAGATAATAGACCAAGAAATTGCGACAAAACTAAATAGGAAGACTGCCAAAATTGGTGTAAACATCTCAAACTAAAAACCAAAAACGCAAAAAGGATATTCCAATTTTCAAAAAAACATGCATATCGATAAAATGCATGTTAAATTAGAATACCAGTTAAGCAATCGTATGAGAGGAAGGTTGTAAGGTCAAGTCATTCCATTTGCAAAAATCAAAATATATGATTCTTCTGCTGTTTGTGTAATTTACCACGGTTTAGGTTTTTTTTTTTGGAGAGAAACACGATTTAGGGTTTGCTATATATAGCCGAGTTTGCATGGAAATTAGGGTAGCCGAGTTTGCATGGAAATTAGGGTATTCTGTTTGTAAACGTATTAAATAAGTGTACAACAACTTGTCAAAAAAAAAAAGTCTACAGAAACAATAGATATATACAAACAATGACACAACATGATATGAATGAAAAACTTATCAGTGAGGAGAAATATTAGGGATTGCTGCATTTTAGAGAGAATTTGTTAGGTTAAATTGGTGCGTTTCATTTTAGATGGAATTTGTTAGGTTAAATTGCTGCTAACCTAATGCAGTATTTTAGAGGAAAATTATTAGGTTAAGTTGTTGCAGACCTAATAAATTTAATAAATAAGGATACATAAGCTATACATATTCATAAATTGAAAGATTTTACAGGTATATATTTGATGTCTAAACCAATAAATTAACGATTATTTTATCAATCAAATATTTACTGATTTTTGTATTTTAGAAAAGACCATTTTATAAAGAAGAAGAAAACACTGTTTCATTATTAATAAACATTATATTATTTTTTTTACATTTTATTGTAAAAATATTCAATATTCATCATTAATATGAGTAATGAAAATTCAGAAGAAAAATAAAGTTATTTATGAGGAACGAAAATTAAGAAAAAATTAAATTTTATTCGTCAACAGGGACGCATAGTATCAATACAACAAAAATGTAATTGGAACAATAATTTATGACAACAAAAAGACATTTGGGTATGTCCGTAAGAAAAAGACACTTGGGTACGGTTCAATGTTAAAAGTGTGTTTTTTCTTTTAATTTTTTTTTCCCTTATATAGGAGGATTTTTTGTGAAGTATATAGAGGAGGATTTTTGTTATTAACCAATTTTATAATTTCATTAACCACAAAAATTTACTTTTTGTTATAGACCGTTCAGAAGGTCAATCCTGTGATGACACATGCACCAAAAGTTCACATGACCGAGACGCATTGTCTGAGGGAGCACACCAATTATGATGCACGTCACCCTACTGAAACACGCCTTTGTGCATCAGGCACCACACATGTGTCCTCCAACGGCCTCCTGATGAAGCGCCGCACTCCACGGAGACAGTTATTCTCAAACATGCCTATATAAGGGTGACTTAGCTTCATCCCCGGTGCACGATTCACTTTTCCCACACTTTTCACACATTTCATCTCATTTTCGATACTGACTTGGACGTTGAAGTGCTAACGTGTCTGCAGACACTATTTGTACCATCGCAATAACTCGTCACCACCGTACACCACCGTTGCCTCCACAATTCTTCACCGGACATATCACCTTTTAACATGAATTTAATTAACCACAAATATGGTTAACAACATATATATATATATATATATATATATATATATATATTTTTTTTAAAAAAAATTCTAAAAAGTGCCATTATGTTTTTATTTTTTTAATTTTAAATAAGTGTCATTATGCTATTTTCTACGTATTGTATAAAGGAAGTTGTGTAATTATGACCTTGACAATCATTTAACTTATATTTTTAAGACTTAATTTCTTTTTTTAGACACTTAAACAATGTTATTAAGACACTTGTTAGCATGATTTTTTAAATGAAAAAAAAAAAACATTGTCGATCGTATTCATGTGTCCCTTGTTGAAGTCACTTTCATGTTGTTCTAAAAGCAAACGCGCGGATACAAATTACAAATACAGAACAAGACGACGGCGACGACACGGAAAGTGTATACATCATGTGTGTTTGAACATTCCATTCCACTTCGACGACTCGAACATAAGTACATTGCAATATGTTTATTTCAGAACATGACGTTTCCAAAATGACGTTTATGACTTCGCTTTTGCTTTCACCAAAAGCTAATTATTAACTAATATTGTTTTCATCACTCTTCACTCCCAATCTCACTCTTACCACTTTAATTCCTTCATTTCCTATATATTGTATAGACCTACATGCACAACACACAAACATTTCAATATCCCCTAGCTAGCTAGCTAGAAATTACTTAAAAAAGAGAAAACTAAGATTAATTGATTAATACTAATATGGATCAAGTTGGAAGTGATCAACCTTCTAGCTCTAATACAACCAAAGTTGAAAGAAGGCTCGTTGAAAAAAACAGAAGAAATCAGATGAAGATCCTCTACTCCAAACTCAACTCTCTTCTTCCTAACTATAACCCCAAGGTTCTAATTTCTTTCTTTATATAGATTTAAAAGTTAGTTACAATACTAGTTAGCTACAATGTTTTTGTCACAAAAAAAAAAGTTGGTTACAGAGTAATTACACAAATTAGTTTAGTTACACTAGTTAATATTGTTTTAAATTGCGTATCACATCACATGATGAAACCACAATATTGTGGTTGTGGTGGTGTCTACATCGGACCGTAACATTCACGATATTGTGGTTGTGGTAGTATCTGCGATCGCAGCCACAATTTAAAACCATGTTAGTTAATTGTTTTCTTTGTTTGATGTCATTTTTATAATTCAGGAATTAGCGTTGGCGCTACCGGATCAAGTAGATGAGGCGATAAACTACATAAAAAGTTTAGAGGCAAATGTGAAGATGGCTAATGAGAAGAAAGAAAAGTTATTAGCAGGAAAGAATAAAAGATCACGTGAATATTGCTTAGGTCTACCAAAATCACCATGTTTTGAAATTCACGAAATTGGTTCTTCTCTACAAATCATTCTCACGTGTGGTTTAGATAACCAATTCATTTTCTATGAAATCATTCGTGTGTTACATGAAGAGAATGTAGACGTAAGGAGTGTCAATTCCTCTAAGGTTGGAGATAATTCACTCCTTCATGTTGTTCATGCTGAGGTATATATATCTAAATCAATATTTGATGCTTAATTAATTTGAACTTCCTTTAATTTTATGAAATTTAATTACCTAGTAATTGTTCTCTCTTTATGCAGATTCCTCCATCTTGGGTTCAATTTGGAGCTACGAAAGTGAGTGAGAGATTGAAAAGGTTTGTGTATGGATCTTCCAGTGATGTGGAATTGGAAATACAGCCTGAGCTGTGGGATTTTGAAATTGGAACTGATAATAATATGTGGGGTTTCTAGTTAGGTATATCTTAATATTTAGGGTTTCCAAAAGTTTTGTAAAAGAAAAAATGTTATCTTATGAGATTAAAGACCATGAAAAGTCAATGCAATTACAACTTATCAATACTTCAAATAATTTTATTTATTTTTAAACTGAAAGTGGTAGTTAAGCAATTGTTTGATGTGTTGGAAAGTTGGGATTGATTGCCGGTGTAAAATAATTTTACATTGAAGTTATATATGGACTTTAATCTCTTAGCTTAATATATATATCACTTAAGAATTATGCTAGATTAAGAATCCTGATGAGTTAATCCTCTTGTACTTCCCCTTAATTGGCTTTCTTCAATGCTCTAGTTGGATTACTTTGTGAAAGTGCTTGCTATTCAAATGAACAATTGTTTTTGGACAAAATTCAAATCTGCAAACATCTCTCATATATATATCTGCTTAATTTTGGATTTTGTTGAAATTTTGTAAGCGATTATATAGCTGACAGAATGATCTTTCCGTTCATCTCAACACCTTATACAACCATCTTTTTGATTCATATTCCATAGAAAAATCCTGTCTTGTAAGCTTGATTTCACACTCACTTTTGTTGGTTGAGTTATATTATTTGCAAATGATTAGAGAAAGATGGCGTCTTACCTATTAATGTATATATAAATAGATAAATAAATTTTTTACATGAATTAATATATCATGTAGTACAGAATTTTAAGATAAGATCTGGGGCATTTATTTTTACTTTGTGAGATTGAATCTTCTCAATCTAAATTTCCACATGACGAATTCCTTATTTTGGGAATGAGTCATCTAAATATCACTCTAATTTGTTCAATTGACCAATTATATATGTAAGGTCTCCTATATATATATGCAAGGTTAACTCCAATCTGATTTGGCAATCTATTTTCATCTATTTGATAAATATCCAAAGACTTGTGGAACCCTCCCTTAAAAACTAGTTAACAAGGGAGAAGAATCAAACCATTTAAATACTTCATCTAGCATAGCCAATTTCCTAACATAGCTTGGAGTGACATTTTTCATTTCATAGGATGTTAAGGAATTCTTTTAGGGATCCAAGAGAAATGTGGAAAATTGGTTTATTTTAGAAAAAAGAAGTTGGATAAATTTAGATGAGGCTCCAATTTCAAATGTATGAAAACTGTCAAATATACTTGCAATTTGCATCTTCATTTTAGGGACATATATATATATATATATATATATATATATATATATATATATATATATATATTTTTTTTAATGTTTCTTTTGATTTTTTTGATAATGATATATTGGCATGGTATTATATTGGTTGCACTTATTGGTCCTTACCTCTTGTACTTAATCTAGTTATATATGATTCTTTTACTTATTTATTTATAAGCAAAATGCATTAATGCAAATATTAGGGTTCTTGTACTTAGTAGTTATATATAATTATTTTACCTTTTTATTTATAAGCAAAATGAATTAATGAGGATATCAGGGAACTCTAAGCCCATTGCAATGTTAGTTCTCATACACTTCGAAGTTTGAAGACAAGTTAAAAGACTATTCAACCAATCCGAAAAAGATTTGGTTTTTTACTCCTACCTTTCCTACAAATAAACCATGATCAAGCTATTTGATTTTATCAATCACCTCTGCAAGATTTGTAACCTTTCCGTTGAATAGAATTTTATTTCTTTCCAACCAAATACATCATCAAGTAGTTGATAATCATGTTACTTGATGACGAAAGTAAATGCGACAACTTTTTAGGTATCTTGCCTTTTACTTGTTAAAAACTATCGGTTATTATTTATTAGAGGAATGATATATGAACATCACTTTTCTACAACCAACAACTTATTTACTATTTTTTAATAGTTTTTTGCTGTCCAATTTTAGTTGTACAAATAACACAACTCTATTTATTAAACTTTTTGCATTAGTTAATTAAAAAACTGTTTTATGGACATCTTATATGAATGTATATATCTTGAGAGAGAGAAAGATGGAGAGAGTAATACGATAGAAATAAAGACAAAATAAGATGGTGAATGAGTGTTTGAGATTGACTATGGAAATATCATGGTTGCCTTAATCATTCGCCTGAAAAATCATATTTGGTTCGCTAGGTCATGTTTTATATTATGGTTCCCCAAAAGTTAATAATATTAATAGTATGGTATAACCTTGGATCCATGTTCCTTTTAACTTGTTTGATCTTGAAAAGAACGTGTCTATATGTAATTCACATCAACTATTGCAATGAATTTTTTGAAACTGTTGCAATGATAGGTTCTTCAGAAAACCAAGTTGAGGCTATGGTTCCTCTCTTGGTAGTAAGAGCCAAGCCATAGTTTTGGTCTGAAAGCAGTGCTATAATGCGCTATGCCAAAATCATCAAAACAATTAGAATGTATGATGTAGTCTCTAGTAGTCTAGTACTCTTAGTTTGGATAAGCTAAACAATTGAAAAATGAACAGACAAATTAATCATGGAAACCGTAAGCAATTGTAAAAATAGTTTCTGAATTTTGCAAATTAGCAAATATATAAACCGTCCTTTCATTAACTTATGTCGATGAAAATTATAACACACATAAAATAAAGATGTATGTCACCATACATAATTTTACTCTGCCTTCAATTGGGGTTTCGTTGATGAACCGTGAGATTGATCCCTCAAATAAATCGGTCTTTAGCCCGTATGTTAAGTTTAAAAAAAAAAATGTAACAATCCACTTGAATCTCAAGTAAATGCCACATTTTTTTTATGACAACACATCATTAGGTCTAAATTGCATATAAAATTCACGAGTTAAATTTTTGATATTAAATCATTTGTTTAAATTGTTTTTCTTCTCTTTTATTTAAATAAATGTTTTTTCTTCTTCTATGTATTTAGTTTTTCATTTGTGATTTCGTCGTCTTAGTGCGGCGTTGTTTTATTTGTCCGTCGTTGCGATGTTATTTTAATTTTGTCTTGTGTGGTATTCATTCAAATTGACAGATTAACTTCAATCCAATGTTGGAGAATTAATCAATGATTTTGATATCTTCAACGTTAAGTTACATATACGGTGGCATGAGCATTATATTTGTAGGCTTAATGTTGTATTTGTATTCATTTTACCGTTTATTCTATTAATCTGGATGATATTATGAGTTTGTTCGCAAATTCACCATTTTTATTTTAACCGTCTTTAATTTGTATTGTTCTGTATGGATAAATTCTACCGTTTTGAATGAATGCATGCATATCCTTTTTATAATTTTAAGAATATGTATCCATCAATTCATAAAACAAGAAACTATTTTGACCAGTATTTACAATTTTGAAAACTTGCCTATTCAGTCTAAACATTTGGCAGCCAAAGAGCAATAATGAGCCTTGTTCCCTAACCTAAAATATTAGAATTGGAACGAACCAATCCCTTTGGGTTAGATAAGATCTTAGACAACTATTTGACGTAATTGTAGACTATTATTTATTTTTTTTGAACAAGAATCATAGAATAACATTGATTTTGCTTTTGCTTCTTTAGGTATGAAGTGTAGAAATTTTAAGCATATTGTATGTAAGGACGACTTACATAGACTTTGAAAATTTATGTACATTTTTTGTCATTATTATAAACAAAAATTCACATTTTAGATTCATTTATCAAATTATGTATGTCGTATACAATTTTTTTTGGTCATATACGTTATTAATTAAATGAGTCTAAAACATAAATTTTTACTTATAATAATGATCGAATAGTGTACATTGAATATAAGAAAATGTTCAAAGAAGATCGGAAAACAAAGAATTATAGTATTGACTTGCGAAGTCTATCCCATAGAAAAAGCAAAAGGAAAAAAATAAAATAATTGTTAGAGTGGTAACGATAAAGGCAAAGGAAATAACAGGTAAACTAGGACATGGAATAAAAAACTAGATTGCAATATTTTATTGGTCTTGCTGCTTTACATTATTTTAATAATTGCAGAGATTTTTTTTTTTTTCTTTTAAAGAATTGCATAGATTTGTTGGTTGCTTTAAACTTTGTGCTTTCATAAATTCCATAAGCAGATAACTTTGAATAACCGAAAGAAGTTTAGCATAAATTCAATTCAGTATCAATGTTGGTACTAGAATCACACTGGATCACCGTGATTTCGACATTCTTACTGTGATATTAAAGATACACTCAAATCAAGAGGATAGTGTCCATTTGATAAACTTTGCGTGCGGATTCATCAGTGCTGGCACTGCTGCAAGTGTGCAAGCCAATAGCAAGAGAAGGTTTCTTTATAAGCCCCCCTCATATCTCTTTAGGCCCCCTAAAGTTACAAAAATGTCCTCGCTAACACATCCTGTACATAGCTACCGAAGGTGAATGTTTTTAATTTTATTTTTGCAGTTGAA
>Ga0228710_1006156_pt1 | contig 18351 bp, 9 predicted proteins | sample MedpolnodulmetaG_FD_177995 | JGI IMG/M metagenome (GOLD analysis project Ga0228710, IMG submission 177995) | Root nodule microbial communities from Medicago polymorpha collected in Santa Monica, California, United States - pink nodules | ecosystem: Host-associated > Plants > Roots > Nodule...
ATATATATATATATATATATATATATATATATATGTCGAAAGATGCTGTTGACACATCATCAGTGACTGAAAAACAACTGTAAATGACGGAAAAGCCCCGACGGCAGCTGGCTGCCGATGAATTAAAGAACCAACGACTGTTAGATGTCGATGATTCCATCAGCAGTTAACTACCGATTCACTCCTGATACACATCTGGAAGAAGCTCTCTCATCCATTATTACTCTCAATCTCTAAATTTTTTTCATATCTCTCTCAAAAACTCTCTAAAAATTTCAACCAAATTTATTCAACAAAATCACAAGTAATCATAGTGCTATTAACTTACATTTTAGTTGTTATAAATGATTTTCTTTTTTAGTTTTTGAGTTTTTAAGTAGATTTTGAGTAGATTTATTTTATTTTAGTTTTTGAGTAGATTTACATGTTATAATTCATTTTTAGAGTAGATGTAAGTTGATTAATTTTGTTAAAATGTTTGCATGATGTTTATGTTATAGCTATGATTTTTAGGGTTTATGTATAATTTGCACTCAAAGTGTTTGATGAAATGTTTGAATGAGTTTTCCATTGATTGTTTTTAATTTCTTATTGTGTAGATTTGAAACAATGGCCGATAGGTTCGACGTTCAGGCACAATTCAACGATGGAGAACATCAGAGGTTGAAGGTTTGGTACCTTTGTGTCACGTTAAGAGGTATCAAGGATCAATTGAATGAATTCAACCAAGGAGTCAACCCCGGAGACACAAGGAGGGTGGAATACGTTCGGTATAAACGTCCAACGCTCGACGATAACGTGAGGAGCATGTTTTGAGAGCACAACATGTTCAAGTAGATCGATATGCGTGTAACGCTTTTGAGATCAACTGAAGATATTCTCAACAATTTGATTCCGCCAGAAGATCGTGATTAGGTAGGGAATGCACATTCCAACTACAACAATTGTCTTACCTCTGAAATGAGATAATTCAAACTTGCTAAACGACAGTTCCCAAGCATTCACCCGGAAGTTCTATTGTTCCTTTCAAAAGATTAAATTATTGTTAGTTTGGTTTAGATGAAGGTATTGAAGTGTCACGGAATCCACCTCATTCTTTTGTGCAAAATTGCTTAAAATGATAAGATTGTTTAGATGAAGGTATTGAAGTGTCACTGAATGCACCTCATTCTTCTGTGCAAAATTCTTGTTCCTTTCAATAGACTATACCAAGTGGTTAGCAACACAAAGGATAATAAATGTTATATATGTACAAAAAGAATTTTGTGCAAAATTGCTTAAAATGATAAAATTGTTACGTTACTTATGATATTATCGCGCCAGTCCCCGGCAGCGGCGCCATTTTAATGTAAGATTTTGCACATCGAATTTCTATCTACACGTGAGTATATCAGTATTGTCTCCACATGGACTAGCGTATACCATAAGCCATTCAACATCAACTATCATCTTAAGTGTTTGGTTTAAGAGTTTGTTTGTTTAAAACTATTCTAACTAATGTACGTTAAAATAAATAGAGACGAGATAAGGTAATTTCGCTTGGGTTAGAGTTCGTCAACCAAGCGTAACAACTGTATTCTCGTGACAAAATAACGAATTATAGCGTTTTAATCAATATTATCACAATCACTCAACACTTTTATTTATGTCTAAACAACATTATGATATCAATCGTATCGTTTAATCGATGATTCTCAATCTATTAAACGATCCAATAACATTAAGTTCTTGATTAAAAAGTGATTACCAAAACTTAAACCCTATATCTAGAATAAAAACTTTGATAGATTATTATTCTAACCCTAGATTCAAAAGTATCTTTCAATAACATTTCAAATCTTGAATAAAACATTAAACACAAGAATAATAACACTATTAAATAAAAGAGCTAGAACCATATATTAAACGATCAATAGATTACATAATAGCTTGTTTGAGTACCTCAAAACCCACAAGGGTAGATGTAGCAACATATTATCATAGTAGTCTTGCAAAAGAAGGAAGAAAGATGAAGATTCAATGACAAGATTCATGATTTCTCTATAAATCTTGGGAAGAATCTACTGCTAACACCCTTGCTTTGTGTTTCTCTTTCTCTAGAAATGTCCTACCCTATCTCTAAAAACCAGAAAAATGTATAAAACAGTGAAAAAGGTCCTTTTGAAGTGAGAGAAAAAGCTATTTATAGGTGGATGCATATGAGCAAACTCGCTTAAGCCTGATGAACTCGCTTAAGTGAGTTGCCTGAAATCCACACTGCTCCAATGGTTGCCTTCCATGTGGCACCTTATCATGTTCAACTCGCTTAAGCGAGATGAACTCGCTCAAAGCGAGTTTGACTTTGTAATCCTGGGACTGTCTGGAGTTTTTTCGCTTTTGGCTCGCTGCAAGCGTGTTGAAAGCGTGCTGATCTGAGACCTTCTAGTGTTTCTCGCTTTAAGCGAGTTGGCTTGCTTAAGAGAGTTGCTCTTAGCTGGTCTCTTGCTTCAAGCAAGCTGAAAACGTACAACCTTGTGGCTCTTCGGAGTTTTTTTCGCTTAAGTGAGTTTGTCTTCTTCTAGGATCCCGCTTCTGGCATGTTGGAAGCGTGTTGAGAGCCAAGCTTTCTGCTGTTTTCTTGCTTAAAGCGAGTTGACCTTTGCAACTTTGATGATTTCTCGGTCTTGCTTGTATTTTCTTACACAATTGGGTAGAATAAGACACCTAAAGCATAAATGACATAATTGCATCAAATTGTAGCTTTTCCTTAAGTAACTTGCAAAACAAATCACTAAAGTGCCTAAATTAACACATGAAATATATTACTTTTGAGCACTTATCAAATATCTCATTATTGGCAACAATATGATTATAGAAAGACCAAGATCAACATTTAGGAATGAAACTTCTCTAGTGGGACTTTTTTCAATGATTATACACCAGTCAAAGTGGATGAAGCTCTAAGTGATGATGTTTGTATCATAGCATTGCATGAAGAACATAATCAATTCCAAATAAATGATGTTGGGGATTTGGTTCCCAGGACAATAAGCAAGCATGTCATTGGTACAAAATGAGTGTTCAAAAACATACTGAATGAACAAAGTGAAGTGCTAAAAAACAAAGCTAGACTAGTAGCACAAGACTCTAGTCTTCAAGAAGGTAATAACTTCGCTGAAACCCACACACCTGTAGCTAGACTAAAAGCAATTAGACAGTTATTATCACATGTTGTTAATCTTGATATCATCATACATCGTCGAATCGATGTTAAAAGTGGCTTTCTTAATCGTGTTATCTCTGAAGAATTGTATGTGAAACAACCTCTTGGGTTTGCATATTTAAAACAACTTGAATATGTTTTGAGCTCAAAAAGTCACGGTATGGTCTAAAACAAGTCCCTAGAACTTGGTATGAAAGACTCCATAACTTTCTTTTGGCAAAATGATTTTTCACGAGGTCATGTCGACACCACACTATTTAGGGAATCATTAAAAGATGAAATTTTAATTGTTCAATATATGTTGATGATATCATATTTGATTCTTCTAATGCCATAACTTGTCAAGAGTTTTTCAAGATGATGCACGCTGAATTTGAAATGAGAATGATGGGATAACTAAAATTATTTATATGGGAATTCAAATTAATCAATACAAGGAAGATGTTTATGTTCATCAATCCAAGTGTACAAAATAATTGCTCAAAAAGTTCAACTTGGTGGATTGCAAACCAATGACAACTCTTATGCATCCGACCCACAGTCTGGGTCTAGATGTTAATAGTCATAAGGTAGATTCAATGGTATACAAAAGTATGATTGGATCCAAACTTGCGCATGAGTCTGACGTTGAGTGTAAGGGTCAAAATCCTTCTTCCACTTCGATAACCAAAGAACTTCCGATTTGAGGTTCACCATTCCCATTGTCCAAATAGTACAAAGATCCTCATATGTTGCAAATTTAAATTCAAAGTAACTCTGCACCAAGGAGAAAAAGTTGTCGACTTGTCAGATAGAATTCCCTTAAGGTCCGTTGTCATGTATGGTTTATCGCCTTTGCTGAGCACATGACTTCCATGAAGATTCTTCTTACAATTATCCAAACCCGTCTCATAATCTTCTTGCGTGATACAAATACAAAATGTATACCCCTTGATTGTTGGTGATTGGAGCGATTCAGAAGATACCTGTAATGAACCTAGATAAATAACTACCACGTCACACATTGTGTAAGGGGTTATAAGAATGAGAAGGGAAATAGAAATGGGGTGTGAAATATGTGGGATCAATTCTCTTCTTTCTGAGATGCTTCTTCTATGTCATTTCTAATCTTCTTTTCAATTCAATTGTAATGTTTCTTCTCTGTTGCAACAGAGGTTGATTTATCCAAAAGAATATCAAAACCATTCTAATTTTCCTTTGAGATTCTAGTATCATTACAATACCACAATTGTGGCAGAGTTGGTAACAGCTTGCGCAAAAGAGAGAGGCTTTTCTAGGTTAGTGATAAATTTTGTGGGGATATGTTGTGACCTAGCTAGCTGATTTGTGTCAAAGTCCACCATAGAAGTCCAGGTTGCCATGGCGGCAAAACCGTAAACAAAACGTTAACGTAACCTGTAAGAGATTTCGAAAGTATGAAGGAAGTGGAACCCAACCTTTTTGAAACATAAATTTCAGCGCGGTTTTACTCCTTCAAAAGTATCAAAATCGTAAGCAAGCACATAGGTGAAGGATGTATGATGGGGTTCAAACTTTTGAACCTTATAGAGGTGTGTCTAAAAATTATATTATATTGAAAAAAGTATATACATATTCTACGATTTTCCTTTACATAGGGACAAGTCTATGCCCTAAGCAATGAGTGGAAACTTTAACTTTAATTAATAATTATAACCTTTGATCCTCATTATAAGAAATTGTTTTGAGACTTTTTTAGTATTTTTTTTATTTTTAAAATCCAATATTATTGCAAGCACCTTATAACCTCTCAAGAGAAAGCCGGTGCAAAAAAAATACAAATCTCCAACGCTAAGTAAACAACTTTTTTTTTTTTTTGGTCAGGTAGCCTAGTGGCTAGAATTCACCTTATAAGATGAATAAATGGGGTGTCCGGGGTTCGAACCCCGGCCCCTGCATATAATAATGCATTGTCCTATCAACTGAGCTAAGTAAACAACTTTTTAGTACAAGAAAATGTCACAATTTTTTAATTTATAGCTATTAATTATAACACTTTTCCAACTCTCAATTTTTTTTTTAATATTAGTGAGGGTATTTAATGCTTTACGAATTCTTTTACAATATATTTATAAACATATTTAAAGACCAAAGTGAGTTCCCTAAAAAAAAATAAATATAATATAATATTATATCTTTAGCAAAGTATAATATAGAGAAAGTCTAATATAGTCACAACTTTAAATCAAAAAGATTTATGCATACTCACATAAGATGAAAAAACTAAAACAAAAATAAATCAGTCACATCAATTAATATCATTTCATTTTATTCTCATTCAAATTTTTCTATGTTTTGTGAGTGTGCCCAAATCATTTTGATTTGGGATTGTGTCCATCTAAGATTTTTTCGTATAATATAATACTATACTATACTGGTAGTAACTAACTAAATTAGACAGGAAAGAAAAAACTGATTTGAAAGGTATTGGTGTGTGTGTGTGAAAGCAAAACGCGACACTGATTATTGGATTTTGAAATTAAGCAGGTGCAACACTTATTTTTTAGGGGGTTTATAGTGCATTAAATATGAAAAAATTAGTGTGGATTTTGAAATTTGAGGGGATGCAGCTGCATCCATTGGCACCAACGTGCCTCCGCCGGTGGTAGGCGCTCAAGGGAGAAGAAGACCAAACCCTAGCAGAGCCAATAAATCATATCATGTTTGTATTTAATTTATTTTTCTTATTTTTTTTATCGATCCTAATGATAAAATAGAACTCATTACTCTCTTCCTAATAAAGTACTAAGCAAAAGGATTCAAACAGTTAATTCATTTTGTAGTAAATACATTTGACTTTTTAAATTTATTTGACTCATATTTTGTTTGTCAAGGAGTATTTAAGAGTCAATCAACACTACTAGAAAAAGCAAAATTAGCAAGGAAAATTAGTGACGGAAAAAATGAAATTCCTCACAAATTCCTTGGTCGCAAAATTTAGTGACGGAAAAAATGAAATTCCTCACAAATTCCTTGGTCGCAAAATTTAGTGACGGAATTAGAGAGAGATTTCACGTTTTCCCTCACTAATTTTTGTTTTTTTAGTAGTGCAATGACTATAAAATTATTTTATCATGAACGAATGAATATTTTTTTTTATAGAAACATTTTATAGCATTTGATATTACTCTTACATATCAAAATATATAGATTGTCATCGTTAATTCCCTTGATTGTGAAAATTATCAACTCTATTTAAGATACCCATATTATGAGCAATTTTCTTTTTTAAAAGGCCAAAAGAAATCCCGAGCAACATTAAAGTTGCTAAACCGTTCAGGAGGGGTTTGTTTAAAATGAACATTTTCTTGCTTAAAATATGTTCCATTATAGGTTATTGGATTGGGGGTGACTCTGAGTATGGGCGGGAGGGGGGGTCTGTCCGGGGCATTTTTTATGGGACATCAAAATTATTGTTTTTACTTAATAGTTCATCCTATATATAAGAGTCAAACGATACATTGGAAATCATGTTTTAAAACAACAACAGAAAATTGCACCGGCAAATGTATCACAATGTCCACCTCCAAGATACCCATTTGCAATGCAGTCTGCTGCGCAGTTTGGAGTACATTTCTCTATGCAGCTTGGTTTCTTAGTTGGCTCTATTGTTTGACCCTCCAATTTCAAACTAGTATCAAATCCTAAAACCAACTGAATGTTAAAATTTTGAATTATGTAATAATTGTTTATTGAAAATGTAACTCAAAAGATAAAAACTAACAATTCCTCTTACCTGAAACCAACACCAAAGAAATGCATAAAACTCCGAATAGAAAAGATTGATGGGCACAAAAAGTCATTTTTGAAGGATATCACCTTATAATTTTTCTTTTTCGCTGGTGTGAAGAAGCACTAACCACTTGTTTGCTTTACATAGACTTAAAAAACATATTATTACATTATTTACTAAAAGAGTAATTTTTTTTTTGAACAAGACTAAAAGAGTAATTAATATGTTCAATAGTATATTAATACTATTGAACAAATAATTAATTTGTTGACCGTGTACATTAAGATGCATTTAAACACATTATTCAAACCTTTTCAGTAAACATTTGACCATAATAATTTAAAATTGCATTATATCTTTTGAATAAAATTTAATTATTCATTATTTATATTGTTTTATTTTTATGTAAAATTAATTTCAATCTTAAAAAACTCAGAATAATATTCATTTTTAGTTTTTCAATATAAATATTTATTTATCAACATGTGTGATCTCTTGATCAAAAAATAATTTATATTTTATTTTGGTCAAATTCATATGCAATAATACAAATGTCATGCTATACTTTTTAGAACCAACCCTAACAGGTAAATGACAAAATGCAACAAAATAACTAAAGAAATTAAATCTTAAGCAAACAGACTAAGCTACCACGAGTTCAATCCGGCGAACCCAACACGGGGTGCAAAACCAAATTACAAAAGAAAATGGTGTATGCATGTTCCTCTCTGTATCAATGGCACGAGAGTTCCTCCGTATCAAAACTGGGAAATGAAACTGTTTGTCCACACGGAATTAGATCCACAAACTCACCACTTACTGAATGAAAACACAACCAAAACAAGTTAACAACCACAAATCGAGCTGAATTAGCCCAGATCGCAAAGTCATATCCCTTTTGAGCATTACAGTCTGAAGCCTAGTCCATAGTTGTAGGATTCACTACCCAATAACGCCTAATTAGATAGAACTTGGAACCATAACCCAATCAATAAATTCAACCCTCTTTGAAAAACCAGGACCACCACCACACATAGGTAAGCAAAGATAGTTTGTAAGCCAATAGAAACCGACCACCGCGACAGCGTCGACAATTGTGTTTAGAGAATCAGATCCGAATAGAAATTAAGAGTATCCAAGATCGAAGCTGAATTTCAAATAAACTTATCAGAACCAACGAAACAACCCAGTATAAACAAGATCTAGATCTGAGCACTACAACAAATGCATTACAGACCCAAATATCAACTCAGAGCTTGATCTACAAAAAACAACGACCACCAATCAACGTAAATGTGTGAAAGGTTCAAACTTACACATCGTCGCCCTCAACTGCTGATATGAATTATCATTTTCCATAGCACTTATCAACTTGTTTTTGCAAGCAGTTCATCATAAGCCCCCCACCCCCCAATTTGATATGAATATCGTCTATATTAGTAAATTGTGCGAGAAAGCTATACATTTCTATAGGTTAAAGAGAACGACTACACCAATATGGAGTAAAGGAATGAAAGCACACACATCAGAAGCTATGCAAGAGCATGATTAAGACATAAAGAGAAAAGCACGATTCAGTAGGCAAGCTTGGTGAGGTGAAAGCCAACCAAAATATAGAGTTCAATAAGGAAAAGCCAAATGTGGTTTTCTAGGCAAGAAACACTGTTCCAAACATTTTAAGAGTCTTAGGCCAAGTTTATGAAAAGGGTCCCCTTACATAATACATTATAATTTTTTTTCTATGGACTAGTTTTCATGTCCCACGGTGTTCTCTCCAAGATATTTTTTTTCTAATCACAAGATGATTAGTTGGATAGATGGACTCTAAATCCATTTCAAGCGTAACACTCTTTGCAAGATCCACATTTTTTGTAAAACCTATCTTTCGATAGTGTTCAAAATAAGATAATGATGTGCGGATTAGACAAGTGTAACAAATCGTTTACCAAGTATTAAAGTGATGAGTATCGTATCCACATGGATTATCGTTTCGTCTAAACAATTCGCGTTACTTATTTTTTAGTTGACGATATAATAAAAGATAAGGGTTAGAGAGTTGCATTTTTTATCTGTTGCAAACAGAGCAAGTTTACCTGTTTTTGGTTGCAGAAAAGTAAGCAGCGGTTAGGATTATTCGAATTCCCTCTATTTATATTGCTGGATACTAAATAACAGTCATGTCGCGTTTATTTATCTTAGGTAGACTATACAAGTGATGAAGCCATTGAGACGTTACTAACCTAAAAGGTTGGAACACCTGCTGATCACACGATGATCCTTACATGTGGGGTCTATAAATCTCAGTTAACTAGGTCTATCCTTTCAATGTTTGGTTGCACCTGTTGGTCACATGATGATCCCTATGTGTGGGTCTTACCACCTCAAAGGTAATTGAAAACATATACTTTATGTTGGCTTTCCACCATTTCCCAAGGCAATGAAGGCCAAGGTTCCTTAGGTCCACCGATCTATGCATCTTAGGACACTCATCTCTCTCCCTCCCTCCCTCAGTAGTTATACTTTATATTTGTAAAAGCAAATATCTTAATACAAATATATAGTATTTTTTTTACAAAAACTACATAATATTACAAGTTATATTTTTGTCAAATTTTTTTTATAATTTATATTAAAGTAACTTTAAATTTATACTTATTTACATATCAAATAACTTAAATATTCACTAACACAAATTAATTTTCATTTTTTTAAATAAAATTTATTTTCAATTTAAAATAATATATTATTAAATATTAATAAGTACGTTAATTCCTTGAAGAAGAAAAAAAATAAGCACGTTAAGCACGGGTATCACACTAGTTAACAAGAAGCAGATCCCAAATAATTAAGAGTATGTATATAGCTATCACAAAATATAGGATGTATGACATGAAAAAGTGTTCCACCTGCCACTGCATTTTCTAGGGTAGCAGCAACATCATTCTAATCTAAGTTTTATGCCTGAAATTATCATTTACAAAATGCATATAAACTAGCTCTCTCTCAAGTAGACTATACTAATTAACTAAAAATTGTAAGAAAAGATAATTAACTTTTCATTTATTAAAACTGTCGTTAAATGTTGGCCGCTTAAAAATTAAGTGAATATTCAAAATTGTCCTCGGTTAAATTTTGTTTCATGGAAATATAAGAATTGTAAATTGATAAATATAATGAAGAAGTTTCCTAAAAAAAAAATGATGAACAAGTTGACCAACAAATTTGTAAAAAAAAATGACAACATTATACAAATATTTTTTCTTTTTATATTTAAGATCAAAGATAAGAAATTGTCCTCGTGAGCTTAGCTCAGTTGGTAGAGACAATGCATAATATATGCAAGATCCGGAGTTTAAACCCCAACCACCATAATATTGGTGTGAAGTCCACCCACTTGCATGTTTTTTTTTCCTTTATATTTGGTGTCTATCTATTATGTGATTTTCTCAAATTATTAGCGGTGTCGGCGTATCAGTGTCCAGTGTCCGTGTCCGTATCCATGCTTCATATATAGCCGCACAGTTATATGAATGAATATGTTGGCATGCAAATTGGATGTCATATTGGACATTTGTCAAATATGATGAGAACAATTACTACGGGTCATGCATGATGTATATGTGTATACATGTGTCTCTAAACATCAGTGAATCATTGAAAAGAAGCATGGTTTTCCAAAAAGCGATGGTGCTGTTGTTAATGTTTCTTTCAAGTATGAAAAACTAGGAATGTTTTGTTACTATTAGTACACCCCACTATTCCACAAATGTAATAAAATACTCCAAGTTTTTCATACTTGAAAGAAACATTAACAATAACACGATCCTTTCTTTTTTCTTTCGATAACCATGCTTCTTTTCAAAGGTTCACTGATGTTTAGAGCTGCATGTATACACATATACATCCTCCGTGGCACATATTCATTGTTCTCGTTATATTTGACAAAATCTCCAATATGACAGACAATTAGCATACCAACAAATTCATTCATATAACTTAGGCAATTTAAAGATCTGAAGCCACACTTCAGCCTCGTTGAAAAAGACATCTGAGACGACTTCTCTTATATCCAACTTTTTGAGCACCAACATGGCCATCAAAGGTTCATGGCTTGTTCTGGAGAATTCTTTCCATATCCCACTCATGATAGAATTAGAATAGGAACCTGTTTTCACCAACTTGAGTAATGGTGACACCCTGAATAGGCCCCCCGATTGATGGAAGCCTTTCCCCCATGAATTGAAAATGGACTGAATTATTAGTTAGAAGAGTACGAACCACGCAAAGTTCCAGCAGAGCCTCATATGATGTTTAAGTTTATCACGTTGAAGAGTCATTTTGTGATCCATTGTTACATTTGTGGAATAATGGGGAATACTAATATTTTCTGCCCAAAGAGACTCGAATCGGGGTATGTGGTGGGCGTGAAAGGATGGGGAAATTTTGTAACTACTGGAGGGTGTACTGTTGGTGAAGGAGTTACGGTCAACAAGTGGCTTCGAGGTGGTCGGGTGCCGATGTATGGTGGTCGAGCAATTCCTAGAGGAACTAATGCTGGTAATAATTTGGATGAAAACATCAATAATGTGGTAATAATGCCGCAATCAAGTGAGCATGCACTTTTTGGTTGTGTTGCACTTTTTGGTTTTTTTAGAATCCTACATGGAGGAGGCTTTACTTTTTATAGGATGGTGACCAATATCAATACTTATTAAGAAATAGTAGTATAAAAAAGCATTCTATAATATGTGTTACTATTAGAGCTGTCAAAACGGGCGGCCCGGCCTGGACCAGTCGGGCAACGGGCTTTTTACGGCCGGGCTGAAAAGCCCAGTTTGAATATGGGATGGAAAAATGGGGCCAGAGCCCGGCCCTATACGGGCTCCCGGGCTAACGGGCTAGCCCTGGCCCGTATTAATTTTTTTTTTTGAAAAAGCAAAAAATAATTTTATCAAAATAAATAGCATCACAAAACATAAGAAACGCTGAATAGATGCAATAAACAAAACTGTACAAAAACAGCGACAAGATAAACCCCTCAAAAAGCCTCCAGCAACAATAACAGGAAGAAAAAACACCTAAAGTCAAAGAATAAAGGTAGAATGAATGTAGAAGCATAAAAGCATGACCACTTAATTAAGTAATATAAGGTATGCATAAATATAACTTAACTATTTGATTGTTTATTTTTTTCATAAGCAAATTTCAAAAAGAATAAACAGTTTACTATTGAAAACAATAAACAGAATAGTATGCATAAATGTAACTTAACTTTCATCAGAACAGAATAAATAGTATGCATAAGTAAAAATTAAGTTTAGAAATGAATTCCAATAGTATGCATAAGTAACTAATGTATGTAACTATTTTTTATAAACAATATGCATAAGTATATATTTATTTATTTAATCTTAAGAATGAAGTTCAGAATAAATGGAATTTCATCAGAACAGAATACTAATGAACACAATTTAGAACTTATTTCACAGAATGTTCAAAGCAACAGTGGTGTAAAAAAAAAAAACTCAGAAAGGGAACAATATAACAGATAGCAAGATAGCAGCTGGTGTAAGAATTTAAAAACAATAAAAAAAAACCCACTTGGGCTGTCCAGGAAGTAATACACATAGACAACACAAAAAAAACCACTTGAATTTTTGGCGGGCTGGCGGGCTGCCTGTAGCCCGAACGGGTTACGGGCTTTTACCGGCCGGGCTAAAAAGCCCTGGAAAAATTCGGGCTCCAATTTTTTGGCCCAAGCCTTGCGTTTTATTCGGGCTTTCGGGCCAGCCCATATGGCCCGACCCGTTTTGGCAGCTCTAGTTACTATACTAGCTAGGAATCGCTCCAAGAATCTCCAAGATTCAATTTCACCTTTCCCAATTAATCAATCCAAATTATATTGATATTCTTCTCTATTTTCCCTATTCATCCTGAATACTAAACCCTTCCATACCTATTTCTTTCGCTTTCTAATTTGTTGCTAATTCGTAGTTTTCCACTTGTGGCGTGTTGTGGTTTTTTCTTTGTGGTTATCCTTTCCAGCGTTTTTTTCTTTATCTGGTTCTATTTTGAGGCAGATTCTTTTAGTTTTCTTCCTGCTATCAGTTTAGTTGCTTGTCTACCCATAATCATAGTCTTCAAGAATTTCCAAGATTAAACTTTCCCATCCCCAATTCATCAATTCAAATTCTATTGAATCCTTTCTCTGTTATTCCCAAACCTTCCAGATTCATGAACGTATTGTTTTTTTTCTTTCTTCTTTTTCTCTGTTGCTGACTCGTATTCCCTTACTTGTTGATTCCCATCCATATGGATGCCAATGTCAGCAAACTTCCCTGCAAGAAACACAAACAAAACATAGACCTGAATAAACATGTCCAAATAACTTCTTGCATCTGTAACTCCCACTTCGACGTCTTAGCATACAACTTCTTCTCCAACAGCTCTTCCATCTGCCTCTTCAACTAACCCAATTCTAATGAAGATATCTTGTACGGTGCCGTCAATACAAGACTGGTACCAGGTACCAAATCAATTGCAAACTCTACTTCTCCTTCTGGTGGTATATCAGTAATTTCCTTCGGAAATACATTCGGAAACTCATTCACTACTGGTAAGTCACCATATCTCGTCTCACCTTCTACCTTCAATGATGCAAAGATCATAAACACCTGAGCTTTTTCATCCAATGATGCCTCTACTTGTCTTGTTCCACCACACTTGAAGCATCTTGCTTCTCCCCCACTTTGCTCAGACCCACCTAATAGAACGAAACAAGTATCGACAATACTTACATACTTGTCGCATACAAAGGAAAAAAAAGGATTTTGACCTGACTGGACCTACCTGCTCTGATACCACTTGTAACATACTAGACGACTTTAAGCATTGTCGACTGACCCCACAAACCAACATGAGTCTTTTTAACGTGCTTTGTCCTCAATCACATGCTTTTCGGGAAACTTCCCAGAAGGTCCCCCATCCTAAGACTAATCCAAGTCAAGCGCTTAAATGTGGAGTTCGTATGGTTTGAGCTACCGAAAAGAAGATGTATCTTGTTGATATGGGTAGTACCAAACAATTATTATAAGCCTTCCTTCAACCATGCAGTCACATACCTGCACGGCTTTAGGATCCCTCTCATTTCGATGTGATTTGGTTTTGCTTAGAAGCTACCAGGAGCTGGATCACTCCTCGTCCTCATCAGCCTCGAGCATTACATACCCACCAAGTAGAGGCGTTACAACTGACACCAAAGACATTGTATTTGTTGTCACATTTTTTCTCAAACCCAATAAGTGTTAATTTCCACTCATTCAATTTTTGTCGAAGGTTAGAGTTTTTAGTTGTCGATCAAGTAGAATTGGTTTAGGGTTTGAAAATGTAGTTTAGGAATTTTTAGTTGTTGATCAAGTAGAAATTTTTAATGTTTAAACTACTAAAATATGGTATTGAAGTTTTGTTTAGGGATGTGAATGTATTTACCAAGTGTTTGAACTGCTACAGTGTCATAGTTAGATGGAGGAAGTGAGTATAAGTACAAGTTACTTGCTACAATTGTTAATGCACTTTTTCACTATTATGAGTATTCTTAATGCACCAATTTTCACCGACCCCTTTTAATCCAAAAGACTTGCTAGTGAGCCTTGTAGAGAGCTATTTTGAGCCAGCAGAAAGATACATACAGTATTTAGAGTTAAATGGATATATTACAAGTGAACAAATTGTTCTAAATACAACATACGCAACTACTAAGAACCAGGAATTAGACTTAGCAGCAAGATTATTTCATTTGCAGATCAGCTCAGAACTTTTTGATGAATTCATAAATGTGATTACTAATTTCCTCTGCTGCTTCTTGATTGTTGTAGTGCGCCACTCCTTTTTGAACAATCACTTCTTCCAGATTGGGCACATCTTCCTTGAATCCCCCACCGTGGATATATTCCTTCAAGTTTAGTGAGGTGTATACACTGTCTAACTCACCTGTAATGAATTTCACAGGCACCTTGATTTTCACTCCATTCCATGGTGCCATCAGCTCCCAATTTCTGCAACACAAGTAACAAATGCATGTTTCGTTAGAATATAACATGTATAGGTGTCGGATATATCAACACGTATCGAACATCAGGCACGTCTTCAATCTGAAATGTCAATACTGCATAGATTATTGTCATGTTGTCAAACAATTTACCAAAAAGAATATAATTGTCAACATATATTTGTGAAAAACAACCCGAGGTAGCACAAAGAATCAAAAGATTACAAGTTCAAGTTTCTATAGTAGTTCAATCCTCCAGTGAAGCCTGTTTTCTCAAATTTGGAGACAAAGTAAGCAAGGTCATCTTCTGTAAGCCAAGAGGGTAAGGTGTCAGGAGTATCTGGGTCGAACCCAGTTCCATACTCTCCCTTAGGAAATATTGGAGGACCAGTTTTCCGAGTTGTGAGGGCATTTTTTATTACATATGCATGCCAACTTCAGCCATCTCAGCTTCCATTTTGCCTGGTTACTGTAGTACGGACCGAAAGGAATTATGTTATTCAGATCTATCGTTACAAAGCATTTTGATTCAAAATATTATATTGGAGCTTCACGATACGATTCATTTTGAGCAGGGTCATACTTCAAAATTTAGAGAGGAATGATATGTAGCTAAAAGAAAGGAAAATAGATTAAATTCTTCATTCATGTCTATTATGATGTCATACAATGCTAAAGTCGATGGAGACCCAAAATAAGACAACTTGACCGGTACCCTAATATATTCAATATTACTCCCTTCAAAATGCACAACAAATCATTATATATTAAAGCCGGGTCATGCTTGCTTCTAGAATTATTTGATCAACCATTAGGTTTCCTCTTTTGATCTAGACTATACTTAAATAAACAATTTAATCAAGTACTTATAACAAAAGAGTCAAGATCCGTTAACATCAGGGCGTAAGACAAAAGACTTACACTAAATAATATATCATGTGGTTTAGAATATGGAATAATTTGGTGTTAAAATTTGTCACCTGAGGCAATTTACTTCTTCTCTGTCATCTTCGTTGCTGCCGTCGATAAAAATGAATAAAAAGAGTCTAAAAAAATTCTTCTCTAAAAATCCTTTAAAATAAGACTACCATATTCGAGGTTTCTTTTTCTTCAAAGGAAACTATTTTTAATAGTTTGATTGGTGTATTTTTTTGGTGGTGTCCGGGGTTTGAATCCCAAACCTTGCATATATTATGCATTGTCCTTGCTAATTAAGTTAAATTCACGGGAACAGTTTGATCGGTGTATCTAAGAACGAAACACCACACCGTAAATTGAATTAAGTAACTTCTAAAATATTGATTGAGGCCTTGGAAATAAATTGCAATTTTTGATTATACAAAAGCACCGATCTCTCATGTGGAAGGAGAAATTGAAACCAACATCCATTGGAGAAAAATAATAACATGTATCATGAGTTAAAATCCTCTCCATTTGTATAGATTAAATAGATGCAAAATTTTGTACCAAAAAAAAACTAGATGCAAAATTGGAATAGAATATCAAAATTGATAAATCCTTCGATCGAATATTGGTATTTATATTATTAGCAATAATATGATCTCATCGTCATTGTTGAACAAGCGTCAACTGGCTCTGGAGTTTTGATTTGTAGCAGCCTAAGCAAATTTATTTTGGCGTGATCACAAAATATAAAATAAAGTCTGTTTTATGAGTTTTGTGTTATTTTCACGTGCTATTTGAAGAGTTTATGAAAATAAGCATCTCAAAACAACATATGAACATGTCCTAAATTCTATTAAACATTTTCAAAAACCATAAATTCTCTCGAATAAATATATCCAAACAAAAGTTGAAAATTTGTAGTAAAGAAATAGAAGAACCTGAAATCTACATATATAATAATCATCTCCATAAGCAGCATGCATGCCATCAACTGTCTTGATTTTAGGGTTTCTTCGGAGCAAGGGAACACTGAGACAAACGTAGGCTTTGATTCTTTCAGGGCGAAACATGCAAAGGTACCAACCAATGATGGCACCCCAATCATGAGCCACAAGGAACACTTGATCAACACCCAGAAAATCTATGAGTGCAACAAGGTCACCAACCATATGAAACCCTGTGTAGCTGCTTATTGAAGATGGAGAATCGGTGTCACCATAGCCACGGAGATCAGGAGCCACTGCACGGTAGCCGAGGGAGCTGAGAGCTATAATCTGGTGGCGCCACGAATACCAGAGTTCGAGGAAGCCATGAAGAAACAAGATAATTGGACCTTGTTTTCCTTTTTCAGCAATATGCATTTTGATTCCATTCACTTCCACTGTTCTGTGTTCTATTCCTTCCATCTCTCTCTTGTCTTTTGTATTTTATTTTCTCAGAGTGAGTAACTATGAAGAAATTTCAAAATTTTCATGTGGTGATGATACTTTTATAATGGACAAATGAACCACCATAAAATTAAAATATGTTAGTGATAATGACCAATACAGTATATTCTCACTAGGAAACATTTATTTTTGTTTTCATTTTGTTTCCTCTTGTTTGTCAATTTCTCCGGCTAACCAACCATCTTCGTTTTCGTTAATAAATTATAAAATTAATTAAAGGTATGATTAATTTACATCCACCCAAAAAATAGTGAGAGATAAGAGTAAGCACCAATCTAAAAGCATTGAGAAGTAAGTTAATAATCTACATCTACTTCATTATTTACCCCTACTTTTATGTTTTTATCAAATTCTTTACACCATTTATTCTCGTGAGCTTAGCACAGTTGGTAAAGACAATGATCATGGATTCAAACTCCGGCCGCCAAAAAAAAATTTATTTACACCATTTAGTAGTTATTTTTATTTACATCAACTTTCATCATTTTAAAATCACCCTTAACAAACAAATGACCTTTCACTAACACAAGAATCGATAAGGATAAAGTGAATTAAATATTAATGCACAGTGACTCACATAGAAGTTTTTTTTTATCTCTTTGACTAGTAAAACACACTTGACAAAAAAAAATTATGCCGGCTTTCATTCAGGTTGTATGTTTTTATGAAATACTTCTTTTGATTCTTTAAGTTTGATAAAAATATCGGATTAATTCTTTAAGTTTTTAATTCTTAAATAAGTCCTTATTACCCTTTTAAAGACCTATTTGAATCATAAAAACTTAAAAAACTTTAAATATGTGCATTAAATTAACAACTTAAAGTATATATTTGAAACTTAAAAAAACTTAAAGGACCTATTAGAAACTTAGAAAAACTTAAAGGACCTATTTAAAACTTATAAGAATTTAAAACTATTCAAAATTTAAAAAATTTAAAGGACTAACCAAGTATTTTTATCAAAACTTAAAGAACCAAAAGATGTATTTTGCCTTTT
>Ga0228710_1006157_pt1 | contig 18351 bp, 16 predicted proteins | sample MedpolnodulmetaG_FD_177995 | JGI IMG/M metagenome (GOLD analysis project Ga0228710, IMG submission 177995) | Root nodule microbial communities from Medicago polymorpha collected in Santa Monica, California, United States - pink nodules | ecosystem: Host-associated > Plants > Roots > Nodule...
GAAAGAAAGAGAGAAAGAGAGAGAGAGAGAGAGAGAGAGAGAGAGAGAGATAGAGAGAGAGAGAGAGAGATGGATGAATGTAAGGTTCCAACTTAGGATACACACAATAAGGTATCCGCTTATATATTCAATTTATCAGTCTTGAAAATTAAGATACTATTTAGTGTTTAATTTTTTATTTTTATTTTTGTGTTAATCTTCTGGTTCTTAGGAGAAGGGGACCATATTTCGTAATTTAATATATACTATCAAAAGCATTGCAAAATGGGTGTCAAAGAATAAAAGTAATTATGTTTGTCCATATATATGTATTTTGCAAACTCATCAATCACATGTTAATCTGGAAAAGAATAATAGTAGTTCACGCAACAGTCTGGCATTGAGTCATGCTAATGCACATGGTTCGACCCTTGCATGGCTTCCACATGGTAGTCATGCACCCTTTTCGGTAAAATTGACTTATATGGTAATCATAGAGAGAGTCGCCTTAAACCAATTTAGTTTGAAGAACAATGATTCAATATGAGACAAGTAAGGTTCCAACTTAAGACACACAATAAGCGATCATATTCTATATTCGTTTTACCTTTTTTGAAAATGAAGATACTAACTTAACTTACAACACAAAAAATAATCTATCCTCTTGTATATTCCTTTTATCTTTCTTGAAAATTAAGATACGAGTTAGTGCTTCATTTCTTAGAGCAGAACTTGATTATATAGTTAGTGCTTTTTTAATTTCTAATATCACCATTTGACCAGATTTTACTTAACTATTGATCAAACTTCGGATTATCAAGACCCCTTTTCGCTGAAAACTAGAGGGTTAACACTAAAAAAAATACAATATATTTTAATAATTTACTGAAAACTATCAAATGTATTGCAAAAGGTGTGTGAAAGAATAAAAGTGATTATGTTTGTCCATATATGCATTTTGCAAACTCATCAATCACATGTTAATCCTGAAAAGAATCATACTAGTCCATGCGACAGTCTGGCACTGAGCAATGCTAATCCACATGAGTTCGATGCTTGCATTGCTACCATGCGGTAGTCATGCACCCTTTTCGGTAAAATAATGACTTATATGGCAATCATGCAAAGAGTCTCCTTAAACCAATTTACTTTGAAGAACACCGACTCAATCAAATTTTTATGATAACAAATAAACTCGAGAGAATAATTTTAGCATCTAATGTTTGTTTGAGTGTGCTAATAAAAACTTTTAATAAACAAAGTCTCTCATGCATTTGACATCTCTATATTGAGTATAAAGTTTAACAAGGAGCGAAATCTTGCAATAGCATTGTCAGTAGACTCTTTGTTCCGAATAGGGATGAACATGAGTCGAATCGAACTCGTCTGAGTTTGACTCGAGTTTGATATGAACCTTTTTTCTTTTTATTATGAGTTAGTTTCGTTTAAACTTCACGAGCAACTTGATTTAACACTTTTGGTTCAACTCATTCGTTCAAATCATATGATTCAAAAGTCAATTTTTTTGTCTAAAAAAGTAATAAAAAAAAATCAGACCTCTGACCATTACTTATTTGAAAAGGAAAAGACTGAACTAAAGTAAAAGATATTATAAACATAAAATGATTAAAGGATAGTCACAAATTCAATGTTAAAACCTAAATAAAAATGCAAATAAATATAGAAAACTAAAAACCTATCTATAGCTATAAACACCCCAAAAGAAAAATACAAAAACACGTCAAATTTATTAGGGTAATTAATTGTTCAAAATGATCTTGTAATACACGTGAAGTTTAAAAAATGACTCTAAAAATATAAAGATATATTTTAACCTTGTAATTTGAGATTCTTCTTATTTTTGACAATATAATATACATGAAGTCTAGAAAAGTGTCATAGATGTTTAATTTTTTTTCATGATTTTTTTGCATACATTTTTAGGATGTCTGGCTTTCCACAAAAATTAATTTAAATCATTGTGGGTCTACGCTTTGAAAATTGAATCCTCATAAAACAGTGAGACATACATTGACTTCATTTAAAAAAAGAGCGAGTGGTAGAGAGAATGTTAAAAAATGAGTGTTGTTAACCTACCTCATATCACTATTGCAATCTTGATTGACTATTTACCCAATTTCTTTTGTTTTTTTTGTCAAGTAGCCTAATGGCTAGAGTTCACACAATTTAATTTAATTGTGGAGTGCCCGAGGTTCAAACCCCAGCCCCTACATATAATATGCAACATCCCTACCTAAGCTCACGGAGATTCTATTTAACCCAATTTCTAACCTTTGTTATAACAGTACAATAAAAAATCAAAATATTTATTCCTATTTATTTTTCCACTACCACCACCTTTTTGCTATCCACCACCCCGAATCAACAAAGTAAAAATAGATACTTATCGGTAACACTGTAGGAGTATTATTCGCGAATTCTGTAAAATTCTTTCACCTTTTTCTCTTTCAATCTTGAAGTTGAATCGAATTGAAGAAGCAAGCATTAAGGTAACATCATCAAACATTATTCACAATTTTCTTATGTTTGTTTATATTTCCTTATAGAAGTTTGTTACTAACTAACTAACTGTTCCTTCTCGAATTTTCTCTGATCTCCACATTCCCACTTTCATTTTTAACCGTTACGACAGTGCCGTGCCGTCTTTGGTGCATTGCGTGGAATTTGTTCAATTTTTGCTATCTGTTGTTGTTTGTTTTGTTACCTCAGATCAGATCCAGATTCATCAATTTTAGCCCATGAATTTTGCAAATTTTCAAAAAATGACCCCAATTAGTAAACTTGTATCTAAGTTATTGTCAAATTACTCCTTACAAGTTGATTGAAGGACTAAGGTTTCTGACGTTATTCAAACTCGAGGTATTTTTTTGTCTATTCGCTGATTTTAGAGGGCGAATTGTTGATTTACTCGAACAAAGTTTAGATGAGTTGTGTCCGGAGCTTACGAGGAATCTATGAAGCACTGACACAGACACTAGAGACAACATTGACACGTCGACACCATAAAAAACAGAATTAATTGAATGTTGTCACATGTGTCGTTGTCTTGTCAGACACTAACACTTGTTGTACACCAGACACGGCTTCCATTAGAATTGTTGGTGCTACAAATCCAGTAAGAGGAATTGATGTCAGTTTAAGACAACGAAACATTGGCACATAGGTAAACACTGACACTAGACACAACACTAACAGTGACATTCACATGTAGACACTGGTAATAATTTGAAAAATGGAAGTGATTGAATGTATTAGTGTCGGTCATGATGGACACAAGACATGTCTTCGATCTGAAGTGCTGGACTACATAGACTTTAGATGAAACATAACCATTTGAGTATGTACAAATTGTCCAGATGTTCATCTTGTTGATTGATATATGAGATTATGTTGTATTATATTTGTCTTCTTTCAAGCTCTTGCTTTTGTTTTTGTAACAGGACCAACAACCAAGAGGCCCCTAAAGAGGTTGTTAAAACGGTGGATAACATAATTTGATACATAAGAAGATGGCATCAAAGCAAATGGAAGCGATTCAAAAGAAATTGGGAATGCTAAATTATCCAAGAGCAAATGCGTCTGCTCAGTCCCTTTTATTTGCTGGCATGGAGCGCTATGCCCTTCTCGAATGGCTATTCTTTCGGTATCTTCCTTTCTTTCCCTGTTAAAATCCTTTCTGATTTTGTTGCCACTCATGAACAAGGTTAAAGTCACAGTTGTATCATGATTTTTTGATATTGTAAAAAATTATAATCGAATATTGATTGTCAAAAAATTTGAGGTCACAGCCACACTCAAGGCTGCGAATTGGTTTATCAAACCTTGCTTATAATAACATTTTTGAAAACAAGTTAGTGGATACTGGAATTCTTAGGTAGCAATTTTAGTAACGGATTGACAGTGTTTGTATTGGGATTGATGCAAATTTCTTAACTTTTTCAGAGTTAAAATTAAGCAGGTGAAAATAGGGGCAGATGAAAATTTGGAATTTTTTAATTTTATTTTGCACTTGCTTGGTTTTTTAAATAACCCCCCATTTCTTCTTGTTCTTCTTCTAGCTCCACTTCTATAGCTTCAAAGAGATTTTTACGGATTTTCCTTTCAAGTTTTCATACCACTCATTAATCCAATCTTTCTGTTTTTTAACCTCTACCTACCATGCACAGCCTTGCAATACCTCCTTCACAATGTTTGGGATTCCTTTGTTTGAGTCTATTTGCACTAGCACTATTAAAACTTCTGTGATGTATTGATTTCCATGTTAAGACCTAATGATCTTTGGTGTTTGTATTTACAACAGGCTATTAGGTGATAAGTCACCCTTTTCTCAACAAAACTTACAAGGGGATGCCCTTGACCGTGACGAGGAGACAGCTCGAATTCAATGTAAGAGTTTCTTTTTCTTTGTTTTGAAAATTAAAATTCTGTTGGTTGATACCTTAGCATCCAAGCTTTATTTGTGACCGAGTTTGTTCTTTTTCCTCAATTCTGCATTTGTGTGCATGGTAATAGAATACAATAAAGTGTGTGCTGTTTAGTTTCTTGTATCAAGCTGCTCAATATCATCAATCTTTGGGTGATGTTACATTTATTCTGAGGACTATTCTGTGTATATATACGGCAAAAGATGTGACTTGTGTCTTTCTCATGCAGAGTTGGCAATCTTCTATAATGTGTTTATTAACATAATGTCAAATTTTCTTTTAGGGTATGTTTGGATGGAGGGGAGGGGAGGGCTTACTTTTTTTGTTTAAATTGCGGACCCTATAAAAAAATTGAAAAAGAACGAGCTAGATCTCGCCAACAGGACTTCCTATACCCACTTATTTTTCAAATAATTGTGATTGAAGTATTTTATGATCATTTATCATGAAGTTATTTCAAAAAATTTCTTTTGAAATTTCAAAATATAGACTTAGACATTTAGCCTTCCCAAATAGACACTTATTCTTTTATTCCCCCTGATCTGGCAAAATATATATATATTTTTTTTTCAATTTCCTTAAGTAGCCGCGTTTGAGCGACTTTTCACTTCTGAGTTGCTTTCTGTCTACTTTTCTTTTCTCATACATCATTGAATGTTATGTTTAGTGGCTACCTATTTTTAAACAGATTTCCCCCTTTTGCACCTTTTGCTTGTGTCCTTTTATTAACATTGCTACTTATGCCTTAAAACATGCAGATTTAGCAGAAATTGCTAAGTTTCTGGGCATTACTACAACCGTAGATACCGACGCCATTCAAGTTAGTCATCTAATTACTGCTATTACTTTATTTTACCAAATTAGTAGTTATAACTATGACAAGCCTAAGCAACTAACCACCGCATACATGTTTATAGAATACTTTGAATTCCTTTATATCTCTTTCTTTTATGATGCTTTTGCATTTTTAAATTGTTCTGATATTTTATGTATCCATATTCCTTTCTTAGTTTATTCTTTCTTATATAACCAATTGAAAATGCATTCATACATATTTTTAGTGAATTGCCTTTCAAGTTGGTAAACAGTATGCATGTGTAACAGGGACATGGAAGCTATGAGGACCGCACTGAAATGCTTCGTCTAATTGTAGATCTAGTGGAGGCAACCATATATGCTGATAATCCAGAATGGAGGTTGTCCCTGATCTAAATGACGATTTGTTTTTCTTTCTAGAATTATGCTAAGGCAGAGATTGTATTGACATAAATTTGGTTTGTATTTTTGCTTTTATAGTGTTGACGAGCAGGTAGCCAAGGACATCCACTTGATAGATTCCATTGCAGAAAAACAGGCTCAAATATTTTCCGAAGAATGTAAATTGTTTCCTGCAGATGTTCAGATTCAGTCCATATATCCATTGTAAGAGTTTCTTGCTTTCTTTTTCTTCTGCTTATGAAGTTTTTTACCTATCCATTCTGTGATTTATATTAGAGGAACACATCTTTATTTATTATGATGGGATTCAGGCTTGAATCTGTATCTGAAGTTACCACTGTAACATCTGATATAGGGTCTTGGATCGGTATCACATTAGGACTTATCTTTAAATTGGATTGGCATAGTTTATGGCGTTTGGCAAATGTTTGAGTTTACCTATCACTTCAGTCTACCTCTATTTCTCTTTTAGTTTTTCAAAGTCCATCAATTGAATTGTATTTGATTTCATTGTACTTTAAGCTTAGTTTCAAACTAATTAACTAATAGTAAACTATTTGAAAGTTTATGCAGACATATAAAACTAGTTCTAACATTGAAAGTTCAAAGCTAGGTTATTTATTTTCCAGAAAGCTCTTATAACGAGAAGACCCTTAATGAGATTTCATTCGTCTTGTTTAGAATATCAGCATTGGTTTGTAGATTAGTTGAAGGACTACCAAAGCTAATCAATATCTCTAGGTGCTTTGTCATATACTGCTTCAATGAGTCTCTGTTTTTTTTTTTGGTACCTGCTGTACAGTTTTTCGGTATATCTACCTTAAAGTACACATGTCTTATGTGTCTTGTTGACGAGCATTTTCATGAAGAACAGTTTTTTCTCTGGCTGTATTTGCAATAGAATAAAGAATCTGCAGATAGGTTGTAGAATTGCATAAGTGACATTTTAACCTAAACTTGATAACCAAATTATAAGAATGCAGACCATATGTGTGTTACACACTCTTATGCTAGACAACTCTTGGGAAATGTTAAATAGTCCCACATCGGATAAAATATGGTTTGAACATGTGTTTATAAGTTGGGGCAATCCTCACCTCACAAGCCAGTTTTGTGGGGTTGTGTAAGACCCCCAACCACGATATCTAACAGGAAACAAGGGAACCGGCAGAAAAGGGAATAGGTTTGTAATTCTAACAACCTTGCTATGTTGCAACTGCAAGGAGGATTAGGAGGGAAAATGGTTAGAAGAAATGATGAAAGGGGAAAAAACATGGGAGAAGGGATGTGTCATTTAGTGGGTTATTTTGTACCATTTAGGCAGGAGGTTGCAGTCCCTTTAAGTTCTGCTTTGTTTTTAAGTCTGTACCTGGTGTTTTATACCCATTCTCTGTAGTAGAATTTCCGGTTCTTATCAGCTTGGTGTACTAAACTACTATGTCAATGGTTGTATTAATTTAGCCTATATTTTTTGCTTGCTGAGATGCTGGACAGTTTTGGTTTTTTGTTGATATTTTAATTTCTGATGTTTTAAACCTATTCTACATTCCAGGATATTTTATGGTCTCCTTAATTGATTTCTTTTTCTCAAAAATATAAAATAAATTACTGCATGGTTGGAGACAAATAGTTAAAAGGGTGTACACTGGGAGAAATTAGACGTTCACAGAGGATCATATCACCTCTAACTGGTTCAACTAAGTAGTTAGTTATTGGTTTGGATTAGTTAAAATAGGAGGTGGAAAATAGTGAAGGCAGGAAAGGAAAATTAAGGTTGGATTGGGGAGAGAATCAGGGTCTGCCAAACATCGTGTGGAATAACACTGTATTTCATCTTTTGCCTCTGGATCACCTTGACTGATCATCCGACTGTTTCTTGATTGATCATTACGTCATTTCTGTTACTGGTTTGGTTCTGTCACATGGAAACTGAACTTGATAGAAATTGACACTTGTTTGTTTCTGTTGTAACTGATATGCAGAGAAGCTTCATATGTACTCACAAACTTTCACATAACACATTAAACATCTGAAAAGTTAAAGATTGATGTCATCATTTGTATAATTTTATTTAGTTTTGAGGTTATTTTGTTTCCTTGTCTTAATTGGTATGCAAAAAACTCCTGCTCACCTCTGGATTTAACTGTTGAATCTCGTTCAATCAATATATATAAAATGATTTTCTTTTACATGGATTAGAACTTTCTCTAATATGTCGCCGTAACGTTTTGGTCGTTTAATCACAATTCTTTTCAGGCCAGATGTTTCTGAGCTGGAGTCGAAGCTTACTGAACAATCAAAAATATTACTGAATCTTCAACAAAAAGTTGATGACTTGGCATCCAAGGTTTACCTAAATCTAAATCTGATTCTTGTCTTCTAGTAGTCATATGATATCTTTATGAACTGCTGGAAATTGATCTCAAAACTAACATTTTTCATTGAAAAAGAATAAAAACTTTCTACTAGTAAACACGACACTAGTTTTTGATTTCCCTATATTTTCCGATCTAGTGCAAATTCATTTTGTGTCTAGTAGTCGGGCATTTTCTATTGAGATCTAATATTTTGTAAGAATTATGGCATAGATTTAGGCAGCAGGACTAATCAATCTACCAGGAAAAGTTAGTACACAATTTGAGTATTGGAGTCAATATTACTCATTTGAATTTAACAATTCATCTCATCAGTGTGCTAATTAAATTGTTTGTTTGGTAGTACTAGTTAACATTGGTTGGATTAGTTTGCTAAGTCAGCAGTTAGTTCTTTTGCATATTATTAAATACAGGAAACAAATTGAAAATGAAGTTGCATTTTTGCGGTTAATTTTCATTTCTCATTGCCATGTTTCTGGTCATTGTGTATTATTTTTTCCCCTGTTACTTAAACTCTAATTTTAACATTTTTTATTTTTAAATTAAGAGACTTTCTTTTCATGTTTCTGAACCATGTTGCACTAATTTTAATATGGCTGCTATCTTATTTTATATGTAGCATGCATATAATCCAGATGAGGAGTACACTGAGGTGGAATCTCAATTGCGAGCACATTTGGAATCTTTCCTAGAAACAGCTAGAACATTCAACATGATTTACACCAAGGTTTGACGAAGCTTTTCTCTAATGTGTTCTGCAAACCCTATTATCTGATTTAATTAACCCTATTCAAATGAAGATTTTGTGTGCTATTGATCGAATAGAACCCAGAAATTCAAAGGTGGCACTGTATTATTTAACTGGAAAATGGCGAGCTCAAAGCTCTTACAATGATGAAAACAGAAAACTGAAAGATAAACCAGAGTTCAGTGAACTCCTACCAGAGCTAAGCTCCTAGACCAGAGAGAACTTCTCTCCTAAACAACTCTGAACAAAGTTTCCGAGTGAATCACCCTCTAGGCTTCCCTCTCTTTTATAACTGAAATTCTCTTAATGACTAACCTCTAGGCTTCCCTCTCTTTAATAACTGAAAATATTCCTAGATTCCAATAAATATTGTTACTGTTTGCATTCCTACAGCTTCTACAAGCTTCTAGAAGCTGCTCTTGTGTGGATTGGGCCCAATAATTGGGCCAACATATGTATAGGAACTCAGGGTTCTATCAGTTATAATTGAATAAACAAGCATATGGTAATGATGCACTGTCACTACCAATACATGCTTATTTGTGAAATTTTGTTTTCAATTAGTTAGAGTCTATAAGCTTCTATATGTATGGTGAAGACTCCAAACTTTATAAGCATTACCCAGGCCATATCTCTAGTTGATGTGGGACTTCTCAAGATTCCCTTGTGCTGAGGGATGGGCATTTGAAACATGGTCTAATGCCGATGAAATAAGGATCTCAACACATCTCTTTACGTTCAGGGCTGGACATCTGGATTGTAGAAAAATGCGGTGGAATAAGAGATCTTGGCCCAATAACAGGAAGTATAAACTTTGGTACCATATTAGAACTATGGTTTCGAGCCTAACTCAAGCCTACAAAACCGACTTTTATGGTAGGTGAGGACTGCCTGAGCCTCATAAGCTCTACTTAGGCAAATTTGTAGGCGATGTGAGACTTCTTAAGAACTCAGGACTGGACATTTGAAGCACTGACTAAGCCAAAGACTGATGGAATAAAATGAATCTCAACAAAAGGCACCAAAACCCTTGATAGGAAATAGAGGAGGGTCACAAAAGAATGTTGCTTATGATAATTATATTAATCAATTTTTTCTTAAACTTAGCCAATTTATAATGTCCCTTTCGTCTAGCATTGCCATCTATATGTAACTATTGAAGGCGTCCCTAAACAGTGACTGAAAGTGCAAAACATGTGATCTTTGAGTATTTTTCAATCTTGACAATTCACGTGTGATCACATGGAAAATACTAACTTTTCTCGTTATAAGCCAATGCTGTCACTTGATATGCCCAACCCCATCACCCCAACATACACACAATATTTGGGGAAGCTTATAAAAGATTGTTGTTGTGTAGGAAATTCGTCCATGGACACATATGATGGAGGTTCCACAACTACATGGGTTCGGACCAGCTGCCAATCGATTATTGGAGGCATACAAAATGCTTCTAAAGGTAACCTTTCTATGCTTGTCAAACATATTTTTCTTTAAGACGAGGAAGTGGGCCCATAATAGCCAATTGAGCTGCAGTGAAAGTGGAACACAGTAAACAATGACAATACTTTGGGTGTTTGGGATATGAATATCATGTAAATTTTAATTTTCGATTTTTTTATTCATTAATTTCTCTGATATGAATATAATTTGACTTGATGTATTAGATAACTTTTTGGATCTATGCAAAATTTTATGGCATGTGATACACTTTGTTAGGACCCCAAATAAGAATGTGGACTCAAATAGGCTGATACCACATCAGCCACCAAAGCCCACGATGTGGGAATTTATGTTAGGACGAATAAGACGAGGAAGGGAGAGAATGTTGATGTGGTCGAGAGGGGTGGTGGTTTATCTGTGATGAAATTCTGTTATATTGAGACTCGGAGAGAGTGAAAGGGTATTGTAGAGAATCATTTTAGGGATAGTTATGGGCAGAGAGTATTTTTTTGTCTGTAGAAGTTCTGCTCTGTGGACAGTAAGATATTCATCCTTCTGTAGGTTGCTTTTATTTTTGAAATAGTATACTCCTTTTTCCATTACTGATCTAGTTTCTATGCTATTGGGTGAATTGGGTTCGCATCATAATCCGACTGTTTATTTTATCAAATGCTTGTTAGTGTACCAAATTGTAAACGGATTCTTAGCTCATTTACATTTCAATAGATGATTAATTGTGTCCAGCCTTAGCAGATACTGCCTTATTAATATAGCAAATTTGTTTGTCTGCAACAGTTTTTAGGGAACCTACAGAATCTAAGAGACTCACACGCTGCGCTTGCTTTTGGATCTTCTGAAACATCAGGAGGGCCTTCTTCTGTTTCAAGAATAATATCTGAATGTGAATCTGAAATGACAGTCATAAATCGAGATCTTGGTATTCTTTCCGCTTCCATTGCCCGTGAACATGGAGAGAAGATGAGCATTTGATGAAACAATATGAGAATAGGATTAACCCGGAAGTCTTATTCTTTTGTATTTAGCGATCTTTTTTTATGAAAATATTGTTGTCTTGTGCATAATATGCATATTGTTGACATGAGATGTGAATGTGACAGAGTTTGAATAGCTGCATTATCCGTAGGAACTTAGAAATTGCTGTTTTATTTATTGTAAAAAAGCCAGTACTAGCTGTAAGTTTTATTCATATTGTCGTGCAGTGTGTTTGATCTACGGTATGACAATATTGGCTTACGGATATTTGTACATTATAAATTACTTTTACACTTCAAAATTCACAGTTTAGGCAAGTGTTTAGAATTTTGACTTAACCACGGTGGTGTCACCGTGCCTTTATTTCAGGGCTCCCATTTGTTTTTATTTTTACCAGAGAAAAGTTACGCCATATCGTTAATGGTACATAGGTTTCCTTCTTAACAAACTCTAGTTAGTTTAAAATTTGTCGGTATATAAACACACTATTTGTTAATTGCTTGTTTACAAGAATAATATTCAATCCAATAAAGTTTTTTTCCCTTCAGTTTTTCTCTTATTCTCTTTAATTCTCTCAAACTATACACTTCTCAATATTCCCAAAGTTCTTGGTTGTTCCATCAAATAAGCATCAAGAGTCTGGTTCAATCATCATTGTTGAAGAATCTATGAACAATGACAACTCAAAACAATGGAAGCAGTGACAGATCTTGAGTTATTTTAATGGGGTGCCAAATATTGATAGAATATATAGTAAACAGTTTCAAAGATTACTAGGAAGGACATTGGTTCAACTCTCAGTAGGAGTGCTTTTTTGAATATAAAACATTAAAAATACAATTGGAATATAAAAAAGAGGGTGTGGGAGAATCGAACACACGCCCAAGAGACGAGACACAATTGAAATATAAAAAAGAGGGTGTGGGGGAATCGAACACACGCTCAAGAGACGAGACAATTGAGGGGTTGTCTAACCACTACAACAACAGGATTGTCTAACCACTACAACAACAATAAAACATGTGATAAGTTATGACTAATATACTATTCATAGAGAAGTTGGGGGGTACAGTGGCACCTGCGGGTCTCCAAGGAGATCCGCCACTGAATGGAAGTTTCCCTGAGCACTTGCTAGTATTAGATGGCAAGAACAATGATCAATGGTTCGTGAAGATGAAGGTAATCTTCAAATACCAAGATGTTCTTGAAGCTATATAAATGATGGTGTACCATTACTTGCAAGAAACGCAATAGAGGCTATACAAGTTGTAAATAGAGATGTGAAGAAGAAAGATGGGAAAGCAATGTTTCTCATTCACCAGTGTGTGAATGGTAATATCCTTGAGAAGATCATGCGTTGTGACAATGGGATGGAAACTTAGGATACACTTAGGAGATGGAAAATTGAAGAAATTGAGGCTTCAAGCATTGAGAAAGCAATATGAGATGCTGACTATGGAGGAAGGTGAATTTGTAAGTCAGTATTCAAGAAATTGAGGCTTCAAGCACTGAGAAAGCAATGGGGAAGGTTCTAGTAAAAATCAAGAAAGTTTCAAGAAAGATAAAGCAAAGCATGCCTCAGGCCAGAAGAAGAGAATTGATAAGAAAGATATTCAATGCTACAATTTTCATATAAATGAGGGCACTATGCATCTGAATGCAGGTCTAAGAGAGTTCAAAGGAATAAAGGTGATGAAGCACAATTTGATCATAATGATTGTTATGACTCAGATGAAGTCTTCTTGTTGACTACAATCAAAACTGATGATGAACATAATGGTGAATGGTATGATACACGATGCTTAAATTACATGACAGGTAAAATGTCTTGTGTTCTCTGAGTTAGATGGTTCAATTAGCAAAAAAAACAAGATTTGCAAATAATAGTATAGTGTGTGTTAAAGGAACTGGTAAAGTATTGATTCATAGAAAAGATGGCAAGAAAGCATATATTACTGATGTATTATATGTGCCAAATATGAGAGGTAATCTCATTAGTATAGACCAATTGCTGCAAAAATGGCTATACTATGAAAATGGAAGCACAAGCTATGTGGGTTTTTGATTGCAAGAATAGATTGATCTTGAAGGCTCCATTGTCAAAGAAGAGAACTTTCAAGATCAACATGAACGTGATTGAGAGTCAGTGTTTGTTATCATAAGCTAAAGATGATAACTGGATATGACACCAAATAAATGGATATTTGAACTTCAGATATTTGAGCATGTTGAATGAGAAGAAAATGGTGCAAGGGTTACCACAGGTCAAGCTACCTAGTTAAATATGTGATAAATGTTGCACTAGAAAACAAGCAAGAAGCTCATACAAGGATGGAATTCCAGTTAAAGAAACTAGGAAGCTTAAAGTTATTCACTATTATGTTTATGGAACATTTGATGTCAAATCACTGGGAGGTAACAACTACTTTGCGTCATTCATAGATGAATTTACTAGAAAGTTGTGAATTTACTTGAAAGCCAAGAAAAGTGATGTGTTTCAAAGTGTTTAACAAGATTAGAATGCTAGTTTAGAATGAAAGTGGTGAAATGATTGGCAAATTAAGAACAAATGGAAGAGGTGAGTATACATCTAGTGAGTTTAAGGATTTTTTTTCTTAGTGGCATAAATCATGAAGTTACTCCTCCCTACACTCCACAACATAATGGCGCATCAAAAAGAAAGAAAAGAACCATAGTCAGTGTGATGAGAAGCATGTCGAAACAAAAGGAAGTACGTCATTACTTGTGGGGTGAAGCAGCTGCTACCGCAACTTACTTCATTGGTATGCTACAAAGAAGTTTCAGGATAAAACACTAAAAGAAGCATTTTCAGGAGTTAAACCAAATATTCAGCATCTTAGAAAGTTCGGCTCTCTATGTTCCAAACATATTCTTGATCAAATTAGAAGAAAGTAAGATGATAAGGATCAAACTATGGTTTTGGTTGGCTATCATTCAACAGACGCCTACAAGTTATATGATCCTAAGAATAAGAAAGAGGTATTCCTCAAAGATGAAAGATTTGATGAGTCTAGAAGTTGGCATTGGAAAGAAATAGTATCAGATAAAATTGACAGACAATTTTACTTCTCTGAACATGAAGATCATCAAGATGAAGCTCATGAACACGTTTTTAGGCATGGTTGAAGTCAATAACTAATGAACTAAGAGTTGTATTGGAAGATACACATTCAGTTAGTTAGTTTCTAGTTTTTAGACAAGGGTTAACTTGTAATGCAAGATAACCCAAGTTAAATCTAGCTAGTTTAAAGTTTGTTAATATATAAACACACACTGTGTTAACTGCCTGTATCATAAGAACAATGTTCAATCCAATATTTTTTTTTTTCTTCCAGTTTTCTCTTATTCTCTTCAATTGTCTCTAACTCTACACTTCTCAATATTCTCAAAGTTCTTAGTTTGTTATATAAAAAATGACAGTGTTAATTTTCTTTTTAATTATTTGTGTTAACTGTCCGACTCTTAGGGGAAGAAGGCCTAGTAATTTGGAGCTTGATTGTGAGATAAATAAAGTCCAATCAACAATTATTCCATTCAAAAATCGAACTCAGATTCTTATAAACGATTTGTATGAAGCTCATTAGCGATAGTCTCTAAAATGATTTCTACTTGAAAAATCATTAACTTCTATTTAATTAAATAAAATGTTTATTAATAACTGTATACAGAGATTGAGGTCGAACCTCAAACAACCCACTTATTCACATTAAAATAAAAATGTAAATCTATAACCACCGAACTAATTCAAAAAAAAAAAAAAAAAAAACTATCTCACCATTCTTTTAACAAAGTTAACTATCTAACTATTCTTTTTGACCGGACTAACTATCTCACTATCAATAACTTTTTAGCGGGTAGGTAGTTTCTCACTAATAATAGCTTTAGATATATTTTATTATCAATTAATTGCCTCAAAAATAAACTTTAGACGTACTATAAAAAATAACTTTAGAATTCACCGTAAGTTTAACTTAGTTGATACACATGATATATGTAGAGAAATGGTTTAAATCCCGGACATCTCACTTATTCACCTTAAAAAATGTAAATTTCTAGCTATTAAGTTACTTCACAAAAAAAAACTCTAGATATATTGTAATATTTTTTAGTAAATGAGTAAGAAAATACATTTTATAATAACTTTTTTTTATCGACACTCTAATGAATTTACAGGAGTATCAATATCCTTGTATATCTAGTTCATGATATATAACAAATACATCAACTTCTGTTGATTTATTTATCTCTTATAAAAAAGTTTGAGTTGAGTATTAATTCATAAAATTTTCACACCAACACATAGTCGAGAGAGTTGTCAACATGGCTCACCCCTATAATCCAAGAAAAAAAGTCTATGTATGATTCCTTGAGTCGTAACTTCGGGCCGTAGCCCATAGCTCATCATTGGTGAAAATACGAAATGTCTCATCGCAGCAGACTCAAGAATTATAGTAGATCCAAAAGGTTTAACGATCCTAATTACAATGTGTTAGACAAAAAATAAAATAAAAACTTAAAAAAAAATCCTAAAAGTAAATGAAGAAAATTAAAATATCAAGCATTTCTCTCTATTTATAAATGAAGCATAACTATGAAAAAATGCACAAATGCAAAAAACTAATTTTCTAAATTCATGTGTTTTTTTATCAATAGAGTTTTGTGAGAAGGTTGTATTCGTCACAAGGTTTGAGCATAACTGATGTGTATCGGATTAGACAAGTGTACCAGACCGTTTACCAAGTAATAAAGTGATAAATTAGTATCATATCCACATGGATTGTCGTTTCGTCCAAATAATTTGCGTTACTTATTTTTAGTTTGACAAATAAATAAAGATTTAAGGGTTAGAGATTTGAAATTTTTATTTGTTTGCAACTAAGCAAGTTACCTGTTTTGGTTGCTGAAAAAGAAACAGCGGTTAGGATTCTTCAAATTCCCCCTATTTATTATGTTGGATATTAAATAACAGTAATGTCACGTTAATTTATCTTAGGTAAACTATACAAGTGATGAGAGTTTGGGACGTTTCTAACCTAGTCGGTCGCCAAGCTGCACCTGCTGATCACACGGTGATCCTTACGTGTGGGGTCTATACTATATGAGTTAACTAGGTCTATTCCTCATAAGTCTGGTTGCACCTGCTGATCACACCGTGATCCTTACATGTGGGGTCTTACCGTCTCTAAGGTAATTGAAAGCATATACTTAAATTGGTTTTCCAAGATTTCTCAAGGCAATGAAGGCCAAGGTTCCTGTAGGTCTACCCATCTATGAATCTTAGGACACTCATAGCACAATCTCTCTCTCTCTCTCTCTCTCTCTCTCTCTCTCTCTATATATATATATATATATATATATATATATATATATATATTAGTAGTTCTACAAACGGACAGCCCTATCAGCATCTACCTTACCAAGGGATTAAGAGAATGGTTCTGCTAGGCTACGACTTATTTCCTTCAAGCAGACACTTGTTTCCTCAATTATAACTATTACTTCCTAGACAAATAAATATTAATAGCAAGATATAAATATCAAGATATAAGCATCGGGATAGTAATATCAATATTAGGCCCTGTCACAACCTAAGTATCTAATTTAGGGTTGCGCTACTACAAAAATAAACTAAATCATGCTAAAATTAAATAGCAAACAAAAAATAAATAAAATAAAAACGACATTAAATTAAACAAATATCCAACAAAAATAAATAGAGGTTCATCTTAGAACTTTAACCTAAAAAGATTTAGTTACACATGGTAACTAAAAACAATTTACTAAAGATAAAAACATACCCTAGAAAATCAAGGAGAACATAGAAACTCTCCGGAAGCTCCAAAGATGTCTTCCTCTTGAACTGCTCCAGTTCTGAGCGAGAAATTCTGAATGATGAAGGCTAGTATTTATAGTGAGAGTTTCTACCTAGGTTTGGGCTAAAAGTGTGGGATTTACCCACAACAAAACAGGAAAAAACGCTTGCGCCCTCACTTTTTAGGTGCTCGGAGTGCATGGCTAGCATGCCTAGCGCATGAGTGTGGAGCAAATTCCATGTGGTAGGCGCATGGAATTGTGTCTAGCGCATGGTATGTGAAAACCATGTGCTAGGCATTTGGTTCACGTGTTAGGCATTTGGCTCATGCGCTAAACATATGGTACATGTGCTAGGCGCATGACTTTGCTTCTTGGGCTCAATTTCTCTAATTTTCCGTCGTTTTAGGATTTCTTCTTCAAATAACTTGTCTCATAACTTGGGAACAAAATTACTCCCTCTTGTAAGTCTCATGAGGCCTCTTGAATCTTCATTCTTGGTCTTCCTAAGTCTTCACAAATCTTCGGATGTTCTTGGTTTGCCGATTTGCATGATTTTTTGTGAATTACTTCAAAAAACCCCTAAAATTGTTATATTTTGGGAAAACTAGAATTACAGACTCAAATATAGAAAACATTACAAATATACCGAAATCATAGGCAATAGTTCTAATACTCCTCGTTTTTGCTGCTAAAACCTACTGAAAATAATTGAAAAACATGCTAAAAATAACGTAAGAGAACTTATCATCTATAACATTTAGACACACACATGGAAGAGAAAAATGAAAAGTAAAAATAAAAACTGAATAATGAATTTTTAAAATAATTAAATTATGTATAGTTTTTTTCTTCTTGTATTGTGACCAACCAAATGTGGGTTTTTGTAGGTGATATACACTTGTATGATCATAAGACTAAATAAAGTTAATTTAAACATACACACGTGAATGAAAAATGTATAAAAGTTAAAGGAATTAAATAATATATATGGTACAAATATGTGTTTAAATAATTTTATTTTTTGACTATGACTATAAGTATTTCTTGGATCAGTAATGATATGTATATAACTATTTGATACAGTGACGGAGCCAGGATTTATAGAGTCTGGACGAAAAATTTATCGCAAATTCACATGTGACATAATATACATAAATAATCATAAATCAAAATAAAAGAGGATCGTTATTTTTCTACAAAAGTACAGTTTGAAATAAAATAAGAGATGAAATATAACCTGTCAATAGCAAGCTAAACAAAATTATGAGGTAAATGCCCTTTCCGCGACCTCTTTTGAGTGAATGTTCGAATAATA
>Ga0228710_1006158_pt1 | contig 18349 bp, 13 predicted proteins | sample MedpolnodulmetaG_FD_177995 | JGI IMG/M metagenome (GOLD analysis project Ga0228710, IMG submission 177995) | Root nodule microbial communities from Medicago polymorpha collected in Santa Monica, California, United States - pink nodules | ecosystem: Host-associated > Plants > Roots > Nodule...
AAGAAGAAAATAATATAAATTTTTAAGTTCGGGGGGCATTTTGCACATAAGTGCAAAACTTTTGGGGGGGTATTTGCAAAACGTCATGTTCACTAACAGAAAAATTTGACGGAGGGAGTAAATTGATTAACGCTGTGAAATTTCAGGGGGTAATTGATGAAACTTACAATTTCAGGGGGGTAATTGCCTATTTACTCGTTGATAAAGTGGTTGTCAACTTGGCCGTTGATTATAAAATGCTCATTTGATGTGTAAACTAGCGTGAGTTAACTCACACGAGGTATAACACCTGCATAAGTTAACTAATGCGGCGTGACTTAAATCACGCATGTGTAATTGTTTTACACATGCGTTAGTTAACTAACGCAAGAGTATTTTGGTCAGTTTGACTGGATGGGAGCGAAATTTATTGGAAGAAGAGCATAAATCTTTAGATCCTGCATCACGTGCATAAAGTTAGGCTTTCATGGCCGAGTCACGTTTGGAAAAAGATCTGCGGTTTAAGGAAATTATACCCTACACCCCTGCATATATACCTCCACCCCTACATTTATCTTAAACTTCCTATTTTACCCTTGTATATAAATTAAAATATACCTAATTTTACATTTTTCTTTGATATTTATCAAATTTCTCCTTCTTCTTCAATTTTAAACCCACAACCACGTGTAACCAAAAAAAAAAACCCACAACCACATGAAGAAATAGTCAAACCTGCAACGATTTTCATTTGCCATTTACTAGATCAATACCAATTATCCTTATAATATTGTCTTCTCCATACCTTAGTGATTTCATTTGCTTTTGTAATTCCTTCCAATGTTTTAGCTGCCTTCAATTTTTTTCCTTTTCTCTCTACGATTCTTCTGCATCTCATCCTCCAAATTACTATATAATTATTTTCTATTTTTTTCTTATGATTGGATCTTCAATCTGTTTGAAGGAAAGATTATGATTTTCTTTTGATTCCATAAAGCCTTTGGAATTTGTCAGTTCTTTTTTTTCTTTATTTTTTTTCATTGCTAATTACAATAGAAAATTAAAGATAACCTGAGTTGGGAAACATAAAACAAACTAGAAAAGTATAAATTATGTTTTCCAAAATTGTTTTTAATCTTTTTTTTTTGAGGAAAAAAATGTTTTTAATCTGGAAATGTGAAATGATGTTTTTTGGAAAACTGTGGGGGTGAACTATACGAAAAGATTGAAAGTGAGAATAAATAATAAAAGGGTAAAATTGACATTTTATTTTGTTTGTAGGGGTGAAGGAAAAGATGTAGGGGTACTCGGTAATAAAATTGACGTGATTTAACGTCAAAGAATGATGGGCCGAGCTTTTTGGAGTGAAGTTGCTAAATGGATCATCACGATTGGCTTTGTTTCTAGCCTATATTTTGTTTAGTACTTTTTTCACCCTATCCATTTCTCATGCGCCTGTTAAATTTACAAAAATGTTCATGAGATTTTCAGATTTTAAAAACCGAAATAATTTTTCACTAATTCAGATTTTATAATCTGAAATATGTTTATGTATAATCAACAATCAGAATCTCTCTCATTTCATCAGTTTTGAATTTTGCTTTTAAAAACAACAAAAAAACAAAGTAAAGAAAAAAGCTAAAAACCTATAAAATACCACGAAAAATTCTAAAAATCAAACAAAAATAATGCAAATTTTTTCGGATTTTTATGAGAATATGAAAAATAAAGTAAAAATAAAAATAGTTCTAAACGATGGAATTTTGAATTTTTAGGGGCGGAGTCCCGTAAGAAGTCTCTTCTACGGGTGTCTTGATCCTTGATTTTTTTCCTGATTTTCTGTGAAAGTTTCAGAACAATCGGATCAGGTTGCATGAATATTGTTTTTTTGACTGAGAACAACTAACAATGATCTAAAACAGGAGGATGATAGTTAGGAAAATTAATATGGGTTTTAAATTGATTATCCATATTACAAACAAGTTCAGAATTAGTGCTGATACAATTCGGATTATATAATACGAACTACTTTTTCCTTGAAAAAGAGTGTTTGGGGGTGTTCGGATTCTATAATCCGAAAAAATCAAGTAACACCCCCTATTTTTTGAGGTTTTTGGATCATAAAATTCGAATTGGTGAAAAACTCATTTTTTAACCAAAAGAAAAATTCAGTTCGGATTTTAAAATCCAAAATTCATAGAAACATTTTTAAAAAAAACACAAGCGCACGAGAATGACGTAAAATGAGAAAAGTAATAATCTCATATTTTACATACCAGTTTAGATAGATTTTCTAGTGCAAAATGAATCTCAACCTATTTCTTCGTTTTCTTTGATATTTTGGTGTCACTCTTACATTTCCTATGGAATTTATGATGAAAAATGCATAATCATCAAAACCTGATCGCGAAGGAGCACATCACTTTCGTGAAGGAAAGATCCAAAATAAAATAAGATAATCGCATTGGTCGAATTTTTTTTGCCTTTAAGTCACATGGAAAATCTTGTATGCACACAATATCATTTAAATACTTTCACATTAAATGAGCAAAAATTTTAAAAAATTATTTAATCACATCAATCAATTGGCGTTATTTCATTTTTTTTGGTTTTGTATGTATGGTCAAATATATTTATTTGAGTTTGTATCCAAGCAAATATATACCTCTAAGACACGATGGATAATGAATGTTTGTATAATAAAATACATTTTCTTATGAATTTATCTCGGTTGAAAAAGATATTGCATTACATATGCAGTGGTCAGGGTTCAAACCATAATTTTATTTATTTGCTTTCCTTATAAACAAATCATGCCAAACTCGTGAATTTTAGGGAAGCAATTGTTTTAGACTGATTCAATGTCTATAAATTATGTACTTGTTAGGCCAAAAGTACTCCGGTTGCAACATGCTATTGGATCGTTGCTTAATCAATGATTAGTTGGAATTCTTTCATTTCTTAACGTCTCAACAACATGTAACATATGAGAGCTCGACCTTAACGACACATCATTGTCGACCCCATCAACTCCAACGACTCTACATATGTCTATAAAAGACACTCACAAATGCAATATACACAACTTCTATCCTTTCAATACCTCTCATTCTTTGTTAATTAATGACCAACACTTTTTACTAGTGAAAAATTAGTAGTATTAAATATTTTTTATATTATTATGTAAATAAGCGACAAAAAGACACATAAGACAGGATATATATAGTGTAGTAGTAGAGGAGTAAAGTGGATAAGGATTGAAAACTGGTTGGTACTGTAGTTGGTAGTGGTAATTAGTAAATGTTGCACTGAACACTATACACTAAGAAGACATTCATATGGACGGCAGAAAATTGATAAAATAACCATGGATCACAATACACTACATTATTCTGAACTGAGTCAACGGTCTTTGTTTGGAAATTGGAATCCTTAAACTTTTAAGAATTCTATCCTATCTAAAGCAGGCAGCGTAGCGAGTTAAATGCCCTTCTCAACAAAATATCTTCCAAACTAAAGTCAAGTGGCTGCGACCTGACAATAACACATGACCAACCAAACCGACAGAATCAGTTTATAAAATAATAAAAGTACAATCCACTTGCATGTTGCTTAGTAGATTAAGACATGAAAAATTTAAAAGAAAAAAGTTGAAGACAATACAATGTTGCTGCTTAACAGGCAACAACAATAATCAGAGAACGAACGACGTCGTTTCTTCCTCCTCCTCCGACGACCATGGATATGCCGATCATGCACGATAGCGACCGTTACGATTTCGTTCGAGATATTGGATCAGGGAATTTCGGTGTTGCTAGACTCATGAGAGATAAACACACCAAAGAACTTGTTGCTGTCAAATATATTGAACGCGGTGATAAGGTTTAATTCGATCATTTTCAGTATTTGTTTTGTTGTTTATTCATTCACGATGACGTATGATTTTTGTTTTTGTTTGTTTCCTGTTGCGGAAATTCAGTGAAAATGTTTCTTGTTTTTAGTAGATTGATTTATATGCACTTATATTACTGATTGAATCTGAATAATATCATTTTTGTATTGATTCAATTATTATGAACGACACAAAAGGAGTTTATATAGTTGATGAATAACAACAACACCTAGCTCAACTAACTAACTAACTAACTACTTATAACTAATTACATAATTAGTTAACTAGCTTATCTAAGTAGGAGCTAATAGCACTGCTAACTAATCAATTAATAATGCCAAACCTTGTGTACCAATAATTAATTATACATAGTGCACTATTTTTTTTGGGGGGTTTTATTCTCCGTTTTGCAGTAAACGCAAGTTCTGGTAATCCATAGTCTGGCCATGGGGTTAGTACAGCCTAGTCAAGAATTATATCAAATTGGGTTAACGAGGAATTATAAAGAATTGGTTCGTCACTTTCCTCAATCCGAAAGTCAGACGTTGGACTGGTTCAGATGATTTAGGCTTACATACTCATAATAGAATTGTGAACAAGGAAAGGAAGTTTGGTGTTCCAAACTGTACTTTTGGTTTCAGTATGATCTTTTAATTGAACTTTTAGTGTGGAATATTTGTTGCTAGTTTCTTTATAATTTTTGCTCATACAGTGTGAGACTCATTTTTCCTCGAATCATGTCATTGTGTATCGCAGATTGATGAAAATGTTAAGAGAGAAATAATCAATCATAGGTCTTTGAGACATCCTAATATTGTCAGGTTTAAGGAGGTTGGTATGTTTATTATGTTTCTAAATCCTTTATGTGGAAAGGAGGGTATTTATATTTACGGAACATGTTCTGTGAAATTTCACTCAGGTCATTTTAACACCTACTCATTTGGCCATTGTAATGGAATATGCATCTGGAGGAGAAATGTTTGACAGAATCAGCAGAGCAGGACGTTTTACTGAGGATGAGGTCCATATACAACTTCACTTTCCCTACACCTATCATTCTTTGAGAAGAATTTGTACCGGTTATTTCGTTTAACTTGTTAACCCCAATGGTATGTTGCAGGCTCGTTTCTTCTTTCAACAGCTGATATCCGGTGTCAGCTATTGTCATTCAATGGTAATTGAACTCCTCTCCCTTCCTCACTATCCGATATGAATTGTGTTTAAACTACCTTATAATGTAGTATAGTTAATGTACTAATGTACCAATCTTATTAGTATTATGTCAGATGCATCAATCTTATGTATAATTTGTCTCCTCATGAAGCAAGTATGTCATCGGGATCTGAAGTTGGAAAACACTTTGTTGGATGGAGACCCAGCACTTCATTTGAAGATCTGTGATTTTGGATACTCCAAGGTAAGGGCTTATTTGTTTATGAAGATTTTCGTTGTTTGAGTTCTGTGCTTTACATATTTTACTGCGATTGGTGTGCCGTGGTTGAGTAGTTTTTACCTTATAAATAATGTTTTTTTTTTCACGAATGTTATTGCACCTTTGTGAATTGTGACAACTGACAACTATTCAGGCTCCTTAAAAACTAGCATTTCTCCAAATTACTTTTTGCATCCGACTGTCGTTCTTTACTTTTCTTATGAATCCCTTTATTTCTGTCATTAATTTTACGGTACATTGCAATTAAAATATAGCTTCATGAGTAAATGCAATGACACCCTATGTCCTTGAATTTTTCTACCATCCTTTTCATGAATTCAATTTTCTTTTGGCTTGTTAGCACCTTCATAGTCATTTTTCCCAAATGAATTGGGACTTATCATGTATAGATCACTCGCTATTCTCTTTCATTTCAAATAAATTGTGTAGTTGAACAAGAGAAATCTAATATATCTTGTTCTTGGCAGTCTTCAGTGCTTCATTCACAACCGAAGTCAACTGTAGGAACTCCGGCTTATATTGCCCCAGAAGTGCTGCTGAAGCAAGAGTATGATGGGAAGGTTAGAGTAATTAGTTTATGGTCTTGTTCTTTTTCTATATAGTATTTATTTCATAATTTGCCAAGAAAAATTTGTGGGATAGTATATAAGAAGCTACATGAAATTATATGTCTGGACTCTTAACAATGACTAATTTTCTTTTGTGGTTTTCATTTTCACGCAATTCATGTCCTTTTAAGGTTGCTAGTATGCATTTTGAGTATCTTAATTGATTTCTTTAATGTTTCCATAAATTTGATATCAGGTTGCAGATGTATGGTCATGTGGAGTAACCTTATACGTGATGCTAGTGGGATCATATCCTTTTGAAGATCCCGATAATCCAAAGGACTTCCGGAAGACAATTCAGGTTGATCAGATATTAAGCTGTTTGCATGTTTTCTTTATGCGCCTCTGATTGTGTGAGCCCGACTGGTTTTGGTTGGTTCCCTGCAGAGGGTTCTCAGTGTCCAGTATTCCGTTCCAGACTTTGTTCAAATATCTCCTGAATGTCGTGAAGTTATATCAAGAATCTTTGTTTTTGACCCTACAGAGGTAATTTCTATTTTCTAACAACTCACTTGTATTTAAATATTACTTGACGAACACTATACAGCTCCTGAAGAATTTTGCAAAATAGATGCATTTTTTTATGCTACCAATCCACCTGCTGTTTAACAATCTAAAAGTTCTTCTCTTGGTAGGATATTCCACTACTAAATAAGTCAAGAGGATTTCTTTGAACATATCTTGTGATTTCTGAATATGTCCATTAATTTTGATTTGTGATGCTATCTTTGTCTGTTTCAGCCTGGTTTGAAGCTATGAACCCATATATATTTTTTTTAAATGCTGTGAACCCATCTTAGTTTAATTTATTTGTTGCTTACATGTTTCGACATTCTGGCTTGCTTTGTCACCAAGTTAGAATTTCAATATTTACTCTGCACATAGTATTAAGATCATGTTTAGAATTTAGATACTAAAATAGATTCAATTTCTTTTCTTTGTTGTTTTATTTTGTATTAAGTGAACTGGTTAGTGAACTCGTGTAGATTCCACAAATTTACGCATACTCTCGAGTTTAGCGACCTTGAGTATATCTACATATATTAATGTTGTAACTTTTCGAGGTCCTGCGCTTCTTTGGTTCTATGTGTAGCATTTTTAAAATGTATTGTTCATAGTTGCATCCATTACTACATAATAATAAAAAATCGTGATCATAGGCAACACGGAAAAATGTTGATTGCAAATTATAAACTGAACCTCTTGATTATATAGAAACATGATAGGGATTATTAACTTCCATTCTTGCTAGTTTATTTAAACCTTATGAATCTGGATATTAATGTTGCAGAGAATCACCATTCCAGAAATATTGAAAAATGAATGGTTTCTGAAGAATCTTCCTGCTGACTTGGTGAATGAAAAGTTAACGGATAACCAATTTGAAGAGCCAGATCAGCCCATGCAGAGCATGGATACGATCATGCAGATCATTTCAGAAGCTACCGTACCAGCAGCTGGGAGCTATTTAGACCAGTTTATGCCTGATAATGATACGGATGATGATATGGATGATATGGACTCTGACTATGAACTTGATGTAGATAGTAGTGGGGAGATTGTATATGCCATATAATTTAATCACCATTGAGACCGCAAACTGAAAAGAGAGCTTTATGGTCTTCTCAGCATCAAGGATAAAGAAAAAATTCCGTGACTATTTCATGCAGACTGGTTGATGCACAAAGTTCATCACGTTGATTTATATGTTGTATGCTTATTTGGAACATCCATTGTCCACAACATTTATCAGTATCACTTTTGTGAGTCGAGCAACATGTTTTTTATGTATAGGGATCATCTCTATTTCTCAAAAGATGGTTTCACTACTATGATTTAGGGTGTATAATAACATAATTTTAGAGTTTGTTGCATAATTAAGTTTTTATACACCAAAAATCATGATAATGAAGCTCTCCATTTCTTTTCACAATGGAGAGGACATGTACTCGTTTTGTACATTCTAAAAGGGTTGTTGGCTGAGGAATCCTCAGTGAGGATAACGTTCATTACCTTTTTGCTCTCTTGTTGAATACTTTGTTATATTTATACACATTATCCTTGGTTGTGGCCTGCAAGTTAAGGGAAATATTGTTTGAATTTCACTGCACATGCACACGTACTTTCATGACCTTCTACCTAGAAGTTCTTGTGTTTATCCTAGTAAATCTTACTCTTGCACGCCATATTTGGTTATTCACAATTTCTGTCGGAATGTTTCTGTATCCGTACCTCTTTTTATGCTTCAGTGCATGCTAAATGCTACTAAGATGGATGCGATCACAATTCTACAATCTATATTAGTATAAATGGGGTGGACAGTACAAAAGTTTTACCTCCTGAACTAAGATAAATTAGTTTTGTTCCTTCTACTACATATAGTTGAAGGGTTAAAAAATTCAACCAAGGAGAACAAGTCCTTTTTTCATATGTCATTGTTGAAAAAATTCAAACCGAAAAGTTAAATATTTAGCTCTATGCTCATGTATTCCATCTAATTCCATTTCACTTTATCTAATTCCTATAATCTCACTTTATTGTAAATTTGTAATTGGCTACTGGCCATAATCCACTAACATACATAACACAAAATGAAACTGAACCAAACAATCAAAAAGGGATACTTTGACACCTCAATTTGCAAACAAGGATTTTGGAGCACTGTAATTCTGATGTACATAGATCCTATTTTCTCCAAATGAATGGGAAATATTGTGCTAGTTTGTTACAGAATAATAGTCATGCTACAATAACACATGGAGTTATCTTTTAGGCCACATTGAGTATATTACATGTACCGTGACACAAACTCCTGCTTTGTTCACTAGAGTTACATGGACAAGATTATGATAAATAGGAAAACATATGCGTAGCAACATTGCTTACATGTTCAATATGACTTCAAGTCACTTTTTCTACGTGAAGCTACACTTAGTTAGGAACGAGTTCCATGAAGCCAATTTAAGTTAATCTCGACTTTAGGCATGTCTATCTTCAGATTGGGAATGTTGGGAAAATGTTCCCATAGGGCAGCACCTTCTTCATCACAGATCACATGTATTTCATGCTTTACATTTCCCAAATTGATGACAGAATAAGGAAGTTCACTCAAGTTTGAGCAACCCTTCATGCAGAACTTCTCAAGCTTTTTCAAGTCACCGATATCATTCGGTAATTTTGAAAGACTCACACAGTCTGAGATGTCAAAACATCGTAGCTTGTTAAGGCCGCTGACAGATTCTGAAATATCTATTAAATCAGAACAGGAACAAAGCCTTAGCACTTCCAAATTTTCCAACTTCTCAATATCTTGAGGAATTGCAGAAAGCTTGTGACAGTTTGTGATACTTATCTTCTTCAATGTAGTAATGTTAGAGAATCCATCAGGCAGTTTAATCAAATCATTACAATAGTCAATGCTCAACTCCACAAGATTTGGCATAGCATCTGAAATTTGGATAGAACAGTTTTCAAAAGCATCCCTTGTATTGCACATATGAAGGGATAATTTTTGCAGATTCTTCAATATGCTTAGGCAAGGGACTGACACCTTCTCCAACCTTATTCTTTTCAAGTTTGATAAAAACCCAAGTAGCTCAAACTTGATTAACTCAGAACGATGGAAACCGTAATTTGTTACTATTAAAACTTTCAGTTTGCTCATTTTGTCTGTGAAATCCGGCAATGAGTACTGGTCAGACTGAAGATTCAAAACCAGAACCTCAACTTCATCAGGTTGCATGTCACACCAATCGGAAGAAAATGTTTCATCTGTAAAAACATCTTATATCAAAATAAGCATTGAAGGTGATGCATGACAAGTGAATGACTATTACATATTGCAGCCTCTGTTACAAAATAGTTGTCATTTAAAGATTTTAGTTTATTTTAAATTTTGTCACTTCAGAAAATAAAACAAAAACTAATTGCTTGAGTTTTATCCAACTTTATTTTTATCTTTTAATACTTTCTATCAAGTGAGGTGCAAGAACATTGATAAAGTGAACATATAATCCAGTCAAATGAACTCATAAACTTTGTGAAACCTTTGGCAAAATCTTTTGAAGACAATTATTTTGTAACAAATGGAATTCATTTGCAAGTGTGCATATGATTTAGACATAGAAACATACCAGTTGAAATAGACAATATCCGGGCAGCAACCTTTAGTTGTTTCTGTTTTACGAACATTCCGGCGATGAATGAGTGCACTCGACTAAAGATTCCTTGCTGATTTGGTCCTATCCACCAATCAGGGCGATTATCTCCATTCAAGTCAATGATCAGTCTTTTTCTCTCTTCAAATGATTTCCCTTTGCTTTGATGGATTGCCAGTTCTCTGAGGAGATCATGCATCATGACATAGTGGTTATTGTAGTACATGTCTGTTTCTGTTGCAACTTTCCTGTACAGCAAGCATACTTTAGTAACTGAGGGAAGAACCAAAACAAGGGCAAGACAAATAATCTACTATATTTGATAGTATAGTTTCACTTATTTGCTTTATAATGACAAGAACCAAAAAGATATTGTTTACCTTGTAGCTATGACATTAATCAAATTTCTGGTGATTAAATCATGGACAATGGCCATTGCATGTGTACCATCTTCATCTAGGTTATGCAATTCTGCCCACATATCAATGAGGACGGTAACAGGGATCCTCTGGTCTTCTGGAAATAATCCCATATCCATGAAGCACTCCTTCTCCTTGATATCCTCTAACATATCCAAACTTTGTTGAAGGTAACAAAGCAAGTCAGTGCTATTAGACTCAAAAATCGATTGACTCTTTAAACGCTCCTTCATTTTTTGCCACGTTACAAAAGGCTGCTTACGAAGTGATCCCGCAATGACCTGAAGCGCCATTGGTGAACCCTTACAAGCTTTCACTATCTGTGCATAGACGCAAAACCAGTGAGTAACATCAAAGGTTTGGGTGACTAACATGCATGCTATTGTATACTAACAAGGAGCTGTTTGGATTGACTTATTTGAGCTTATCTACTAGTGTACTCACTTTTGAGAATGTTTTGAATTGACTTAATTTGAGCTTATCTATTGGTATAGTCACTTTTGAGACTGGTAGTGAGAGCATATGAAAACAGCTTATACCAATTATATGAAAACAATTCAACTTTATGTTATTTTTTGTGATAAAAATAGCTTATACATAAACACTCATACAATAATCGCTTAATTAAGTTGTTTATCCAAACAGGGCACTAGTCAGGTATCAGCTTTGAAAACTAATCATGTTGTTTATATCCCATAGTAGAAGATTTAACATAATAAATAAACCATAAATTTCTGCCTTGTTGGTCACCATATAATCATGTCTCATTGGTGCGATCAAAATTTAGTTGGAATGAAGAGAAAGAAGTACCTCATGAACAAGTTTTTTATCAGGCATGTTGTCATTCGATTGAGCAAAGTGAAGGAAAAGGGACACTGCATGATCATGATCAAGTGGATCCAACTGGTATGGGGTGCCAAATCTTCTAAAAGCAACCCTTGACGTCACCAGAATCTTATAATCTTGCAATTTGAATTTGAACTTCTCAACAAGGCCTTCCGAGCCAGGCCAAACATCATCCAAGACTAATAATATTGGATTTCTCCCAACTTGCCTCAGCAGAAGTCCCAATCGGTTAATTGCGTCTTCATCGGTTTGAAACTCAGGCACCCGAAGTCCACAATGTTCAAATAGTGTTTGTACAATGTTCTTCAAGTTGGGAGTTTTTGAGACAGTAACAAAGAAGATGTTTCCACCAAACTTGCCTAGTCAAAATAAAATAGCTTTCTAAATCAAAGAGAACAGATTATATTGAAATGAAATAAAATGGAGTACAATGAAATGAAATGAAATAAAATTGTTGGGATATTTTCTATGATTGAATGCCAAATGAGAGGGGTCAAAAAGAGATTATAGAATAAACAACATAATGTCCCATTCTATTCCATCCAATCTCAGTTAGGCTATATGTTTGGAATCACGCTAACCAAACAATTAGGCTCAAGTGGTTAATGAGCTCCACCAAGGACGAATTCTTCAGGAGAACCTGAGTTTGATTCTTGGGTGGAACAATTCTTGGTTTACTTACCTCCTGGCCAAACTCCGGATTACCAGGGCCCCTTTCCCCTAAGATCCGGTGGGTTAACACCACAAAAATATGTTTGGAATCACGTTGGGTTCCTGGTTATGTTAGCCCAACTTTAGTGGGCAGAAGCTAATATAAACTGGTCATACTTCTATTTCGTTTCAATCCAATCACAACAAGAGCTTTTATGCTATTTCAAATTAAATGCATGTCATACAAGACTACTAACTAAACAAGCAAGTAAGTTCACAAGAATAACGCCCTGTTCAGATAAACAACTTAATTAAGCGCTTATCATATAAATACTTGTGTACAAGCTATATCTATCTATAACAAAAAATAAAGTTAAGTCAAATTATTGTCATATAAACAATAAGTTGTTTTCAAAAGATTCATGAAAAGACTCTCATCAAGGTCTCAGGTTCAATTCTCTCTTGTGCCAATTTGGGTGGGCTAGTTTAGCTTCTTCAAAAAAGATTCGTGGAAAGGTTATGTAAATAAGCTAAAAATGCTTAATGTTATAAGTTGTTTGTATATAAGCCCTCGTAAACGGTCTCATGAATTGTTTATGCTAGCAGATAAGCTTAAATAAGTCAGTTCAAACAGACAACCCTACAAGAGTGGAAATAATTTAGTGGAAAAAAGATGCAATACCTTTGATTTGTGGATTCCAACAAAGCTTCTTAGCAAGAGTGCTTTTACCAGATCCACCTAAACCAGTCAAAACAAGTACAGAAACACCATCTTTCATCAATTCAATCTTCAACTTATTCAAGGGCTCATCAACTCCCATACACTGAGGCTCTTCAGGAGCACCACACAAACCCCTAATTTGATTCCCATCAAACTGACCCAAATTCTCCTTTCTCATCAAAATCTCAAGAATTCCATCCACCTTATTCAAAACCTTGATCAAATCTTTTTTATTCTCAAGTTGAACATTAACAGAAAGATGTCTCTTAAGTCCTTCATCTTTCTTCTTAAGCTTTCCTTGGTAACCTGGAAAAGAAAGAAAGTTCCATAAAGTAAGCTTCTTACTTTTTCTTACAAGCTCTTCACCTTCTCTTATGTGTTTCTCTAATCTCTCTATCTCTTCACTTGGTTGATCCAACAAATCGTTGTAACCTTTGATTTCTTTAACCAAAGGAGCCAAAGTGTTCAAAGTTTCTATGTTCCTTTCCAGAGTAGGACCAAATTCTCGACCCTTTTTGATTGTTTGAAGAGCTTTTTTCACAATCTCTCCCACCACAGCTCCACTTAATGCATCCGCCATAACTACACACAGAAGTAGAACACAAACCTTATTGTGTTTGTAAGAACCAAAGTACTCTTGTGTTTTTTGTTGTTATTCTGGAATTAATGTTTTGTAGGATATTTATAACAAAAATGTTTCGTTGACTTATAATTTTTGGTCTTGTTACCTATATGTATTTTATCAAAGGACTCGTATATGTTTTTTTTTTAATTTACAAAACACGTATACGTATATGGTTGGTAGTTACTTGGTACCTTGGTAGTTATAGTAGTAGTTGCTTCTAAGGTTTAATACCGCGTTTAAACTTATAAAACTTTCTATAAACAAATCACACACAAAAAAAATCTATAAACAAAGAAAGAATTTTCTCAGTGAGTGGTTAAGAGCCTGTTTGGAACATTTTTTGTTTTTAATTTTCATGATATGTTTTAAAAACTAATTTTAGAAAAGGGATTTCAAGAAGAGAAAACGAAAAAACTTGTTTGGTAATGTGACTTTTCAAAACTGTTAAATGAAAAAATTAGAAAATCCATTTGGTGATATAATTTTCAAAAACAGTTTTAAAAAATAGAAAATTAGAAAACTTGTTTGGTAATCAAATTTTTTAAAATCTTTTTTAATTTTTTTTTATAACCTATATAAATTATATTACCTTTTATATAATTGTATTTTTCTTACAATTTTATCCTTAGTTACCAATCAAATTAAATTTAAAGTACTATAGTTAAATGTAGAATTTAGTCACAAAATAAATAATTTTTTTAAATATGAAGTCATAATTTGTTCAAGCGATACAAAATTGAAAAATGTGAAACACATAAAAATATTATAGCATATTAATGTCGATAACATAAACATCAAATAAGCAAACAAAAACAATCATCCGCAAAATAACTAACAAAACTTCATACTCCATAATTAGTTCGATTAATTATGACGAAGTACCCAGATCCTATCTCTAAGATGATTCTTATCCATTGCCATCTCAACCGCACCTTCATCAGATAACCTTGTTAAGTTTTCAACATTCAAGCTCATCCCTTCAAGGTTAGGAACCTCGTTCACCGCCTCAAGTTCTAGTTCTATATCATCCATTTCCTCCCATATCCTAAACAACTCATCAGGCAAATTTCACTTGCGTATGTAATTGTGAATAACACGACAAGCAGTTACCATGAGTCTTTGCCTTGAAGGTTTGTAGGAAGGCATTAACTTTAAAATAGGAAATCTGTTTTTCAACACCCCAAAACAACGCTCAATTGTCATCCTTAAAGACGAGTGCCTGTAGTTAAATAACTCTTATGGATTTTTTGGTTGTCTAACTTGACCTCGATATTCTTGTGCATGATATCTTTCACCTCTATAAAGGGGAAGAAAACCTCCAGTACATGGATACCCAGAATCAACAAGATAAAATGAACCTTCATCAAATAAAATACATGTTAGCTCTACTTGTTAATTTCCTCAATATAACTGCATAACTTTATGTTAAATATTAATACTTACCTTTAGGTGGCCAAGGAAATCCTGCATTTGGATTTGTAATTGCATCAAGAAAAACTTTAGAATCATGTGCACTTCCTTTCCACCCCGAATATACATATGTAAATATTATGTTGAAATCACAAGCACACATGACATTCTGAGTGATTGTTGCCTTTCTACCTCTACATGAAATTTGTTTCTCAGCAGGCGCCCATGCACTTATTTGTGTACCATCAATTGCACCTATGCAATTCTACAAGGCATAATCCAAATTATACGGATAATTAAACAACAACCAAATATCTTTGATAATATGAACGCATAAATGATTAAATTATGTGTAAATAAAGATACAACTACAATAACAATAATATGAATTACATACCTTGAACCAAGGATAATATTTTGGATTATTCTTAATTCTATCAGGCAACTCCATAGACTCTTGCTTTATCAGTTCTTTTCCTAATCGACACACTGCCCTTAATACTTTCTTGAAATTGCGTGAGATTGTTTCTGTGGAATGTTGAAAACGGTTTGAAGCAACTCTATGACGAACATTATGACCAATTATGAATAAGAATGTAGCAACTTTCTCTTCAACAAGCACATCCCTTGAGTCACTTAAGTAGTTCTTGTCTCTCAGTTCATTACAGAAATTAAGAAAACACTCTTTCTTGATTCGAAATAGATCAAAACAACTAGTTCCAGACCCATTTAACACTTCAGCAACAAACTCACGACCAGACAATGAAGATGTCAAAACCTTTGATTTGTCAGAGTATTTCTGATGATAGTCATAAATGATACCACAAAAGACAAAGTCCAAAAATTCATCATCACTTGCATCAGAAGTAGAATCATCACTTTTTTCAATATCAGTTCTAGTTATACCCTGTCATACAAAGTAACAATAAAACTTAAAAACACGATACTCGATAAGAGGAAAAATAAAAGGTTTTATCAATATCAATTCTCAACAACATCATGTAAATAAACACACAAGCAATTGTTTAACAAATAGAGAGAAGTATGCAATCATAAGGAACCTAAACAAATACTAAGATAAGTATGTCTGGTCACTAAAGATGATAAGTATATCTCATCACTAGAACCGAAACAAATACAGGTTATATCCTTAAAGCCTAAGTACCCATCCACGCTTCCTCTCATTAGGCATGGCGATAAACATTTCTCTCCAATCAGAATCCTTAAACTTTTCCAAAGCTTTTCCATAGGAATCATCTAAAATGTCTTCTAGTCCATCGAGAGCAGCCACACACTTGGTAAGAGAACAGTCCGAAGTTACACGCGAAGTAGCCTCTGCACTCCTATCCCTTCTTAACCTATCAGCTCTTACCAAAGAAACTTGAGCCCATGCTGCAAGTGCCTCATTCATATGGTGTGATGTAGACTCCTTCTTGGATCTCACATGAACCTGTCGCTTTTCACTGCGTGTGATGTGCTCAACTTCATGTAGATCATCCTATGACCTATCCTTATCAACATGCACATAATTAGCACTCCCATTCCCATTGTTAATGTATTGATCATCAAGCTCATTTTCGTCATCTGTGTTTGGTGGGTCTTGGGTAGATGAATGATGAAGTACTCCAGTTGCATTATTTTTGTTGAATATGATTTCCAGCAACTTGTAATGGTCACACCCTTTCTTTTGAAACTGTGCAGCTTTGGGATGTACCTGAAATGATATATGCATATTATCAATACAATGAAAATAACAGAAAGGGTATTGAAATGTGATATACACACCATGTCACTAACAGAAGCATGAAAAACAATGTAACTAAGAAGCAAACATCATATCACCCATTAAAAGTGGTAAAATTCAATTAAGCCATACCTTTAGATAATTTTTCCAGACTTCTTCACTTGCAGTAACAGTATTTGTTTCAGCATTCCAACCAAATCCAGTGTTCTGCTTCAGTGAATAGAACTCACGATACATGGCTCGCAACCTATGCATCTTTGCCTTTAGTTGATCAGCTTGATACAGTTGTTTAGTTATGGTACTCAACTTATACATCATTGAGGACCATGTTCTATTATGAAACACACCATTTGGCATATTTCCTTTTGTAACTTCATCAACCATTATGTCAATGAAAACTTTCGTTACAAAATCAGGCCAAAGCTTTGTCTCATTAATGTTAACATTAGTTGCCATCTATCATAAAAACACGCATTACAATTTAGAATAAGCATTGAGCAATATTTTGCATTGAGTAATATTAGTTCTCGTAACAACTTATGTCCTATAAAAGTAGCAGCAGAGAGAGCAAATAAAATCAAGGTAGCAGCAGAGAGTGCATTTGTGTTCTATTCCTTGTGTGCACAGTTTTAGTTAAGAGTATATGTAAATTCTTTATTTATTGGCTTTGTTTATTGGGTTATAAGGTAAGTTGAAAAATTACAAGACACAAATGCACACAACAGAAGAGAAAAGAAAATGGGAGAGTGCACCAATGAATATTATTCAAGCTTATATGAGTAAGTTTACATTCATACTTAATAATTCTATCCTGGAATGCCAAAGTCCAATATGTCAGACTAGTAGAGAATAATATGCTCATGTAATATAGCAAAAGTTTGACAAGTGAGACAACTTATCTCCTGAGTAATCTATATTCAAGCTAAAGTTTTCCTTGCTTATAAAATCAATGCAAGTAGAAGTAGAGACTGTGGTATTGATATTGAATATGTCACGGTCTAAAATCAAAGATGCACATAAATAATGGTCAACACATCAGAAAATTGTTACATAGATACTAGTCTTATTCTCTGTCCAAACGTGGTACATGTTGAAAGAGTGAATGTAAAGCAGATAAGTTGTCTCACTTGTCAGGACTCAGGAGAATAATATAGCAAAACAGTCTAATCATTTTTTAAATAAGAAATCATACCAATGATTAATTAAGCCTCTATTTTGCAGACATGGGGCTGAGGTGAAGGTAGGTTACCTGTGTAGCAGTGGCAGTAGTGGCAGGCGCACCAGAAGAAGCAGGAGCGACCGAGGAGGAGGCATGCGCGATTGATGAAGAGGCTGCAGGCGCAACAAATGAGGAGGCAGGAGCAGTGAAATGTGGACGGTGGCTAGTGTTCTTCATACTTCAAATTCTTCTACCTGCACCAGTGCCTTTGGAACATTAATGTAATCCAATAAAAATTGATTAATAAAACCTAATGAAGTAGCAATAAACGTCACAGGGGGGGTTTGAATTGTGCCCCTTTTAAAAATTATTCCTGAAAGTTAAGTTTATACTCTAGAATGTTCTTGGTGTATGTTAGTCCAACAAGATTATAGTATATAATAATTAATTAATTAGAACAGAATGTTCTGAAGAATGTTTATAAGCAGAATGAGAAAAATGATGTTAAGTTAAAATATAAGATTATTTTAACAAGGACCAGAATGTTCTGGAGACAATTTAATATAAAATAAGGCAACAATATTAATGTTTGATTAGGGACCAGAACACTCTGGATTAATTTGATAGTAATTAATTAGGACCAGAATATTCTGGAGATTATTATAAGTGTGATAACGTGTGTGTG
>Ga0228710_1006160_pt1 | contig 18348 bp, 14 predicted proteins | sample MedpolnodulmetaG_FD_177995 | JGI IMG/M metagenome (GOLD analysis project Ga0228710, IMG submission 177995) | Root nodule microbial communities from Medicago polymorpha collected in Santa Monica, California, United States - pink nodules | ecosystem: Host-associated > Plants > Roots > Nodule...
CACTGTCCTTTGTCAACTCTGGTGAAGTAGCTTCTGGTGAGATATGCTTCTGATGTTCAGCGCTTCTGATGTTCTTGCTTCTGATAACTAGCGCTTCTGATGACGTGTCTTCAGGAGCTCTTCTTCAAACTCGTTTCTTCAAATGCAGTTCTTCAGACGCAGCACTTCAGACGCAGTTCTTCAGACGCAGTCTTCCAGATGCTTTAAGCTTCAAATAAATTCCTTTGCTCTTGAACTTGTTCAATCAGAATCTCTAAGAATAGTACTTTGATTATTGATCCTGCACACTTGAACAAATTGTTTAGCATATCCAATTGATTATTTTGATACCTTGTTATTGTCAAAACTCAATAGGTGACTTGTGAAACACCCTTGTTCCAACATCTTGGTGATTGCTTTGAGAAGTTGGTAAAGGAATTTCTGGTGAACATCTCTGATGATTGTGACAATTCCCTTAGCAGAGAGTATCAAAAAGTGTTTGTAAGAGGAGAATGTGTCAACTTCTCTCCCAACATTATCAACAAATTTCTTGGTGTTGAAGAGATCAACATTCCTAAGCTGGAGGTGACTGATAATCAAGTATGTAAGGAGATCACTGCAAATAAGATCAAGGTGTGGCCCAAGAAGAAAAAGATTTCATCTGGAAAACTGTTTGTGAAGTATGCTATTTTAAACAGGATAGCTGCTGTAAACTAGGTTCCTACCACCCACTCCTCTGATGTTGCCACTAGGTTAGGTAACTTTATATATGATGTAGGGTCTAAGTCTAAGATGGATTTTGGTGCCTACATTTTTAAACAAACCATGAAGCATGCTAAAACTGATGTTGTTAGAGTTCCTATAGCTTTTCCAACTTTGTTGTGTAGCATTATTCTAGATCAGCATCCTAACATTAAAACTGCAAGTGATGTCCCAAAAAAGAGGGAACCCCCTCTCACTTTGCACTCCAAACTGTTTAGTACTAATCATGTTCCAGACATTGTTGGAAAATCTGAAGTTGCACCTGCTGCAGGAATGATGACAAAACAGGAGATTGTGGCTGCTCTCAAGGACATTTGTGTTAGGCTAGATGAAAGAAAATCTCAGTTTGAACTAATGATTCATTCTGTAGAAAGAGAGGATGCTGTAGCAGAGGATGAGCAAGCAGAAAGTGAGGAAGCAACAGATGGTTATGTTGATGATGTTGATCAAGAAGATGAGGAAGCTTCTGGAAGCAGTTCTGAGGCGTCTGAATGATTGTTTTTTTACTTGTATTTTGTGTGGGCTATGCCCTGGATATTTGTGTGCACCTGTGTATGCCTATTTTGGTTTGTAATTCCTAAATACTCTGCATTTTATTTTCCTTGGTATTCTACTGACACATTTTGGCATTCTAGTAATTATGCATGAATTGCTTATACCTTCTTTGGTTATGACACTGTTGACATATTTTGTGGCTAAAAAGGGGGAGTAAAATGGTATATCTATACACTCTCTATATGCTTGTGTATGTGCTATTCTGCATTTATTTTGCAGATTTGCCTGTTATGCCTGTATTTCTGTTGTTGCATTTATTTTGCAACTATTTCAGGTTTCCGTGTAGATGTTTTATTTTGCAACTATTTTTCAGGTTTCTATGTAGATGTTGGCACTGATGTTGCAACATCTTGATGCTGTTCTAAGAATGTTCTAGTTCTCAGTATATTTTTTGTTGTACATGTTCCTTGCAAATGTTCTATAAAATGTTGGAACATGTCTTTGTGACCTCATAAGGTCTGTTTGTTTCATTCATATTCCTTGAAAAATTAGCACCCAAGCCCTGAAGTTTTCCTTTATCTATGCATTAGGAGTCAGTTGGTGTTTCAAAATGTCTTCCATATGCATGTGTTCAGGGGGAGTAGTGGAGTATGTTTAGTATTCACTCATAGGTTCTTATTTTGAGGGGGAGTGATACTAATATGTCTGCTTGCTCTAATTCAAGCTGTCTGACAGATGTGTAGTATGATGTGCCAAATATCTAACTGCCAGCTTTCTCTAGGTATGAGAAATTTATTTTTTTCCCTTGCTGATGTGTGATAGGTACTCCTGTCTGATGTGGTGAAGGATGTTGGAACATCCAAACCAGTGTGGGATTTATTTATCCCTGATCTGATGATTGTAGCATAGGAATTTATTTTTCCTCTACTCTTATCAGAGTTCTTTACTCTCTATTTTATTGTATGGAAAATTTATTTTTCCTTGCTTATGTGAGACAGGTTTCCCTGTCTGATGGTGTGAAGCATGTTGGAACATCCAACCTTTGTGGGAATTTAATTTTCCCTAACTGTAGCATAGGAATTTATTTTTTCTCTGCTCTTGTGAGACTACACTAATATCTTATCCGCTGTTGCATGTCTCTGATATGTGTCATGCCTTCCTGTCTCTTAATTCAGATTTGTTAAAAGTATAATGCTTTCTTTCTTCATGTGTGGTTAGATCAAGCTATGCCTGAAAATTGTGTAAGGTATTCTTTTGTTGCACACTTTTGAAACTTCTTTAGTGATAATGTCATGCCACTCATTCTTCTTGAATATGTGTTCGTGATGACTTGAGGAAGTGTATCTAATGTATCTCTTTGAATTGTGTGTTGTTTGTTTACTTCATAGGCGTGTGTTCATACTGATTGAAGAAATGGTACTTTGTATCCCTCTTCTTTTTAATTGGCCTTAATTTGTTTTAGCCAAAAATTTGCCAAAGGAGAAGATTGTTGGGTATTTGTATTGGCTGAATTGTTGCTAAAACAAATATCCATGTTTGTGTTGTTGGAACCAATGTTCCAACATATTTCAGGCATCCTTGTACGATGTTGGATACGGTGTTTCCACATCCTGGCACAGTTCAGTGTGCCTTGTTTCATGCCTGTTTGTACGCGTGCTTTATATTATTTAAGGGAACCATATTTCCTTATCGTATTGACCAAGCAACGCGCATATCTTTACAGAATCAGTTGTACTTTTATTCCCAAATGAGCAATTATATTTAAGGTAAAAATCACTTCACTAGTGTGGTTGAAAGCAAAAAATGTTTGCTTTCTTTTTGGTTATCATATGTGGTGGCAACAACCCTTTGTGTGTTTGGGGATTGGTTGACCGTTGTTCACCTCTATTTTGAACTAAGGATTGGTTTTTGTAATTTTGTTCTACTTCGCTATGCACTTCTTGTGCTAGGAAGGAGATTTTTTTGTTAATATATATCATTTTGGCTTGTTAAAAAAAATAATAACCATTTTTTCTTTTTTTAAAAAAATAAAAATAAATAACCAAGGCAATTTTTTCTGTCAACCAAAAAAAAAAACCAAGGCATTTCAATTTTTTTTCCTCTTAATTTTTTCACTTTTCTTATACTTGGATTGGATTCTTATATCATACAGGTAAAATAAAAAAAGGATGATTTAAGTGAAAATATTAAAAACTTTAATTTGCACCAAAAGTAAATGTTAAAACTAAATTACCCATTAAACTAAAAAATTAATCTCATTTACAAAACATTAAACAAATTTTCATTTCAGAAAACACAAAATCACTCTCTCTCTCTCTCTCTCTCTCACTCTCCATACGCCGCCGCCGCCATCATCGCCGCCGCTTCACGATCTAATCCTTCATCCACCTTCATCGGAGCGCCACCGTCAGCAACGGTAAATCCTTTTTTTTCTGCAATTTCAATTTCTTCGTTTTTCTCGCCAATTACACGTTTAGGGTTTCATTTTGAATTTTAGGGTTTCAATTTTCAAATTTCATTTTTAGGGTTTCAATTTTTCATTTTTAGGGTTTTAATTTAATTTTTAGTTTTAGGGTTTCAATTTTCATTTTTAGGGTTTCAATTTTATTTCAATTGGTGCTGATATTGTGACATTACAGCTCTGATGAGTGACCCTCCAGCTAAATCACGTGTTCAGCCGGAGGCGGAGGCGGAGGCTGAGGCCGAGCCTCCTTCAGTCCTCCCAGATGAACTTATCACTGAAGTTCTTTCCCGTGGTGATGTGAAATCTCTTATGCGAATGAAATGTGTATCCAAGTATTGGAATTCGATGATTTCTGATCCGAGATTCGTCAAACTTCACATGAAGCAATCTGCGCGAAACGCTCATTTGACATTGTCTTTGTGTAAATCCGGTATTGATGGGGATAACAATGTGGTGCCATACCCTGTTCGTGGTTTAATTGAGAACGGGTTGATCACTCTTCCGAGCGATCCTTATTATCGATTGCGGGATAAGGAATGTCAATATGTTATTGGTTCTTGCAATGGATGGCTTTGTTTGCTTGGTTTTTCTTCGATCGGTGCTTATAGGCATATCTGGTTCCGTTTCTGGAATCCTGCTATGGGTAAAATGACTCAGAAGTTAGGGTATATATGTGATAATGTTTTGGGGCTGTATACCCATTTCAAGTTCGCATTTGGTTATGATGTTTCTTCGGATACTTATAAAGTTGTGCTGTTGATTTTGGATGAGGCTAGAAATAGGAGTAATGTACTGGTTATGAGTTTGGGCAATAATCTTTGGAGAGCTATTCAAAGGTTTCCTGCGGTTCCTCTTCCTTTCCGCTATTCTGATCCTGGTGTGAATGATGGTGTGTATTTGAATGGTAGTCTTAATTGGTTGGCTCTTCGTGATAGCTTTCATTCTAATGGTGTTTATGGTTGGAAGCGTGTTGATGCCGAAGAATTTGTAATCGTTTCACTAGATTTGGGAACAGAGACATATAGACGGTTTATGCCTCCTAGTGCTTTTGATGGAAAGTCACCTGTTGAGCCATCTGTATGTATATTGAGGGACTATCTTTGCTTTTCCCATGACGATAAGAGAACTGATCTTGTCATATGGAAGATGGAAGAATTTGGAGTTGAAGAGTCTTGGACTGAACTGCTTAGGATTAGTTACCAGAATCTTCAGAGTGTGCATCTTGACTTTGTCGACTTGCAATATTCTCAATGGTTGCCATTGCACCTTTCTGATCGTGATGATACACTGATATTGGCTAACAAGCAAGAACGGCAAGCAATTCTATATAACTTGAGAGACAATAGTGCAGTGCGAACTAGAATTAGCGATAAAGTAGAGTGGTTCTCCGCCAAGGTTCATGTGGAAAGCTTGGTTTCTGACATTTTGAAAGTAAGTGCCTCCTAGACAATATACTTTTTGAATTTGTGTCAATTCATGTACATTTTTAATAGATGGCATCAATCTTTTCTATGTGATGGTTTTGGTTGATATTGTTAAAGGTTTGACAATCATTGAATCAAATAAATTTGTTTGTTTTTTATTTATTAGAAGCTAGAAGATGACATTTTAAAGATTTTTAGCTTGAAGGTGTTCCTTCCAAAAGGAAATTCAGTATTTGTATTAATTTCATTTATTTCAAAACTTTGTTACCTATAATATATTGAACTCACTGATTTATTGCCTTGTTTTGAATTTGATTGTTTCTATGTTTTAACTTTTAGCCATAAATGAGGTTGTTTTGTAAATTAACGTATGTTGTATATTCTTCTTGGTCTGGATTTTTTCACGCCAGATCAAGCACTTTACGCTGATTTAGATATTGGAAATTATTTTATCTCTATTCCTTATAATGATGTTGATATATAATCAATTTTTTTATTACACAACCCTTGTGTCACTAATGATATAAGCTTGCAGTTATGGCATCATGGTCAAGCTATTTTCTTTATTTCTTGAGAGGGACATGGCAGCACTTTAGCAAATTATGCATTTGTTTTTTTCTCCTATGTTTTTGTTTCTATTATTGTGTTTTGCAATTTCACTCTCATGTCTAACAGAATCATTTTTAAACTATGGATCTACCACCCCAGCTTCAGGTACAAAACCCTAATTGATCATACATTGTGGGATGGTTGGAGAAAAGAAAGAAAGGAGCTTGCTGGAGCTACAGCTGCCTCAGTTACAGTACTCATTTTGTTTCATGACATTTATGGCACTCTTGATGTCTTTCGTTTATGTTTCTTCGTAAACATTTGAAGCAACTCACTGCTTTATAACTGTTCTGTTTTACAACTCTACTCCTGTTTGTTTAGAAGCAGGTGACTGTCTCCAAATCTTTTTAATAATTTAAGTGCACTCTTGACTTACTTTTTATTTCGTTAATGGATTTGAAAGAATGGAATTTGAGTATGCTGTGGTATTTGAGTTTTGTTTTTAAATTAGTGAATGAAGTCGTTTATGTTTCTTCAAACACATTTGAAGCAACTCACTGCTTTATAATTGTTCTGTTTTACAACTCTACTCCTGTTTGTTTAGAAGCAGGTGACTGTCTCCAAATCTTTTTAATAATTTAAGTGCACTCTTGACTTACTTTTGATTTTGTTATTGGATTTGAAATAATGGAATTTGAGTAATTTGTGGTATTTGAGTTTTGTTTTTAATTTAGTGAATGAAATCGTTTATGTTTTTTTGAAAACTTTTGAAGCAACTCACTGTTTAATAATTGCTCTGCTTTACAACTCTACTTGTGTTTGTTTAGAAGCAGGTGAATGTCTCCAAATGTATTTAAAAGTGCACTGTTTTTCAGATCGTTTGAGTATATTAGTAATATTGTTGTAGGTGCTCAAGATCTAGTTATTTGGTTTATTTGTCACATTGTCTCTTTTTTACCCATTTAAAGTTCAAGTGTCAACTTCCATGTGATCCCAAAATGTCATTTTAACAAAAGTTCCTTTTATTGGAAACTGTTAGTCACAAAAGGTTTTATGACTAACAAAAAGTTATTTTGTCGATAACGGCACGATAGCAAAATACCATAGCAGAGAAGGGGTACTCTGCGACGTTTTCCTCCTTTGAGCTGCGTTCAGAAGTAGCGGCGTTTGTGGTTGCAAATCGTGTCCAAATCACGATGCAATCCCACTTTCTTCTCTGTGTCAGTTTATCTTCAAACCGGATTGGGTTTTGGGGAAAGATCCTTCCTATCTTAAGCACGGCGCTCATTCCTCAACCTATGAGACTGACGCCTCCCCCTCCGCATTGTTCGAACGTCTACCATGTGAGATCTCTCTGTATTAACTGATATCATGGAACATGTGACGCCGACATACAAACTATGTCCTCTATTGCGTAATCAGGTTAAAATTATGGCTTTTATCCTTCTCAGCTATGAAACCCGACTTAGTGTAGAATTAGGGTTTGTCTAACTGGGCTAAGCAGGCCCAATTCCTCTCCCTTTATTTTCCAATCATTATTGGCCTCACGACCCAAACTCTTGTTTTTTAAATCTAAATTTAATTTAATTATGTCCAAGTCTTCGGTACCTTTAATTTTTTATTTCTTGTGCTAATTCTAGTTTAATTACATTTTTAACTTGGTTTTGATGAGAAATGACAAAGTTAATTGCAATTATTAAGTATGATTGTCCCTTTAATTTTGTGCATTTATCTATTTATGAGTATTCATGTATCTTGTTCGAATTTATGTTTATTTCGCACAGATTTTTAGTCTTCGCAATAGCGGCTATACTGCTATAGCATTTTGCGGTTTGGCGCTATGCGCCATTATCATTTAATTACCAACGTAGACATAAAGTAGCCAAAAACACCAAGTCTTCAGATTTATTTAACTCAGCTTAAAACACTGAAAACGCCAGGTGGTACAAGGAAAAGAAATAACAATTTGCTTCCATACAGTGTACATGCATAGGGAGGTGTCAAAGCCCTGAGTGATGAGAGCGAGCAAGCGTTTGAGAGATTCATACTTCTTCCCGTGGTGCTCATTATTTTATATATTGCTTTATTTTTGTCTATCAAACAATGAGTTGTGATGAACAAAGTTTCATGATTTGTCCAATTTATTTTTCCAGTTGGGTACTACTCATCAAATCTCTCTTAGATTTGGAAATATTAATTTATATTTATTTTCTTCTTTTTACATATATAGTGCAGCATTTATAGGGTCATAATTATACAAGCTAGGATAAGATATGTGTCAAAACGTAGAAAGCTGAGATTCATTTTTAACTGGAAAAGATATAGGCAGAGGATAAGATATAGGGTCTTAATTTACTCAGATTCTGTTGATTTGTTTGTAAAATTGCTAGAAGTCTTGTTATGAGCAAAAACATAGAAAACAAATGTCCGATGAGTGAAGAAGCACTTTAATTCTGATCCATAAGAACAACTGGGATATACAAAATTGTGCAAATTATAGGGTCATTAAACTTATAGGACCTACTTTGTAGTTATAGAAAGAGTAATTGAACGGAGACAAAGAAAAGAGGCGCAGATTATTGATAACCAATTTGGTTTTATACTTGGTAGGTTGACCATGTACGCAATCTATTTACTACTACGACATTGATGCAGCGGTATCGGATGGATCAAAACAACTTGCACTTAGTTTTCATTGATTCGGAGAAGGCATGTGATAGAGTGCCTAGAGAGATTTCGTGGAAATCCTTCGAGAAGAAAGGGGTTAAGATGCCTATATTCGAGCTATGAAGGATATCTATAAGGGAGTCTCAGCTAGTGTGAGGACGACATTGATGCAGCGGTATCGGATGGATCAAAACAACTTGCACTTAGTTTTCATTGATTCGGAGAAGGCGTGTGATAGAGTGCCTAGAGAGATTTTGTGGAAATCCTTCGAGAAGAAAGGGGTTAAGATGCCTATATTCGAGCTATGAAGGATATCTATAAGGGAGTCTCAACTAGTGTGAGGACACAAGATGGAGACATCGGCGATTTTTCCATAACAGTAGGATTGCACCAAGGTTGAACCATAAGCCCTTATCTTTATACTTTAGTTTTGGATGTACTTGCGGAACTCATCCAAGAGCTAGCACCGAGATGCTTTTTGCATATGATATAGTCATGTTTGGAGAGTTGAAGGAGAAATTAAATGGGAGGTTGGAGATGAGTCTTTGAAATGCATGGCTTCTGCCTGAGCAGAAGAAAAACAGAGTATATGGAGTGTAATATTAGCAAAAGGCGAAGCGTTTGTAGCTCAGACGAAAAAGTTTGAGATCATATCACACCACCAGTTACACAATTTAAATATCTAGGATCCAAAGTACATAACGGCGGAGAAATAGGTGTGTAAACCATTGAATTCAAGATGGGTGGTTGAAATGGCGGAGGGCCTCAAATGGAAGTTCACTTAGTGGGATAATGTATGGTTGTTGTTGTTGTAGACGACTCTAATGGAAGTTCACTTTTAACTTGAGTCAACTCAAGGCTTCTTAATTCTTAAAATATCTTTTAAATAATAAAATTCCGTAGTTCACTTTTCCAATAAGCAATGGATTATTTGTGAGTTTTAAAGATCTGTGTACTCAATATTCTGCTAAAGCAACAGCCGGTGGCCACCGTAGGAAGTTGGTAACGGAGCTGTTTGCTAGAGCGGCTGTTGGTGGCGGAACTTGGTCTAATTTTAGGAGGGGGGCAAAATCTTGATATAATTACATCACTTATGGCAATTATGATTAGAATCTCATGTTAACATAGTGGTTATCGCCCTTTGTTTTCTCTTCAAGTAACGGGGTTCGAACCTAAGGATTTCCATTTTGATGGATTATTTTGTTATTCCTGCAAAAGGAAAATAAAATAAGATGCAAAACCAAGATTACCGGGGTTCGATCCCGTGTCATTATGGTTGAAAAGTGTTCTCAACCACTACGCCAAAGCATTTATTGTATCATATAACAAGCATAGTATAGTGTATATACAAAACTTTGGGGATGTGATGGCCATCCCCTGTCCCAACAAAGCTCCGCCAGCGGCGGCTGTCGTGACCGCTATTGTTTTATTAGCAATTTTTTTAAGTTAATATTTTTTTTATAGCCATATGTTGGTGGTTAATTTTTCAGGGGCAGGGGAAATTTGTTAGTAGTAGGGATCGAACCCTGGATCTCCTACATAATACACCTTTTGTAGTTACTTCAAACTTTTTTTTTGTTATTTACATTTATGTTTGCACAAGACCTGTGAATTTAATTGCTATTTCTTATTTACGAATTTTTCATGAATTGAGTATTGTTTTAATTTTTCAGCATTTATATATACAGTATTATTTATTATTTATTATGTTTAAAATTTTTTGAGTAGCATACTTCGATGGTCACATTTAAGTGAGAACTCTGAAGTGAGAGCTTTTGGTTTGGTGGACAATGCTTTGATAAATATTTAGTTTTCTCTTGTTTCTCTTCAGTTGCACTATATTTGTCCAGAGCTATTGGTGGTGTGGATTTGATGGACTCTTAACTGGTTGGCCATTCACGATAACTTCAGGTATGGTTTGAATGTTATGATTGTACAGCAATTTATGATTATTTTGTTGGTTTGGGTCTTGATATAGTATTTTGGATAATTAGAGTAGTTGAGAGCAATGTAGTCAGAGTCGTGATCCTAGGCAGAATCGTGGAGGGGTCACAAGATCGTGTATTGGGAGATCTTAACACGAATTGTAAGATCTTACTGGATTTGGAAATTCATATATATTGCATATAGATTCTCGTACATTTGCATATAAAACAACATAATTTAGTAAAACTCAAAGGCTGTGCAGAGAACAAAGGGAAAGTCTCTAGGTTTTTTAGTCGTATTAATTGAAAAACTGAGTATTGGGAAGGTTTCCACAAATTAATGGGATTAGTGGGTGTATTGGGAAGGTTTCCACAAATTAATGGGATTAGTGGGTGTATTTGGAAGGTTTTCAACAATTCATTAGACTAATGATTGAAAAGTTACCCTTGCGAGCTACACCAAAGTAAAAATGTGTCTTTTTAGGAATTATAATTAACCGGGTCACATACCCAACCTGTATCTGTGAGGAAGACCCTCAGAATCAAAAGTGACGCTAGAGTTTGCCGCTTGCGTGTGTTTACACGGCGATCCTGGATGCTCCCACCAATTTCCGATTCTAGGGCTTCCCTAAGCACACATATGGGTGTCGAGATCGTAGAAACGCACGATTCTACATTTATATCACGATCTTGACTACCATGGTTGAGAGTTAGTTGGTAAAAGTTAGTAAGATGATAAGTTTGTGAGGTGGTTGTGTAGAGTTGTTATTGTGGTTACTCTTAGTAAGTCTTTGAATAGCTCTGAATTGGTAGAGAGGGAAAGATATATTTGAATATTTAATTTTCGTGGCTGGAGAGTTATCTGGTTTGAAAGGAGAGTGCTTTTTCAGATAGCCGTGTGTGCATGGTTATCTTCTTCATTGTAAACCTTTTGTGTCTTCTCTTTCAATCTTATTACAAAAATAAGAAATTCTTCAGATGGTTGCAATCTTTTTTTATTCATTTGGGTGTTTTACCCATTCCTCTAATCCTGAAGATTAGAATTTTTGGGTTCCTAACAGCAATACAGGAAGTTGCTGGCCCTTGAAGCTTTGGTGAAATGCCACTTGTTCAGCCAAATATTTCTCTTTCGATGGACTGCCTTTATTTTTCTCATTATTTGATTAGACCCAATTTTGTCATGTGGCAGAGGATGGAATTTGGAGTTGAGAAGTCTTCCACTCGATGGTTGTCAATACACCCTTGTGAGAGTGGAGATACATTGATATTGGCAAATGATCTAGAAGACCAAGAAAGTCTCTATGATTGGAAAGTAACTATAATAGAGAAAACTATAGTTACTTGTAAACTATGTTGTTTCTTTTCCAAAGGTGTTATGTTCAAAGCTTGGTTTCTTCTTTCTAAAAGTAAGTTCCTCCATCTTTTTATTCATGTATACGTTGTTTAACAGATCGTGTGGTCATCTTTTTATGATGGCTTTGGTTGATTGCATTGTTGAATGATTATCTATTGGCTGTTGTTCACAGTTTGACAATCTCTGATATTGCATTGCTTCTTTGGCTTCATATAGACACATCTCACTTTCTAACACTTTTTTTTCTACAATTGCTGAAACTTTGCAAACCACGCATAAATGATCTTTTATATGTTGATTCAGTGTTGTTAAATAGCAGCTGTAGTGGCACTATAGCGTAGCAGAATTTGAACAAACCGCTGCTGTTCTGCAATACACTATTTAGTACAAATCATAGTAGTTAATAGCAGCGCGTAGCGGCCGACCCCAAAAATGCTATAGCGGGATAGCGCATAGCGCTATGACCGCTATTTCATAACTTTCTGGACAAATTATGTAAATAATTCTATAAATTATAAACAAACATATATCTAATATAAAATTAAATATAACATTCAAATCTCATGACACATAAAATTAAATCATACAAAACACTCAAATCTTATGAGCAGAAAACAGAACAATAAGGAATGGATCAACAGAGAGAGTTTGGTTTGGTATATGAGCAGACAACAGAACAAAACAGAACAACGCGTTTGGTATCAATAACAATAACAGAGAGAGTTTGGTATCAATAAAACATGAGGAACGGTGGTGTTTTACTGTGCGATGACGGCGTTACAGCGAGCAGAGATGAACTGTAGTGTTTTACGGTGCGACGGTGGAATTAAGGTGAGCAGAGATGAACGTCGTGTTTTGGGGTTTGGGAGAGAAATGGCATTCTGCGTTTTTCAGAAGAATGAAAGAGGAAGAGAGGATATTGAAATTTTAGTGTTTGAAGAAAATGTCCAAAATACCCTTGTTTTTTTTTAAACCAAGGACAATTTTGTATTTTCTCTTAAAATGTAATGGCAGTTCTAAACAGCAACCCGGCCCACAAAACTGCTACGAAGCGATGCGCCGCTATCTCACATCGCAACGCTACGGCTTGTTGCGTAGCGTTCTGGCACTGCACCGCACCGCGCAGCCGCTATTGACTACTATGGTACAAATAGCAGCTATATAGCAATGTTGCGTAGGGAATTTGAACAAACCAGTATTTTCCGCTATCTGTGATTGATAACACTGTTGAATCTTGGTTATGCATCAGCCAAGGAAATTGGTGGTGTCAGGGAACATAAATAGCATTTTTTGGGTTCCTTGTTTACGAAACTTCCTTCATATATGCTTTTGTGCATGTTTAGAAAATTTGCAGTTATATTTCCAATGCTTCCCAAACTCTGTTTGCAGAGCAACTCCTTTTCTACTCATCAGTTCACAAACATTGGAAAAAGTGTTGCCTAGTGTATTTCAATCTTCACACTAGTCAGTTATAAGGCTTCTTAATTTTTTGGTTGCAGTCAATGGGCTTCTAGATTTTGTAGTTGGGGGAATCCCAAATTTTATTTGATTCCCTTTAAAAAAAAAATTATAAAATTGTTGGCTAATAAATATATTATATTTTTGGGTTAAATTCAAAGGTTTTGAGATCTGATTTTCTTCATGCATATTTGGGCCATTTTGATTTCCAGATTAATGCCTTTTATGGTTTTCAAAATACCAAGATCATGTAGGTTAGCTAAAAGCTTAGTGAGCATAACTTTCGATAGTATGATTTTATGATGGTAAACAAAGATTGCCTGTAGTGGTATTTGTGAAGAGATGTATTTTTCTCTTATGTCATACAATATTTAGATTTTTAACCATTACTATGCTTTCCTATTTGGCAGAACATAGATACTCCCTTAAGGTTGATGTAAAGATCGACATTTGCAATCACGGAATAGTTTTTGTTGTAGCTTCTCACGGGAAACAGGCTATTCAGAGTTTGGAGGATCTATCTGGAGTTGTCTTTTATTCTGTGGTATCAATGTTCTGTTGTCGTTGGCATCATCAGCACTCTTATGAAATCAGTGAATAGCTAGGAAGAAAACTAGAAAGACTTGTTATCATTTTTTTTTCTTTTGGAAGTGAAAACATGTTGAGAATTACTAAATTACAAACCAAGTCCTTCTAATGACAGTAGAAGGAGCTATATTCTCAACTGTAAGATTTTTGAAACTATATTGCTCATATAGATGACAAAAGTATCGAACACTGTCAAAATTGTCTTTAAATATTTTATCATGAATGCATATTTTCATGGTTTCTTATATATATTCAATGGTTACTCCATCATCAGAAATTCCAACATAAGATGATGCAAACTCCAGATATTCAATGCTTCCCAAACTTCAAAATTAGTCAGTGATTTGTCAGCACGTAGATATACTTTATTGAATTCATATTGCCTCTGCAATGAATCAAAAGTCCAGAGCATTGCTCTCTTGGCTTATCTTCATTAGCTTAAACTCTTATATTTAATTGGTCCATTACTGACTAAATACATACCTAGTGTTTGAAAAGTCCACATATAATGTTAATTATATTTTTATTTTTATTTATTTTTTTTAGGAAATATTTTATTAATTCTTGAAAATTATGTATAAAGAAACATGATAATGGATTTTTTAGGGATAATAATGGTTATTATGTTGACAATTGTGATCCAACGTACACACAGACGACTTGCTTTCCAACTATTAGTCAACAAGCACAAACCAGATTTTTTTTGTTGTCACGTTTACATGGTTTAAATGTGTGTCTGGTCCCTGCACTTTAACTCAATTTTGGTATTGGTCTCTGCGCTTTTTTTGTTTTGGAATTAGTCCCTGCAGTTTGTAAAACTTTGGGTTTTAGTCCTTCTGTTAAGTCTCAGTTAAAAAAAAAAATCAAAACTAACGGTGTGTCACGTGGGCCAGTCATGACATGCCACGTGGCACACTAAAAGACAATTTTATAATTAGTTTTTAATTATTATTTTATTAGATATTTAAAATAAAAAACAAAAATAAGATGAGAAAAGAAAGAAAGAAGAAAACACGGGAAAGAGAAGGCAAGCCAAAGTGTAAAGACCTTTCTTGTTTATAATTTCCTGGGTTTTAAATTTTAATGTTCTCGTTTTACTGCTTCGTGTTTTTTTTACGCTAAAAACTGGAAGAAAAAAAAATACCAGATCCGTGTCATCCAGAGCCAACACATCAACCAACAAAGAGAAAACCAAACTTGAAACAAAAGAACAACAAAAAAAAAGAAGAAAATAAATAGAGAGTTGAGAAGAAAAAGAAGATGATGAACAAGAGAAAGGAGAAGGAAAGGGCTATTTTCCTATGTTTAATTGATTTGAGAAGAAAATCAGAGAGACTCATGTGTTTTGAAGAAGGAAGAAGAGAGAAATTGAGATGCTTTGTTTTTGCTATCTTTATTTCTCTTCTCATCTTATTTTTGTTTTTTATTTTAAATATCTAATAAAACAATAATAAAAAACTAATTAAAAATTAATTATAAAATTTTGTCTTTTAGTGTGCCACATGGTGTGTCATGTGGCACATCGTTAGTTTTGGTGTTTTTTTTTAACTGAGACTTAACAGAAGAAGTAAAACCAAAAGTTTTACAAACTGCAGGGACCAATGCCAAACAAAAAAAAGCGCAGGGACCAATACCTAAATTGGGTAAAAGTGTAGGGACCAAATACACATTCAAGCCTTTTTTTTAATCTCAAAATAATTATAATTTTAAAATATCAATATAATACTTTTTTGTATTAGTATATATTAATTTATTGAAGTTCGCTCAACTTATCTGTCTTATTAAATATAATTAATAAAGTTGTTTGAGTAAATAATATAAATTATGATCAAAATCAATTTAATTAATCATTTCTTTAATACTCGCATATAACCCAAATGCAAACCTAAATGCGACAATTATGTCAGACTGGGGAGTAAATTTTTGTCCCTTCCCTTAGTCCTTATATGTACTACTTTTTCTACATTCATTGTCATCGCCACCGTCAAACTTTACAAAATTATAAACATTTCCATTAACTTTTGAAAATTGCTTTTCTTACATCAAGAGATTCCTAATAACACATGGAAAATATCAATTTGTCCCCAAAGGAAGTTAACTACCGTTGGCTAATCGGGCAGTAGTTAACTACCGTTGAGGCCAACGGTAGTTAACTACCGCTAAAACTAGCGGTAGTTAACTGTTGCTATTGCGTTCCTGGTTCAAATTCCAACAGCTTTCTCCTTCCCTTTTTCCCCACATTTGAACATGTTCGTACATACAATTTTGAACACATTTTTTTCACTCATTTTCATCCAATTTCAAATTCATCAATTCTAAAACATATAAAAAGTAAAAATAATTTTAACATGATAAAAATAAAATGCAAGAAATAATATAAAAGGTACGAAAATGTCATAGAAATACAAAAATGTCACAAGGTACGAAAATATCATAACATTACATCATCACCATAGTCTAAATGGACAAAAATAAACCTACTGATAATCAACCTTGCTGCCTATGCCCCCTGTGCTGCCTGGAAATCCGATACATAAGGGCAGGGTGAGCAGTACTGCCAATCCGCATTATCTCCTGCATCAGCTCCTCTTTAGTCATGGTGGCGCTCATGGCCACAACATTATCTGATATCTGCATGACATCCCTGATGATCGTCAATGTGTCAAGCATCTCTCTGGCATGGTCCTCCTCTATAAGTTGCTCCTAGTTCGCCTGCTTGGGAGGAGATCCTTCATCAGGTTGGATAATCTTCGAGTGAGAGACTTCGGCATACCAAGCCATGTAGCCAAGCTCATGCTGCCATGCTCTCTCAAACCTTTCTCCCCAATCAGTGTAGCACCACGGACCAGGGTCTCTGAACACAGTAGCCACCAGCTCCGCAGGAATCTCAGGGACATCTGACGGATGTCTGGGGACGTCCTGTACAAACTCAAACTGCCTCTAAGATTAAGATTAAATGGAGTCCATATTTACATATATTACTAACTATTTTAGCAAGAGAGTTAGTACCTACTATAAGTGGAGATCAAACGAAATAGGAATTGTATTTAATTAACACACATATATATTATAAAAATTAACCAATTTGCAAAAAAATAACACAAAAAAAGTAAGAATATCTCACTTAGACATTTCATCAAACACCTTAAGTGCATTTTAAATTACTAGCACAATTAGTGTTAATTCAACATCAAAACATCTACGTTGTACCTATACTTACTCTTAACAACAATGTTAGCAACAACCATACATTATAACATCAAATTCTATCATAATTTACAATTTTTAAACCTAACCTAGACACTAATATTTTGCTAATATTATGAAAAAATAACACCCTAAACAACCTACATTGAATGTAAATAGGATTAAGATGACTTGTTATTTTGTTGAAGCAAATTGGAAGATTTTCGTGAATTGAAGTTGTGGTGATTTTGGTAGAAAGTGTTCAAACCAGTAACCAGAATATGAAGTTTTTGGGTTGATCCCAGATCACAGTGGAAGTTAACTATCGTTGACATCAATAGTAGTTAACTGCTGCCGGTTTGGCCAACGGTAGTTAACTACCGCTGGCGGTATTTTCGAATTTTCCATGTGTTAATAGGAAGTTTTGAAGTCAGAAAAGCAATCTTCTTAACTTTTTGAAGGATGGCTGAGCGAATTCCATATGCTGTTGCTGCAAGTCTCATTAATAGGTGACTTCATTTTCAATCCTTTATCTATTGCTTCATTTTTTTATCCTTTTTCTATTACTTCTGTTATCAATGATGCTACAATGATTAAATTGTTACACTCATTGTTAAAGTATGACTCATATATAAAAGACACTAAAGTACGGTTCTGGGGTAATATTGTAAACTGAATCATAGTAGTACTATATATATTGTTTGTAAGATTGAAACCCTAATTTCATTACAGTAATACAAATAGAACTATACCTGCTCCATAGTCCCAGACTCCCAGAGCTAGACACCATTGGCCAAACCGCGTTAACAAATATATGTGTTCATTGTCTTTAAATTTCATTTACAATTAATCTTCTGTTACTGGTTGTTGTTCGAACACTAATGATGTATTGCTAAAAAAAAAATACTCACGTAATATATTATGCATGGTTGTTTGTTACAATTAATTAGAAGGGACATGTCAAAATGAAAACAGTTAGTTAGTTTGTTGAAAATTTTGTTTTCATAGGTTGGCTTCTGCAGCCTTTCTTGAATATGGAAATATTTATGTATGAGTTAGAAAGGCTTAAGAACACAGTTGAATCTATCAGAGCTGTGCTACTTGAACAAAATCATGCTGTACGGAATTGGGTAAGAAGGCTCAACGACGTGCTTCATCTTGCAGATGATTTGCTTAATGAATTTGTTATTCATGATATGAGACACAAATTGGATGAAGCTCATCAGAACATAGTTACTAAGTTATTTAGTACTTTATCTCCAAGCACAATTGTTTTTCGCCGTAAAATGGCTCATGAGATTGAAAAAATACAAAAAAAAAATTAGTGATGTGATGAAAGATATATCTGGGTTGAATCTGAACCAGGGGGAGGAGCCAGGATTTAAACATCGAGGGGACCAAGTTTAAAAGGTAAAAATAAATTCTCAACCATGGGGGGACCACTGTTCTACATTATACAATATTGACTATATCCTACATGAATATTACTAGTATAAA
>Ga0228710_1006164_pt1 | contig 18344 bp, 6 predicted proteins | sample MedpolnodulmetaG_FD_177995 | JGI IMG/M metagenome (GOLD analysis project Ga0228710, IMG submission 177995) | Root nodule microbial communities from Medicago polymorpha collected in Santa Monica, California, United States - pink nodules | ecosystem: Host-associated > Plants > Roots > Nodule...
TACCTGTAAGTCCAAGATGTTGCAAGCATTACTAGATGAATTACTATTGATCATTAATCAGTAATCAACAATTTAAAAATGAATCAAACATTAAAATCAAAATTAACTTTTTCAAAAAAGTCAGTTTCCTGACTGTACTGTAGAAGCTCCCTCTTTGTTATGCCTCTAGGATACACATAAGTTAATTTTAGTAAGAGATTTTTATTCAAGTTAGAGTACTAGTATCTTTTTTTTTTTTTTTAAGGAAAGTTAGAGCACTAGTATCAAAATGCTAAACCCTGAACAAAAAAATGTAGTATAAAAATCTAAAATTTAAGACACACATGCATTAGGGATCACAAAGAATGGATTCACGCATTCGTGAATCAAAAACAACACTTTGTATTACTTTTTCTTCACCTCCTTGTACGCTACCTTTTTTTTGCGCATGTTTGATTTTCACCCAGCTCCTCCACGCCAAAGTTTGCAACCTCCAACACATCTTGAAAGCCAAGAAGAACCTTCCCATGTTTGTGTCATCTATCATAGTTCTTTCCATTGAGCATGAAAATAATTTCAAGAAAATTGTTCAAACGGTTGTATATGTTTTAACGATACCATTTGTTAGAACATAAACTATATACTAAATTTAAGAGAGAAAACAAAAATGAGATTGAATATACTTTATTAAATTATGAGAGTCGAATAGAGAAGCAAACTTTTATTATATATGTATACAAGTCTCATCACATCGGTTGCAAATTCCTACTAATTAACAAACGGTCACTAATTAATTACAAACTTAACCAACTCCAACAAACCTAAATTAACTAACTTTCAATAGTACCAAATGAACAAATACTCATCAATTTTGATAAGCTCACTAATCATTGGCAATCGTAGACTTATTTATAGTCTAAGGAATATTTTATGATAGGAAAATTTCTCTCTTTTGCTTCTCTTTGCTTTCCTTGATTTCATTCACTTGTATATTTGCCTCAACCAATATTCAAGGAAATTTTGCAACTAGAACAAATATTCCTGGATCCCACAATTTGAATGAAGTAGATCTTATTCTCATAGACTTATCTATTTGTCCACGTGAATTCCATTGTTGCTCTTTTTCAGCCCTCACTCAGAAGAAAATCATAGGGTTGATTCTGCACCTATGAATCAATTTTGTCTTATTGTCACCATTAGTTTCCAACATGGCAGGACCGACACTTCTAATCAAAATTGTGTTGGTGTCTGTGACGACACCAATAAGTTATCAGTATCGAGGTATTATTCTTTAGCCTTGACCCCAACAGTTCATGTACATAACTTTCTGGAGAGAATCATCGGTTTGTCTCAGCTTCTCTTCCACCTTAGAACTAACGGTTGCGTCCGATACAACGACACTGGACAACGGCAAGAGTGCCGACAAAGCACCGCCGGCGGAGAAGAGACGAGTTCGGTTTTGGTGAATAGTTGCAAGAGCTGATTTGCAGTTATGGATTGGTTCAGTGTGGCCTTGTGCCACAGCCACGGTTGCTGCCATCCAAACACGGTTCAAGTAACTCATCTTTTTGCTTTTTCTTTCTTTAAGCCTTTGCTTTCTTTGCCTAAAAAACAGTAGGAAAGTGTTTGATGAGTTAGCTGATAAGAGAAATGAGGTATTTATAAAGTAATGATGAGAATCATTTATGTGATTTTTTTGTTTTTTGATAGAAGTTTATGTGACTCTTTTAATCAATGGCTCAATAATGCTGGTTTTTTTAGTGTTTGGACTTTTGTGGGTCCAACATTTTTTTTAGGGTAAATATATTAGCATATCAGTTATTTAACTATTACTAAGATCTGCTGAAAAAAAAACTTTTATTAAGAGATTCACTGTATCGACTTAAAATGTTTTAAAATGTTAAAATGGTTAGTACTGCATTACTTGGTGCACTATTTTATATTATTGTCTGAGATTTGTTAACAAAAAAATAATGAAGGGAAGTGTTGAAGGAAACAGGTGGCGGGCTTATCATAATAGGTCATTTTCATTTCATGACTCATTCAATTGTAATCCAACAACTCATTCATGTTCTGACATTTCTGTTACTTTTACTTAACTTTTTTTATTTGTTTTTTTGGTTCTCTCCTCTCACTCTCTCTTCAATTGCTCTGTTTGTTTTGTCCCTGGCCCAGGCTGCGCTGCATTATCTTATGTAGGTGTTTTTGTCCTTCTACTATCCTAAATGAATTAATTTTTCCTACTATTTTTGGGTACATACATGTATGTATTAGTCATTGGTCACTCACACGTTGAACTGTAGTAAAGTGACACGTTATGGATGCTGAATGGGGCTTGTTCTGTAGGGTCGACTCCGCTTATGGGCTAGGGATGGTGATCACGTGCATGCGCATGCGCACAAGTACAACACACCCTTCTGCACTTGTCAAATTTTGAACTAAATCTTGAAGTAATACTCACCACGAAAAATCAAAACTATAAGTTGATTTTATAACAAGCAACGATTTTTTAAAGTTAGAATTTTATTTAGTATGAAGATCTAAAATTTAACACTGAGTGATAATTGAACGATCAAAATATTATATCTTATAGCTTTGTGGTGGTACTAACTAATGTCCTGAACCATTTGTTAAGAAAGCAACAACAACAAAAATTGCTTGAAAATGACGTTATACTATAATTTTACAATTAAATAAATAATTAATTTTTTAACAAATATTTTAAGGATAATTGTTAGCATTTTTTAAACTAAAACTCACTACTAAAAAAACAAAAATTAGTGAGGGAAATTTAGTGAGGGAAAACGTGAAATCCCTCTCAAATTCCGTCACTAAATTTTGCGACCAAGAAATTTGTGAGGAATTTCAATTTTTCCATCACCAATTTTCCTCTCAAATTTTTCTTTTTCTAGTAGTGACTATAAGTTAATTTTATAACGAAGGATCATTTTTTTAAGTTAGAACTTTAATTATTTTTATGATTCTTTTTCATATTTTTTTTTTTATCTTTGATTACAATTTTGTTTATGTGTTGATGGTTAATCATATCAATTCGTTTTTTTCTTTTTAATTAATTATTAATTTTTTTTTTTGAAGAAAATGAATTATAAATATTTGATTATGGACTATTCGATATATATAGATTATTGCTTTTATTTATTTCTAGTAGAGATATATAGGATCGAAAACACTTAGTTATATTCCTTTTGGTATTGTTATAAGAAGAAAACTATTTTTAAGATTTCTAGATTAACATTGTTAAAAAAAAATTATTGATTGATCGATGTATTTAGTCTATATTTTATCATTAAGTTATAAACCCAACACCCTTATCATTAACATAATAAGGACTATAAGATCATAAACAATAAAGCCATAGTTAATTTTTCATTGAACAAACAATTTATTCTAAGGTATTTATCATTAAAATAATAAACACAACGTCTAACACTTTTACATATTAATTAATTAATATATAAATCAAAGTCACGATACATAAACAAATCCAATAAACATAAGATGGCTATTAGGAATCATCTAAGGTTTAATAAAACAGTTACCACATGAAATGATCAATGAAATCTTTACGTATATTTAATTTAGGTATTACGAGGAATATTATGAACCCTTATTTTTATTGGTTGAAAGTTCATAATGTAAAACTTATATTGATTTCAACAAATAATAAAGTGAGTCTTTGAGTAAACGTTGAAAATAGAATAGTACTCTCTGAAAATGTAGTACAACTAAAACCTTTAGTCCATAGTACGTGCCAAGGAAATTAAAGGAAATAATTTGAGGCTATTAAACTCTACTAGAGATTAGTAAAGAGAGTAAGAGAATAATGCATTCTTTTTTTTGCACATCAAGATTGGCAATCATTGCCCTAATTATGCAAAATCTACAGAATGTTTTCAGGTGGAAAATATCTCTCTTGCTTCTCTCCGTGCTCCCTTGAGTTCTATTTTCCTCACCAGCTCAACGAATCCAATTATGCCAAATGTATTTATCCCTTGGGCTATCATGGATAATTGGATCATAACATTACTCCCCATTGGAGCTAACCTTGTCTTCAGGATTGTTAAAAGAAAAATTTGCAATTGGAACAAATTTCCCTTTAGTCTTATGCATGCATAGTTTGAATGAAGAAGATCTTGTTCTCATAGACTTATCCATTTGTCCACATGAATTCCATTGTTACTCTTTTCCAATTCTCACTCAAAAGAAAAACATAGGGTTGCTTCTGCACCTATGAACCAATTTTGCGTTTTTAAGGGTGCAGGACCAACACTTCTGATCAAAGCAGTGTCGGGTGTCTGACACCAACTATCGGTGTCGATGTATTATTCTTTAGCCTTGACCCCAACAATTCATGTACATAACTTTCTGGAGAGTATCATCGGTTTGTCTCAGCTTCTCTTCCACCTTAGAACTCACGGTTTCGTGCGATACAACGACGCTGGACAGCGGCAAGAGTGCCGACAAAGCACCGCCGGTGGAGAAGAGACGAGTTCGGTTTTGGTGAATAGTTCCAAGAGCTGTTTTGCACTTATGAATCGGATCAGTGTGGCCTTGTGCCACCGCCACTGTTGCTGCCATCCAAACACGGTTCAAGTAACTCATCTTTTTGTTTTTTCTTTTTTGAGTCTTTTTCTTTTTCTTTTTCCACTTATAGAGCAGTCAGAAACTTGTGATGAGTTGATAAGAGGAATGAGGTATTTATAAGGGAAATTAGAACTATTTATGTGACTTTTTTATTCAATAGCTCGATAATGCTGGCGGCTTTACAAATGGGATAAGTTGATATAATTAAATTATTGTTAGTCGCTATATATAAATATAACACTTTTATAATTACCTAAAAAACACTTGTGTAAATAAAGTGAAAACCTACATCTTTGATAGGATTGATAATTTAGCTTTGAGTAGTGATATTTTGACAACCATTTTGGTACAACCTTTGAAACAACTTTGTTGTTCTCTCTTCTCATTAGTCAAAAACAATGGAGAAAGAGAGAAAAAGGAAGACCGAGAATAAAAACATAATGTGAATATGAGAGAGAAAGTTGTACCAAAATAGTTGTACAAATGTCATTTCTTTTTAGCTTTGTATATAATATTGATATTTAGTGACTTTAATACGGAAAAGCTACAATGATTTTAAGAAACTTTTTAAATGAAAAGTTATAAAATCACTTCAATGGAAGAAATTTAATCCTTGTTTTTAGTTGTCACTTTGATTGTGTGCTGCTTGATCTTTATTAAAGGAAAATATGTGATAGACATTCAAAACTGAGAAATTAAAAAAGTGGATTGTGTAATAGCTGTGATATGTTAATAATGCAATGAGAATTAATATTGTCACATATCATTATTCTTTATAAAATTTATTTTAATAATTAACTAATAAAAACTGTTTAGGAAACATCTGATAAAGTATATATAGAAAAAGATGTAATATAGACCGATGTGATAAGTTGATAATGTTAAGAGAAAAACCAAAGGTTGAATCTTGAATGAATGTAGAGTGGTTATCTAAGTGATTATCATAATCTTTCAGTACATTTTTGTGGTGAAACTATTAGCGTACAAGATAAAATGTTTTTAATGTTCCATAAGTCCTAGGTGAATATTGTCCGTAGTGCTCCATTATTGTGTGAGATTAGTGAATAAAGGAGGGGGATTTCGAGGAAATAGGTGGCTGGCTTATCGACATTTTCATTGATGACTCATCCAATTGTAATCTAACAACCCACTCACGTTATGACATTTCAATTATGTTCCTTTTTCCTAGTTTGTTTTTTCTCTCTTACTTTATGTCCTTTTCAATTGGTCATGGGTTTTTTTGGGTCCCTTTCATCAATACTCAGTTCTTCTCTAGCCCACATAGCATTATCTGATGTAGGGGTGTTTTTGACTTTTTGTCCTTCTAAGTTCTAATACATGAGGAGGATACATGCATGTATTGTATATACGTACTTAGTCATTGGTTAATCACACGTTGAACTGTAGTAAAGTGACACGTTATGGAAGATGAATGGGGCTTGTTCTGTTGTGTTCTCTAAACTGAACCTCGATTCATGGGCTAAGGATGCTGATCACGTGTATGCGAATGAATGCTAGAGGATACCTCCAACTTCAATGCCATGCATGCACTACACTCTTTAACACTTGTCAAATTTTGGACAATGAATTACCAAAACTAAGTTCATTTTGTTATATAAAGGCACATGTTAGATTTATTCTTAAAAATAAAAAAACGGTTTTAAATTTCTGTTTTGGTAGTTACGCTGCAGTTAATAGTGTACTAGTCATATGTTGGACTAACAAGTAACAATTGCATTATCTATAACTTATTTGAGATCAATATCTTTTATGGCATTTGAGATCAATTTTTTTTTTTATGGCATTTGAGATCAATTGCATTATTTTTAGCTTCTTTTTTTTGTTTTGAAGGAAGCTTCTTGAAATGCATATTAAAGTACAGGTTAACATTTTTCTTAATTATTAGTCGAAACATAGAGACCGTCAATTTTTAAGAATGCATAATTATATTTTCATATTTCTATAGTTAGTATGCTTATAACAAAGAATCCCAATTTGTGGTTATGGCTATAGCCGTAATAATCTGATCATTTTTAATTCAATAACGATTAACGATCAATTAAAGTAAAAGTACTACGAACAAAGATCGAAGCTAAATACAAAGAAACTCAATCGCATAAATATAAAATGAGAATTTACTCACACAATTGTTTCAAAGAGATTTATACAATCTTGTTCATGGAATTAAACAACACGAAAAATTTGACATTGTACATGGAGGAGTCCAATGAATCTTCAATTGCTTGTTCTCATGGATGAATCTTCAAATTTTGCCTCCTCAAATATGCCTGTTAAAATATAATATTTTCTCTTGAATATTCATTTTAGTAGCCAGCTAAGAATCACTTCATCACCAGAAGAGTTGAACATCTTTCCAGATGATACAAACTAAAACAATGGCCAATTTGAATTCTTCGATCATTTGCTAAGCACCAACAATTCTCGCCCTGCTTGGTTGAAAAATTGAAATATAATAAACTACAAGAGTTGTCTAGTTTGAATCAAATAACTAAGCATAAACATGGACCTAATTGATTAAAGAACTACAAATCCACATTTTATTCAAATAACTCCGAAAATTAGATGAAACCTATTATGAATAAAATAAAAATAAAATAAATAATCCACAATCTCTATTGAGACAATTTTATTTATCACTATTATTAAGTACTATATTTGATACATTTACCAAATTGTTATCGGTAACATATTGCTAGATTATTTTTCACAATATAACACATAATTTTCTAAACAGAGAACTTTGAGCGAGGGAAGATCAACGCTGGGAACTTGATACAATGTTAACCTCTTCATATTTTGAGATAACTTTATATTTTGAGGTTTGTTCTAATCTTGTGAGTCTCTAAAATAGAACTTACTAAAAAAATTGGACCTTACGAACCCAAGTGATTACTTCGAAGAAACATCTTAATAGAATTGTTGAAATTTTTCTTATAATAAGTTGATTTTATTTTTTGACAAAAAAAAAACTTCAAAATTTCACAGTTTTTGTATCAACTACTTTTCTCTATTTAAACATATCAAATTTAATTAAATTAACTTTAACATACACACAATATTTTTATGAGTTTAATTTTATTTTGAAAAATGAATTTAATTTTGATACCGTGCAAAAAAAGTTTACACTAACAACAAATCATAACTCATGATATGTACGATCTTATAAATAGTTATCTTTAAAGTAAAACATTTTTAGTGTTTGAACAATTATGATTCATTGACAATGTATATTATTTTTAAACGAACAATATATATAAATTAAATGTTATTTTGTTTTTATTTTTTAGTTAATCCGTACTGCAATTAGAATCTTTGACCCAATAAAAGCTTCATAGTATCCATCAAACCTGCTATAAGACTAATCTTCAAATCAACATCGAAATATTCAATTTTTATTTTGCCTTCTCATAACATATATGCAAAAAACCGTTCAAAAACTTGTATAATTTAAAGATAATTAATCAAAATTGGTTTTAGCATAGACTAAGCGCATACAAAAAACTTTTAAATGCATTAAGAAAACTATTAAAACTAAGGATGAAACTTTGAAGATCCTCATTTTATAGTATCAAAACATTTCAACCCAAAATTATTGTATTTTTTTTGGAGAAAGAATACTATACTACAATAGTAGTAGTACTGCTTCACACGGCACGACTGTTTCAGAATATATTTTGTTAGGCAACTGTTGCTGAATCATTAACGATAGTAACATTAGGACTATTGTCAAGATTCCCCATAACAATTGGCACTTAAATAATGTGCTTTTGAAAAGGAGATAATCTCATATGCTTACTTTTTATATGGACCTGCCCACTTGTGGATCTTGAATGATTGCTTTATCTTTGTTTTTTCCTTACAAAAATGAGATTACTTTGTCTTATGATGTTACTAATTAATAGTTAAATCAGCATTTAAACAATAGCGAGAGCTAACTAATTTATCTATTATTGATTAACTTTCTGTCCATTTCTAACCATTAAACTCATTATATTATTTATCTAAAAAAAAAGGCTCATTATATTATTAGAATAAAAAATAGTAGATGATAAGATACGCAGCTTCACAAGATCTTCAAGTGATAAAGTTTGATACATCAATTTAATAAAAGTAATACTATTTAAAACCAATTTTTTCTTTTTTGAAGGGACTATTTAAAACCAATTATTTTTTAACTTTTTCAAGTAATAACCTTTCTTTTAAAAAAAATTAAGACACAAAAATATAATACTCCAAATTTGCTATGCCTTGTATCTCCGATCAAGAGAATATTATAAAGCAAGAGGGCTTTTCACATAAAAAGGTTTGGTCTATCTGTTTCTCATTTCTTGCACCTTTAAAAAATGAGACAAAACCAAATGCTGCCAGATGGGAGGTGCATTATGCACTCTGTATCATTAATAATATGCATTCTATTAAGGTGTCTGTCTAATTACAGCAACCCGGTTCAAAAGTTACAAAAGAAACACAAATAAAGAATAAACGATGTTTGACTGCGAAGTTCGGTTAATTGAATCTACGTCTTAAACACCGGAAAGGATACAACACATTCACAAGTCCTAATTCAACTGATAAAATATCAAAATTATTAGGTTGGTTGTCGTGACCTGAGTTTAAGTCTGGACTCATCCCCTTATATGTGTAGGTTTCTAATGATTATTGTCATTTCGTCTATCTATTAAGGAAAAAGGTACAATTTATTTATTTTTCTCACTGAAAGCTTAAAATTGAGGAATTACACCTTACGTTCAAATGGTAGAGTACATTGTACAACATTATCACTAAAAATTACTCAACAAAGTGCTAGTTAAAACCGTTAATTTGTCCATAGTGCGCAAATGTGCATAACAATAATCTAATAAAGTACAATGCATCCGATAAATACTTATTATAACGAATAACGATAATCTAATAAAGCTTGATGAAAGAATTTTATCTGCAGATTTTATTTCCAATTGGAAATGCTAGAAGTTGTGGGACTTAAGTCACGAGACTCTTTCAAATCATAACCCTCCTAAAGCTCAGACGGGTCTTAATGATTGCATTATTGAAAACTAGTTACATACACATTTATTAATCATTACACTTGTTTTTGTACACCTCAAAAAGTCCCACATCGCTTAGCCTTGACTGCAGGGCAACTGTTCTTACAGACCTTAAAAATTCCACATTGCTTGCTTGGAAGTCGAGTCCAAGGACAAAACGATGAAAGATTTACAACATCTAAAGCGGACAATACCTCATAATACGGCGAGGCATGCGGGTGGAAAGGAACAACACTGTTGAAGATGGGAATGGATCTTTTTATAAAAGAATCGGTTCTGAAAATCTATAAAGTTCAGTTGAACAAATAAAAGCTGATTAATGATTAATGTTTTTACTTAAGGTTCCAATTTGAGTGAAAAATTATCAGGGTTCTCAAATTCTACTTGCTAATATAAGTCTCACTATAAGGCCCCATTGGGACATGCTTCCTCAATTACTGCAAACGATACAAGCTAAACTTTTGGCTTAATTGCAGTTTTAGCCCCCTAACTTTTCTAAAGTTGCGATTTTTGCCCTCAAAGAAAAAAAACTACAAAACAACCTCCTAAGTTTTGCAATTGTAGCAGTTTTGGCCCCCCAAGGCAAAATAAATAAATAAATAAATAAATAACACGTGGCACCTCACTTAGGGTGCCACGTCAGCGTAGACCGAGTCAATATCAGTCTTGGGGGCCAAAACTGCCACATGTGCAAAACTTAGGGGGCTGTTTTGTAGTTTTTTTTTCTTAGGAGGCCAAAATCGCAACTTTGAGAAAGTTAGGGGGCTAAAACTGCAATTAAGCCTAAACTTTTTTCTTATCAATGAATAAAATGTCAAACTTAGTCTCTCACTTTTATAGGATGTATAGCATGTATTGATTTGATCCCTCATTTTTATACTTTACTCCCTCGCTTAACCAGTAAAGGTTAGTCCTAAGTTTACGATGCTGTATTGATCCCTGAAGTTGATCATTGTAATTACATATTTAGTGTCTATTATAGGCATATACATATTCAGTATCAATAACGTCCCTATGATTAACAAATATAGGGCTCAGGGACTAACTTGACACATTTCCTGTATAGTGAAGGACTAACATAACCTTTTATGAACGTGGATGACTAAATTGACACCTTAGAAAAGTCAGGGAGTGAGTTGGACATTTACTCACCAATCAATGGTTTAAAAAATTTCTGAGTAATTGATGGTTAAAAGGTAAAAACTCATTTTTCCTTCCGCAAGTTTCTAAGAATATCCAAATGCAAGGAATTCATTTGAGAAATTAAAGTTCTATAATCAAAATTGTGATAAAATACAAGCACATATACAACAAATTTAAAATCAATTTCCTTCATTTTCCTTTCAAGGAAAATATCTTCAGTTTCTACTCTAAAGTGAATCTCATACTTTTGATAAATCAATTCCTTTCCTATAATTATAAAGTTGTTGAAAATTGTGTTCCAACCTGAACAATGGTAACAAAGAAGCTACAACAGTATGCAATCTGAAGCAAATCCTACAATATTGCATGAAGTGAAAATCTGATTCACAGTTTCGATCAAAACAAACAAAGCTATCTACAAGTTGTAGGAGATGATGTAAAAAAACAATTTTGTAGAGCCGATCATAGTATTAATTCACTCACATTTAACACCACAAACATTATTGGAAATGAGAAAACAAAAACAAGTGTCTTCACAATATCTCTTCATACCACTTTTATAGGTCACTCAACCATAATTGACAGATTAGCGCCTCCAAGGAATTAAATTTCAGAACATACAAAAGATCTTTGACATAAGGTCAGAAGAAAAAAGAAATAAGCACTTTACAGTTTACACTGAATCAACAACAACACCTTCAACCTGCTGCTTGGCCAAGTATCTTTCCCTTCTTTCTTTCTACACAAGGAACAAATAAAAAGTTATTAAGAAAATGGAAGGTAAGAAGAGCATACAATATAAACAACTTGATTAATTGCTTATAGCATAAGTGCTGATATATAACTTATTTGTATAACAAAAGATAAAATGAAGATAAACTTTTTAATGTGGGCTATATAAGCTGTTTTCATAAGCTATCTTGGAAAGCTTATGTAAATGAGCTCAAAACAACTTATGAACATGCCTTTAACTATTTCCATAAAGCTCTCTCAGATAGTCTCACCAGTGCTTGTTTAAGTAGATAAACTCAATTAAGTCAATACTTCATTAATAGGGTATTTTAGTCAATGAAACTCATTTTATCATAAAAATTATTACATTCAATGATTTTTTAATCAGTGTGAATATACTCAACCGACACTTAATATGAGACGAAGAGAGTTTCCAAAAACTAATGAGAAAAGGTGTAAACTAAAAAATAAAAATATACTCCCTCAGGCCTCAGTCCCATATTAGATGACCTGTTTGACAATATGCACTATTGACTAAACATACTTTGACCATATTTTTTTACTAATATACAAAGATAAATAATATCATATAAGATATTGTTGGATTCGCCTCGATGTATATTTTCAAAATATTAAATTTTCATAATTTTTTATAATAGATAAAGATATTAAAGATAAAAATGATGCGTTGGTATGTGTGACAAAGTCAACTGTGTCACTTAATATTGGACGGAGGGAGTAATTACTAACCCATTCATCTATAACAAGTCCTTCTCCAGCTACTCGTGGCCCTGTCTCCTCTGGTGGTTTCTTTCGTGCTTCCAATGCAGCCTCGGCCTCAGCTAATTGACGTTTAAGTTTATCCATGGCCTTCACACGAAACAAAACTTTTCAACTTTGACTCCAAATGAAATTTGAATACCAAAAACATATAGTTGAAATGTATAATCTTACAGGGCTGTTTCGGTCAGGGTCCAGAAAAACAACCCGAAGAATTTGCTCTACAGCTACTTGATCTCTTTGCTCATCAAACTGCAGGAAGAATCACAGTTTTTGTGAACAAAGTCGTACATAATAATTGTCTTCAGCACGACACTTTTGAAAACAGATTTTATACTTGGTACATTAAAAAACTAAGAACTTGATCAGCATTTATGTTAACTAACTTTTGGCACAATAATATGATTTTATCAGATATATACAATCAGGAAAACTTCAATTTGCTTAGTAACAGAAAGGTGTCAACTTAAGCTTACATAAACAAGCAAGCACTACAAATGAAAACCATGAAGGTTGATGAGAAATGGCACATTACCAGTTCTGGTACATAGTCCATTTCACCTTGCACTTTTAGGCTCATGATTTTGAACTTAACCCGGCTTTTTTGATCAGTTGGTTTCTCATTGTTTTCTGGTGGCTCAACAAACTTGAATACTGCCAAATTTGTGAGACAATTTGTAAGAGGATTCACCGAATTCGAAGCATTTGATAGTTTGGTAACACAAGTTTAGAAGGAGATATTACCAGTGGCAATTATACTTTCACCAGGTGCAAGAATACCACCTGGAGGGCGCATGTAACAACTTTTAGGTGCAGTTGTTTGAAACTAAGACAAAAGAAAACATCATCATTAGTATTTAGGCCTTGTTTGGATAAATAGTTTAATTAACGCTTATAGTATAATCACTTGATATATAGATGTTTAGGTATAATCTATTTTTATAACAAAAGATAAGTAAAGTCAAACTATTTTGATCATATAATCGATAAATTGTTTTCTTAAGCTATCATGGAGAGCTTATAGAAATAAGCTAAAAACGTCTTATGAAAATGCCATAAGTTGTTTTCAAAAGTTCTCTCAAACAATCTCACAAGTGTTTATGCCAATAGAAAAGCTCCAATGTGTCAATCCAAACAGACCCTTAGCAGCGATCTCAGGAGTGGATTAATAGACCTCTAAAAAAAACAGATAATGCCATTTGATGATCAATATCAACAAATTAAACTTCCTATCATCTACTCAAAATAGCAAACATTCTCAAGATTTTGAAACATAGGGTGCGTTTGATCTGCTAAACAATGAAGGACGGGACATGACAACTTCAGTTGTACAGTGTTTGATTTGTAAAACTGTTTCTAGGACAGGACAAACTGGAGGCAAGGGACAGGACAAAAACATAAATTTTTGTCCCTCACTAAACCACATCACAACTTTTGTCCCACGTACAATTTATCTAAAATACAAAAATAGCTTTTTGTCCATCAAAAATCGTATAAGACCAAAAATTATTCAATGTCATAAAAGTTTGTCCCGTGTTGTTTTGTCCAGTACATACTGTTTAGCAAATCAAACGCACCCGAATGCTTTCTCAATTTTCAAATGGGCAAATTGCTAATTTTCGAAGAACATTTCTAATTTTCAATTTTCTAGGTTGAAACTTGAAATAGAGCCAAATTACAAAATAGTCGCTAATTTATCCTATGAGTATCATGATAATTTGCAAAAGAGTGACTGATTTATCCTATGAGTAACATGATAATGTTCTATGAAACAACATTTCTGAATACAATTAATGACAAAAATAAGTGAATGGAGAAATAAACCAGACCTTGAAAGCTACATGAGACTTGCAAGTGTTTTTAATTGTGATTGCACTCCTAACTTGCTTACCAGGTTCATCTTCAAAACAAAACCACATTAATCAGAGTCAGTTTAAATTAATCTCATCGGTGGTATTATTCCCAAAATTAGTCGATTCTTATAGATCAGATATCGAGTTTAAAAAATAAATAATGAGATTTTTTTGACAGAAAATCTTGTCAATAACTTGAAATTAGCCTAAATCTTTCCATTTTCCACAAATCCTCTAGCTCAATTTTTCACAATCATCAATAAACTTCTTCGTAAATGAAAAACAATCTTTTATGATGTAATACAAGATAATCCATATTGATAATACTAGGCAAGTCTAAACATTAAATCTACATGAAACTCAAATCATATACTTTTTTTTATTTTTTATAAATAGACGAAATGACAATAGCAACTGAAAATTCACACACACAGAACTAGAGAAGCTTGGGTTCGAACCCTGGTCAAGATGCCCGGCCTAGTAATTTTGCAACTTTTTTTAGTTGAGCTAGAAGTTATGACAAACTCAAATCATATTCTAGATTCCACTCATTAGAAAAGCAACAAATTCACCATACTTGAAACCATACAATTAAAACAAAACATTAATCTATAAACAAATAAACACATAGAAAAACAACAAAGAAGAAGAAAAACAAGTTTGAAGAAACACATACAAGGAAAGTAGAGCTTGTTAGGAGGATCAAGACGAAGTCTTCTCCTAGTAGGAAGCAAAGATTTAGCTACAGAAGAAACTGTAGCTGAAGATTGAGGAACAGATCTATCAACAGAATGAATACTCTGACTCTGATGATGAACATTGTGCATGTAAGAAGTAGATGAAGAAGAAGTAGTAGTTGAAGATGATGAAGGATTGTTACTTGTTTGCCAAAATGGCATTCTACAAAAGTTCCAAACTTTTCCATCAGATCCTGGCTTTTCACTTTCCACTTCCATTTTTTCGCCGGAATCTCACCGGAAATTGGAGTTTCCGGCAAATGGGTTGTTGAATTGGGTGAAAAGTTTTGAGCTTTTTGATGAATAAAGTGATGGGTCTTTTGTGGAAGATGGATTTATTTGGCAGTAGTAATAAAAATGCTGTTTTTGGGCGCACACGTAGAAACCACCAACGTTGTTTGATGCACAATTTTCATGTTGCTTTGTTACAATACGGTCATACAAAATGCTGTTTTAAATTTTCTTTGTTAGTTTTGGTTTTACATGATAAAAAATTTATTTTAAATGAATTGATCCTATAAAATTGATGCCAATCCAAAGGGATGTTTAAAGTAAAACTATTTAAGTTTGAATACATCATGTAAACTTGAATCAAAGTATAAATTTGTGAGTAAAAATTAATTATAGATTTAAAAATTATAAATACTAGTTTTTAAATAAAATCAATTCTAGATACTATTAATTATCCTGAAAAACAATCAAATTTATAATCAATTTTAACGTATTTAAATGTGAAATCAAACATATACACTAATAAGTATCATTTGTCCCTAAAAAAACACACGATTTGAAACTCACATGTGAAATGATCCTTGGCGAAGACGTTTAGTTTAACAAAATGTTTTTTTCTTCTTGATGATTCAAAATTGGTCGCGACGTAAGTATACTTTAATAAAAAATTATTTCACCTAAAAATATACTCAATTCGTCTAAACAATTTGTCCTTTAGTAAAATTCATTAACCATTGAGATCAATTATTTGGTTAAACAACAATATTTTAAATTGTAATCGGTTGTTGATGTTTTTATAGGTGAAACCAAGCTATAAATATCGTTCGAAACTCATACATACAACTTCTGCATAGTCTTTATTAAAAAAAACTTCTACATTGTCTAATTTTAATATCAGTTAAACTAGATGAGACAACTGTGTTTTAAATTGTAACAGGTTGTTGTTATTGCCTTTATGAGTGAGACAATTTGGTGACAGTGGGGGATGGTGGATTGATTGGTTCGTGAATTTTACTGTGATGTGATGATGATGGATGGAATGCACAATTCGGATCTCAATGTTGCAATTTTGTGAATTTGATTTTTTGTGTGTTTGAGATCCGGATGTTTATTGGTTCATTCTTTTTCATACAGTTGGTTTTGATTTTGATTGATTCTACTGTGTACTGCTTTTTTAGATTTCACGTTTAAGATTTGATACTCTTTTCACGTTTGATTAGCATCATCTTTTTCATTTCTTATCTATGGTAATTTCAAAATAGATTAAATAAAGAATATGTACTACGGAGTATCAATATAAAATTCTTTTTAGGTTAAATATACTTGGTTTTACAAAAATGCTTTTGAGACACTTTTTAAAGATGTTATATTATGAATTTATTTATTAAAAAAATTAAACACTTTAACTTTTAATGCATTTAATACATAAGTTTTTAAAATCTACTCATCGTCCTTAATTATATGTCCTTTTAGAAAAAAATTGTCCTAAATTATGTCGTTTTACAATATCAATAAAATATTAATGTTATTTTTCTTATTATACTCTTAACTATTTATTGCGCTATCTTTTTTCAATTCTTTAATTTATATTTCTCATACAATTTATTATGGACAATTTTGTAAAACAATTCATAATATCTAATAAGTGGGAAGGTAACCCGCTCAGGAGAATGAGATTATAATTCTCTTATTTCTAATTTACCTTCTACGTCTGTCTTTCAGTTTCTTGCCATCCCTGCTCTAAAAGACAATGACGAACAAGACAATATTGGTTGGGGAGATACTTTGGGTCTATTCGGTTGTGGTGGTCGTTTAAAGAATTAAGATGGTAGATGACTTAAAAGGTACTCGCTCAAAATAGATGCATGTGATACTTTCACCGCTGAAATATGAGAATGTACTTGGAAATGCAGCTTGCTTAGAGACAAGGTTTTCATCACCTTCAAGTAGAAAATGACTCAAAAACTTTGGTTAACACGAGAAAAGGAAACGTCAAAGTTAATGGCGAGGCACCCACCTTGGTGTATTGTATTCAAGAGCTTTTAAAGTTAAACTGGCAGGTGCAATTCAACCCTACCTGACTGGAGGAAAATATAAGTGTTGATTGACTAACTCTCTTGACATTCATATTATGGATACTCCTCCTAGTGAGGTTTCATGTCTCTTTTTTTATGATATTTCAGGGGCTTACATGCCTAAAGATGTTTGTATAATTGTATATTTTTTTCGCTTGGGGCTTTAGCCCTATTTTTTCATCCAACAAAATTTGAGTGATTAGTCCCCGTGAGTTTAATTCAATTGATAGAGACAATGTATTATAACCATAATAATATCCAGGAGTCCATGTTCGAATTTCGAACACCCCAATTATTCACCTTTAAGAGGTGAATTTCTAACCACTAAACTATTTCACCAAAAAAATTGAATGCCTGTATAATGTTTATTATCTCTACATTTTGATTTTAAATAATAAATATAAATGAAAATATTAACAAATGTTGCCGAGAAACTTGTTAAAGAAAACTTAAGTAAGGAAAATATAGCAAAACTATCTTTAAACTTGTGTAATTAACCTCTTAAAAGTTAAAAAAAAATACACTTATTAATACAAATATATATGTTTTTTTTTAACAAATGGTCTAGTAGCACTGCTTAACATGATCCTAATTTAATAAAATACATAAACTTTCTAACAATTTGGTGTATTAAAAATGTTTTATACAATATTTATTATTATTTATATATATATATATATATATATATATATATATATATATATATTTCCCACCCTTCAAACAAATACTTCATCCGGTCCTTTTTACAAGAAACAGTTGAATTTCTAGATACATTAGATAAATTATGTATTTGGTTTAGATTCTAGTCTAGATGCATAAATTATGCAATGTATCTAAAAAAATAAATTGTTTCTTGTAAATAAGACTGAAAGTATGTAATTTCCATTGCCAGAGGTGTCATGTAACTGTCTAGTCAATGATTGGCTGTAGTAGATGGTTGCATTGTATCCATATATGATATATATGTATATGTCATATTTATTATGTCATTTTTATTTTTATTAATTTTTCTTTAAATAATCTTCGTGAGTTTAAGTGAGTTGATAGAGAATATGAATATTGCATATTATATGTAGTAATCGAGGTTCGAACTCCAAATACCCTTTCTTCATATTTAAAACGTGTGAGCTCTAGATAGACTAC
>Ga0228710_1006167_pt1 | contig 18339 bp, 9 predicted proteins | sample MedpolnodulmetaG_FD_177995 | JGI IMG/M metagenome (GOLD analysis project Ga0228710, IMG submission 177995) | Root nodule microbial communities from Medicago polymorpha collected in Santa Monica, California, United States - pink nodules | ecosystem: Host-associated > Plants > Roots > Nodule...
AAATCGTGCCACGATTTTCCATCTCATGGATCCTTGCTCCCTGCCAACAAAATCGTGCCACGGTGCCTCAAATCGTGCCGCGATTTTAGGTTTCCTGCAAATCCAATTTGAAGCCAATATACAACAATTGCCTATTTGTGTATGTATTAACTTCTATGAAATATTTTGTTTTACAAATGAGGATACTGATTCTATACATTGTGCTACATGCAGCTAAGAAACGAAAAAGCAGAGCTGCAAATTCAGAATCCAGTTCAACTGAGATTGATGCAGCTGCTCCTAGAAATGCATCAGATCTTGTTTCTGGTGGTAAACATTACAGCAACGAAGAGAAGCTAGTTAGTCCTCAAAAGAATGTTTCAAGAGGAAAAACAACTAATTCTTTGTCTATAGACTCCTCTTCAGAGGGGAGTGAAGGAAGGAATCAAATTGAAAACAGTGAATGCAATGGGGAGCAGCCGGTTACTACTCAGGAGAATGGTTCGAGAGAAAAAGCTGCTTTTTCTTCCTCGGGAGAATGTTCTTCAGAGGAAAATATTGAAAGGGGTCAAATTGAAAATGGTGAATGCAATGAAGAGAAAACAGTTACTTCTCAGGAGAATATTTTGAGGGAAAAAATAACTAGTTCTTCCTCCGGAGAATGTTCGTTGGATGAAAATTGTGAAAGGGGTCAAATTGAAAAGGGTGGATGCAATGAAGAGCAACCAGTTATTTCTCAGGAGAATGATTTGAGGGAAGAAGCAACTAGTTCTTCAGAAGAATGTTCATTGGATGGAAGTAGTGGAAGGGTTCAAATTGAAAATGGTAAATGTGACGAAGAGAAGCTTGTACTGTTTAATTTATCAGATGAAGAACCAGAAGATGAGGTGGATATCTATAAGTTATCAGATATCAGAAGGCATACAGTGTCCAACAGAGGTTACTCAAATGAGCTCCCACAGGCCTCAGCAGAAGTGATGGCAGACAATTCAGTTGAAAAAGCAAATGAGACTAACTTGAAACTAGAAGAAGACGAAGAAGAGCAAAACATGGCATTAGAAAGAACTGGAAATCAGTTAATTAGTGCACTGGACAGAGAAGATGCTAGTGATGAGAATTCAGCTCTAGTAGGGGTGACGTCTGAAGTAGACATCGGAGAAAGTGATTTAGAAGTAGAAAGAGAGATAAATAATCGAAACTTGTCACAAGAAGGAGCAGACCAGAAGATGACTTCTGGATCTATATCAGACGGACAATGTGTCGATAATGACAAATTGGTTCTAGTAGGTGACAGATCAGAAACAGTTGTTAATGGACCCGATAATGCAGATTCAAAAGAATTAAATGGTGAAAACTTGTCATTACAAAGAATAGAAAGGTTGAGTAATGAGAACTTTGTGTCTGAAAAAGGAAACATTTCATATGTTTCTCGTCGTGAACTTAAAGAAGGTACATCTAATAATCACGCATATTCTCCCAAAAATATTCGCCATAGCTTTGACGATTTAAGGTCAGCGGGTACGTTTGACAGTGCAGAAGTAAATAATCTGAGTTTGGAGATTAATGGTGTGCTCAGAGAATTGTCTAAATCTCCAACAGCTAGAAGTTCTCATGCTTATGATGGCAGTGTCTCTTCTAACGATGGAATGGATGAGCGGTTCCTCGGTCAAAATTTATATTCTTTTGAGGGAGGCTCAAGAAAGGGAAAAGGTGTTGTTAAAAGTAGCATGTTATATGAAGATGTTGAAATGCAAAGTCAGTCGAATTTTCCCAATAGAATGTATCAAAATGATGTTCTGGAGACTAAAAGAGGTGATCATGCAAATCGGGTGCGAACAAAAACTGACGAGTTTCCGTTTCCATACAAAATGCCTCTCCATGGAAGTAGTCCCCAATCTGGCTATGAAAGTGGAAGTCCATCAAATCAAATATACAATGAACTCTACCTCAGTTCAAGCTATGTTTCACCTGACTCCATCGAGGACCCTGACCAGGAGAAGATGAAACTGTTGAGAATGGTTTATAAATTGCAGGATCAGCTCAACAGAACCAACCATGCGAACAAGGAAACAAACGAAAGACTCTCTGCGGGAAACCATATTTCTTCATACCAAAGCCATGATTCACATGAAGGGAGATTTTATCATGGTTTGGATTACCCTAGGGGGGATGCAAATGAAAGCTATAGTCATGCAAACAAGGAAACAAACGAAAGACTCTCTGCAGGAAATCATATTTCTTCATACCAAAGCTATGATTCACACGAAGGGAGATTTTATCATGGTTTGGATTACCCTAGGGGGGATGCAAATGCAAGCTATAGTCATGGCATCAACATACACCAAAGGCGGCATAACTTTTCGCATGTACCTTATTCAACTGAGCCAACAAGCAATGCACACCATATTGATCATCCTTATTTCAATTGTTGTCCTCAAGAGGGGCAACACTTGGGAGAGTTTCCTCCGTGTTTTCCTTACCAGCGTGAAGATTTGCATCGGCCTCATCCAGTTCATAGTCGTTGCTTATCTCAGCATTCTTATCCTTCAAGTCCGCAATGGTTAATAAACTCAAAACATGTTCACGGCCGTGAAACAAAATCCTGTGATCAGAGATACAGAGCTACCGAGATGAACTATACTAGAACTAGGGACAAGCTGAGTTTGACTAAGCGACATTACCGGCCAGTAGCAGGTGCAGCACCGTTTGTCACTTGTCATAAATGCTTAAATCTGCTGCAACTTCCCGCAGATTTTCTCCTTTTCAAAAGATTATGTCATAAGCTCAAATGTGGTGCATGTCAAGAGGTACTTAAATTTTCTCTCCAGAACAAAAGTCATGTAGTTTCTTATACTCCAAATGCTGTTGGACCACCATCAAGTGACCTTGATGTACAAAACAAGCTGATAAATGGCATCAATACTCAGTCTGAACCTCATGTTGCGGATCGCGTGTCATATTCCGATGATTATGGTCATTCCATCAGTAAAAGCTATTCCTCAGAAGGAGATCCTGTTTCTGTTGCACCGTTTCCCCACTCACATGCGAGTGCACGCGAGAATCCAAGTGTCTCTCCCGGTACTGTTGATGCTGTAACAGAGAAGGAGAAAACTGCTTCAAGAGGACCTAGCACGAGTAAGGCTCCATCCAATATGTCATCAGAAAGAGAGGCACCACAATCACTGCCAAAACCTTCATCACTTCATCAACTGATGGGTTATTCCTCTCCAAGTCAAGTGCTAAGAGGTGCTCCAGTCGATGAAGGAAAAGAGGTCATGAAATATATTTTTGGGGAAGCGGGACATTATTATTAATCAAGGTTGAACTGATACATTTTCTAACTGTCTCTGAGAGTATTTAAATTTAAACTGTCTCTTGAATTTAGAAAGTCAAACTCTCATGACGGGGTTGATACCTCCTGGACTTCCAACAGAGCTGAAAATCGGGTTGAAGCTGGGAATGTCAAGAAAGGAATTCTTTTCCAAATTTGAGATATAGTGATGAAGCATCTAGACCATGGCTTATTTCATTTATTTATTTATTTTATGTAATTATATGCTGTTTTGAACAAGGGCAATAATTGCTTTTCATTATTAAATTTCTTATTCAGTTTGGAAACAGATGCAGAAAATATAATATTTGTATAAATATATGATTCTGGTGTATATGAAAGTAACTATTTGCATATATTTTATTTTATTTTTTGTTGTACTATTCGTTTGTATATTAACCCGTATGTCTGTTTAAAATTTATTGTATTCTGGAACTTCTTGCTTCATAAGAAAGTTTTCTAATACCAAATTTCTATAATATTTTATTAACCGATTTATTGCGGTAAAGCATTTTAACTTGCAATTGAAGATGTTACAGTTAAGGTAACAAGAATCAAGTTCATATTAACTTTCCATATTTAATTTTAACATAGTATCGATGAAAATAGCTTTACACGGTCAACAAATCATAATCAATCACATGTGATTTTAGAGGTAGTTAAATCAAAGTTTATCATTTTTAATGATGTGATGATTACGATTAATTGACATATAAACAATCTTTACACTGATACTATTATAATTCAAATTTCAATCTGAAACATTTTGAATCTTTTAACGTTGAATGTACAACATCTACCAGACATAACTTTTTGCTTTTTAAAATAGTCACTAAGAAATCCCGATTTGTAGGCAGGGGAAGAGCAAAGGATGATCCATGTTGAATTCTTTACTGATAACATGCAAGCAAATGTTCCACTAAGGGCCTGTTTGGATCGACACATTTGAGCTTATCTACTGACATAAGTTGTGTTTGTGAGAACTTATGAAAACAATTTATGACATGTTCAAAAACTATTTTTATCGTATTTTCATTAGTTCTCCAAGATAGCTTATGAAAACAGCTTATAGCCTATACGAAAACAGCTTATACGAAAACAACTTTATTCTTATCTTTTTCGATATAAATAGCTTATACATAAGCACTTATTATTATAAGTGCTTAGGCTATAAGCTGCAAATAAGTTGTTTATCCAAACAGGGCCTAAATGAGTCAGACTTACAGGACAACAATGGCTTATTTCATTTCATTTATATATACAGAAGTAACAATACAGATATAATATTTTGAGCCTAAATGCAGTACAATCTTTACACTTTGTATACTGACTTATTAAAAACTCTTATGTATAGTTGCTTCTTCTATTGGAAGCAATGGAAATCCTCTGATCCTGAAGCATGTTCAAATTGGGAGCCAACAACCGTGTGTAACGGTCAAAATACAAGAGCTGCTTCAGAAGAAGCGCAAATTCTCGAGGAAACTTCAATCCATAAGATTCACTAACCTGAACCTGTGGAATATATAGATGACATAAATACTATATAATAATACTATTTATTTTTATAGAATTTTAGCTTAAAAATTCAAATATCCACAAGTCACATATGCTGTATGAAATGTTGTTGCAGACATGCAAACTTGTATATTAATGAATTGACAGCTGTTTTAAAGCATTGTCTTCATTTATCAAAAGAGTAAGGAAACAAAAATCACTGCTGCTTAATAAGTAGCAAAACTCAATAAAAACTACCTTAACAGTTCAGTTAGCACAATCTAAAATAGCTTACCACATCAAGAAATAGGGCATTCATCTGCCTCTCATCAACAACTACATTAGCAGATATAGCAGCTGGATTTCTGGCTGTTCCACTTCTAGTTGCTACAACTATTTCAGTGTCCAACTCCTGCACTTGAATAGCAGGCAAAAATTCACAATGTAAGCAATAACTCCTAATCGGTATGGTTCAATTTATATGAATTTTTTTGAAATTCAATCACTCAATGATGGAAATATTTATCTACAACACATGGAAACATTCTTTGCTTAATAAATAACGGAAACAAACTTTTTGAGTCAGGTCGAGAACATGAACCAATTAGGATGCCCTGTTCCTACTTATCTAACCTAGGTCCAGTTCTATCAGTCATTAAGCAGTTCAAAATGTATACATTGCATTCTGCATGAATGATCTGGATTAAGAGAGCTTGTATGTGTCTATACATGTCTAGACAAGTAGATATATCATACACACATTTCCGAGTAGAGCAACTAAATGTACAAAACAGAAAAATACTCCCAACAATTAGCAAGACACTTAAAGTTGACCTATGTAGTCACTGTCACACGTATAGCTGACAAGTGAGCTTATGTGTGTTATGGTAAACTTGCCTTCATTGATGAGAACACTTTCTCCAAATCTCTGGCAAAGGCCTTTGCATTAACATCGTTGTTTGTAGCACCCATTTGAATTAAGGAAGATGCCATTGAGTCATAATCTTCGATGGCAATTGATCCTAAGAAGACTTCCATAGCAGCCCATGTTTTGGGAGATATACGACCAACAATTCCTGTAGATTGAATTTTGTTTTATGATATATATAGATTAAAATTCATAATACATAATATCTCATACATGTATCTATCTGTAGTTCTGTACAGTGCATACAACAGAGTACTTTAAAATTTGTAGTTGTTTAGAAAACAAAAGGCATAGTTTGTATAAAAGAACAAAGCAGAACAGTGATTAAAGGTTGCAAGATGATTTCATGGAATAAACATAGCAAAACAATATGCTGATAAATGGAAAGAAGTAAAAAGAGCATATATAAAATGTACAACAATTTTGAAACCTTGGAAAGTTAACAGATGACAAAAGTCCTGCAAAACATTACAGCTTAAGTATAACGAACTGTAAGCCATGCAGAAAGACGAAAAAGCATACCGAAGTCAAGAAATCCAATACGGCCATCACGTAGAAGCCACAGATTCCCAGCATGCACATCTGCATGAAAAGATTCACATGCAAGCAAACTTCCAAACCTGCAGCAATATTTTATATCATGATACATTATCATGTTAAAAGGGAAAGGCACAGGGACGTTAACTGTAAATTGAATTTTAAAGTCATACCACACATTGAGAGCAGTTATAAGGCTGGCTTCTGGGCTAGTAACTAACGACCTAATTGAGTCTAGATCAGTAAGAGGAACACCATATAATCTTTGCATGGTTAAAACTTGCCGCGTACTGCAGTTTTGATACACTTTTGGAGCTGTAGCTTGCCTAGTGAGCCCCGTTGCTTCTAAATATCTCCTGAAAGCCTCAATATTTGCAGCCTCCTTGTAAAAGTCAACTTCTTCAAGCATAGACTCTCGTATGTCTTTGACAATACCAACCTACCAAAAGTAAACTCGTGTTATAAGAAAGGAAGCATTTATGTAAGTGTTTAGAAAACTTCTGAAAACAAGTTAAGATACATCCATAAGCCCCCCATAATAGCTAACAAAGAGCTTATATGGATTTTACCCTTGTTTTATTTCAATGATAGAAATAGCTTATACATAAGCCCTTATGCAGTAATTGCTTATTGAATAAGTGTTTAATTAAGTTGTTTACTCAACAATCCCCAAATGAAGGACAATCTAATAAAAAGGTAGAGGGAGATCAAATAACACCGTTGATAAAACCATCGAGAGAGATTTAGAAGTTAATGGTCTATCCATCTCTAGGCCTAATACATGACTCAATATTATGACATCGATTGAGTCATAGAGCCAACCCCACCAGCCGTGTTGTTGACAACAAAAGTAATAACAGTAGAATACAAATAAAGAAGTTTTAAGCATCCTTTACTATATAAGAAAGAAAAGGAATTTAGTAAAGGGGAGAAAAACAAAGGATCATTAATGTAAGTATGTAACATAGTTAAAAATTTCCCTGGTCATGAAAGATGGCATATAAGAAGCATTATTTTCATATTGTAGTTGTATGAAACGTATCCATGTATCTAGCAGTAAGTGTCTCCATAATGCTCATACCAGTGATGTCCGACTTATTTCAGGATTCAAGAACTCCAATATCCGAGCAACAACATAAACAAAATTAAGATCTGCTACTAAAATGTCCTCTATTCCTGGTTTTAAGACCTTTATAACCACATCCTCCTGTGAGCCTTTTAGCCTTGCACCATGAACCTAAATGTAATATACAACAATTGCATTAGCATAATATACAGCAATTGCATTAGCAGCCACGGTAATTTGAATAAAATGTTATAAATGACAAAGACAGGCGTACAAAATATACCTGTGCTATAGAAGCGGAAGCAAGGGGTGTTGGGTCAACATATTCGTACACACTTTCTATTGGTCTTCCTAATTCCTTACGCAATATTGATTGAATTACCTCAAAAGGGACTGGAGGAGCTCTATCAAAACAATTCTGGAACTCTTGTACATACTCTGCTGGAAATAGTGTTGGTGCGGATGCTATGAACTACCAGAGAAAAGCCAAACATTACCATTGGTACAAGGGTGCAAGGCATATAGAAGATCAGTTATAAATTAGGAACGAACTATAGTATCAAGGATATGATCAAATCAAGTGGTACCAAAATTCTATCAGCAACTTGCGCTTCTACTCTCCAACTAAAAACTGTAAAATATTTGAATATCAATTGTTGAGCCATTATATACTAAAACAGAGAAGTATCGTAACCATTTTACCAATGAAGTAATATTACTGTAGAATATATTAAAATATCTCTAATATTTAGCTTGAATCTTAGATTTTATTTTGAATATTACATTTTATATCTCAGGATAGGTTCCATATTTCTTTCTAATTTATGATTTGTTTCCTAATAAATTAGGACTTGGAGCCTAGTATTAATAGAAACAAGGGCCAGTGCTAATTCTGTTGAATAATAAAAGCACAATCACAATTCAAATCTCTATTCCCTCTCTTCCCTCCTTCGGTATCCAAAACCCTACAACCCCATCATAGTGTCAAAGTGATAATTTACATCTTAGATCTATTTACAATAAATTGAATGCTAACTCTTACCATTAGTTTCCATATTTCTTTATATCCAATTATCCATAATTTGTTTCCTCAGTAAATTAGGATTAGGAGTTTAGTATTAGTTCAAATGAGGGTTAGTGCCTAGTTTTTTATGTAAGAAACCATAATCATAATTTGAGGTCATTGATATTTTTTTTTCCTCCCTCCTTATCTAAAACCAAATAATTTCAAAAATAACAAAATACAAACAAAGAGGAGGGATGAGGAACTAATTGTATCCATTAATACCTGTCCTAATTTGATGTAGGTTGCCCCCAGACGTTCAAACAACCTCCTCAAATATAAGGGGGACAGCAGACCAAGCTGCATTTCTGTCAGTAACCCAGCAGATGAGTTTGTTGACTGCAAAATAACGCAAGAGTGCTAAATAATTCTGCCTTTCATTTAATAAAACAACAAAAAAAAAAGGGTTAAATAAGTTTTTCGTCCTTATAAATATAGCGAATTTTGATTTTAGTCCCTAAAATATTAAACTGAATGTTTTCATCCTCACAAATTTTTTTATTTTGTTTTTCGTCCTTAATGGTCATTTATGTTCATATAAATGGCAAAATTATAACTCTTTTATGTTCAAATTGTATCCATGTTATGTCTGTTTATTATATTCGACATTTATATATTCATATTATGTTCAAAAAATGTCAAAAACACGTTAAAATTATATCCATAAGGACCAAAAACAAAATAAAAAATTTTGTGAGGATGAAAACATTCAGTTTAATTTTATAGGGACTAAAATCAAAATTCGTTATATTTATAGGGACGAAAAACTTATTTAACCCAAAAAAAAATATATATACATACGTTGCAGAGAGAAATAAAAAACACAAACTACTATTCAAAAGGAATCCGAAACAGATACAATTTTCTTTATGTTCATTGTCAAAAAACACAAAAGGTTGGCAATGTATACACAAGCAAGATATCTCAAACCTATCCTGTGATTCAAAAACGGTCATGGGCTATTTAACAGTAAAACTATATTCTCTCATTGAGAAGGTAGGTATGGATCTAATCTAAGGCTTGACACTAAACTTCAAACAAGCTAAAAAACAAAAATAAAATGTAAAGTTATGCCTGGAAAGTAAACATATAGAATGCTAGTTTACCTTTGATACATCCGTTAACCACTCTTGACCAACCCCAAGGAAGGCTTGAACACCTTGAGCCAATCTAAGAACACCCCGAGGACCAGTATCCACAGATGTCTGGACAATGTCCTCTACAAGCTTGGGTAGCTTTTCGATACTATCTGACATAACATAAACACACAAATTTCAGGCATGAACCATTTCAGCACAACAATTTACAGTGCTCCACAGTGAAAACATTTATTTTTAGCTCAATTGGTTAGTCCACCAATGTTTATCAAATATTCCTTGCCAATTGTAGCACCGACACTTCTGATTGAAGATGTGTCCGAAGTCTGACACAACAGGACACTTATTTATTTATTTTTGAAAAATGTGTATCTGGCATTCTCGCCAACTAATCTGAGGGTCCAATCACACCGTCCACTTGCAGACAACACGGACACATATAATTACATTGAATTATGTCATTTTCTCAAATTATTAAGTTATTTAGAGAGTAATTGAAGATTTGATGTAATTAAATATTCGTAATTTGTTGTGAATGGATAGAGAGAATAAGGAGTTGAAGGAAGAAACCTTGGAATCGACGAGAGGAGAAAAGGTCCTGAGTTTGAGCATAACGAGCAAAGAGAGCGAAACGCTTTGACTTAGAATGAAGATTGAGGTTCGTAAAGGAAGCAGAGAAACGAAGATGATTGTGATGATGAACCAATGGTAAACCGCAGCTACTTCTCAACCCTGAAACCGCCATGGTTGAGAGAAGAGAAGAGTAGTTACGTGGAGCTGCTTTGTGTTTATGGCTATGCTCTTTTCTTCTCTCTCATTTCATCGATTTTGTTTTTTTCATTCACTATTGTTCGGAAAATGTCTCCACCAACAATATTGTATTTTCCTTTAAAAAAAAACAATATTGTATTTAGTCTATAATTTTTCTTTTAAGGATTTAATCTATAATCACCTTTAAAAATGTATCTCTCTCCTCTCTCTTTACATGGTTTTTCTCCTTCCCTTTTATTTAAATAAGTGATTTTCACATTGAATTAAGTTTTTCTTTTGTGATTTCGTTGTCTTAGTGCGACGTATATATCAAATACAAAGTATCAATTTAGGTGACATTCTCCTATCTCTTATCTAAAACAATGGCATGTGTCTTTATTTTGTACAAATCATACAAATGAATTTTTTTGGGTCGTAGCCTAGCGTTTAGAATTCACCTTTTTTTAAGGTGAATAAGTAGGATGTTCGAGATTCGAACCCCGATCCTTGCATATAACAATGCATGTCCCTACCAACTGAACTATGTCATGGGGCATACAAATAAAAAAAATTTATGACATCAAAAATTAAATTGTTCGACTTTTTTTTAAAATGCAAACACTTTCATTAGATGAAACAGAAATAGAGTCGTTACATATCAATTGAGAAATTTGGTGTGGGACTTTCCCCACCCGATTTTTTAGCCAATTATTTCGGACATTTTTAAATGTAAAGAAGTGGGATGTTTAGAATTCGAACCACAACCTCTACTATCAACTGAGCTAAACTCACGAGGACTATTTTGGACATTTGAACTAACTCATGAGCAACAAAGTTTTGATTTCTACTAATAGCAGTATTCTTCATATCCTCAAACAAAATTAAAATAAATAGAACCACAACAATCTTGGATAATTGGATAAATTACATCCATTGTGAATTTGCCATTGATACAAACCAGAATAGTAGCTGCCCATACATCTGAGAACTATACAAAGTACCAATTTAAGTGACATTCTCCTATCTCTTATCTAAGACAATGGCATGTTTCTTCATGTTGTACAAACCATACAATTGAAGTTTTAATGACATAAAAAATGAAATTGGTTTGACTTTTTTTTTTTTAAATGCAAATAATTTCATTAGATGAAAACAAAATTAGAGTGTTACATACGAATTGAGAAATTTGGTGTGGAACTGTCCCCACCCAATTTTTTGTGCCAACTATTTTGGGCATTTGAACTAACTCATGAGCAACAGAGTTTTGATTTCTACTAATAGTAGTAATCTTCTTATCTTCAAACAAAATTAAAATAGAACAACAACAATCTTGAATAATTGGATTAATTACAGCCATTGTAGCTTTGCCATTTGATACAAACCACAATAGTAGCTGCCCATATATTTGAGAACTATACAAAGTACCAATTTACATGACATTTTTCTATCTGCGTTAAATATGTTTTTGGTCCTTATAAATATACCAACTTTTCGTTTTAGTCCCTCTAAAATATTTCTTAAACTTTTAGTCCCTATAAAATTGTCAATCGCTACTTTTGGTTCCTATTTTTAAGTAAATTTTTGTATTTTTTTAATGAAATTGTGCATAAATGTATAAAATACTGTAAAAATCACTCAAAAAAATTAGAATTTTTTTAACAAAACATAAATTAAATACAAATTTTTTATCATCAAAAATATAAAAATTCATATTTAATTCATATTTTAATAAAAAATTCTAATTTTTTTTGGGGAGAGATCCTTATGATATTATAAATTTTTCTACAAAATTTTATTCAAAAATATGAATTTTACATATGAGTTTACTTTAAAGGAGGGACCAAAAGTGAAGATGAAAATTTTTTGGAGGACTAAAAATTAGAGGGAGTAAAATGAAAAACATATTTAACCCTTATCTAAAACAATGACATGTGTCTTTTTTTTGTCAAGTAGTCTAGTGGCTGGAGCTCACACATTTTAAACGTGGAGAAGTGGGGTGTCTAGGGTTCGAACCCCCGCCCTGCATATATTATGCATTTGTCCCTACCAACTGAGGTAAGTTCACGGGGACATGACATGTGTCTTTATGTTGTACAAACCGTACAAATGAAATTTTAATGACATAAAAAATGAAATTGGTTTGACTTATTCTTTTTTTTTAAATGAAAATACTTTCATTAGATGAAAATAGAATTAGAGTCGTTCCATGTGAATTAGGGGCCACAACAAATGTTATTTGATCACAACATCGACACAACTCTATATGCATCCTTTGACTACTCGAATTAAACTTGATTGTCAGAGCAAGGTTTTACAACTCGAGAGTTTACCTCAACTCGACTCTGTTTTTCCTCATCTAATGGAGGTAATTCATGATATGTTAATTTCGATAGTAAGCATGTTGATACTGGATGGATTGTAGATACATGAGCTACACATCATACTTGTTTTGATTTAAAATGGTTTAGTAACTACACTAATATTGAACCTGTTAGTGTCAATTTACCTAATGGGAATATTATAGAAGCAAGTTGCAGAGGACAAATAAGATTAACACAGGAATTGAGCATAGATAATGTTTTATATTTGCCTCAATTTGCTGTGAATCTTATTTCTCTATCCAAGTTGATTAAAGAGCAAAATTGCATTCTACAATTTGAGGCTGATGTATGTATAATACAGAAAAGGAATAATTTGAAGAAGATTGGTTTAGTTGAAGAGAGACATGGCCTATATTACTTGAAGATTGATGATAAGAACAATCAAGTTTCAGTGTCTAGTGTATCTGCTTCAGAAAAATTACACAAAGAGCATGTGCCTGATGGAGTTTTGTGGCATCTCAGGCTTGGTCATCTGTCTAAAGATAGAATGATGTGCATGAATAAATTATATAGCTATGTTTCTACTAGTCAACACACTGCTTGTGATGTGTGTAAAATGTGTAGACAAAAGATTTTACCCTTTCATGTTAGTAGTAAGAATGCTAAGTCTGCATTTGAACTAGTTCACTTTGATATTTGAGGACCATTTGGTACAACTTCTGTCCATGGTCACAAATATTTTCTTACTATTTTAGATGATTGTACAAGACATATTTGGATTGTTATCATGAAAAATAAATTTGAAGCTTCTCAGAAAGTGAAAAGTTTTATTTCTAGGGTTGAAAGGCAATTTAAATGTAAGGTCAAGATAATTAGAAGTGATAATGGTCCTGAATTCATGTTAAAGGAGTTTTATGATGAAAAATGAATAATTCATCAGAGAAGTTGTGTGTATACTCCACAACAAAATGGAAGAGTGGAGAACTCTTATGTTTCAGTCAAAATTGCCTAAGAAATTTTTGTCATATGTTGTGTTACATGCAGTGTATTTGATCAACAGGATTCCCACTAAAATTTTGAATAATAAATCTTCTTATGAAGTGTTGTATGGTGAAGTATCAGATCTGAGTAACCTAAAGGTATTTGGATGCTTGAGTTATGCGTCAACCATACCTGTTAACAGACATAAATTTGATTCAAGGGCTAAGAAATGTGCTTTCTTAAGTTACAAGTCAGACATCAAAGGGTTTGTCCTTGTTGATGTTCATACTTCTGAAATTTTAGTTGCCAGAAATGTGAAATTTTTTGATCTAGAATTTCCTTTTCATTCTTTTAGTGTCACTGCAGTTCCTTCTACACAAATTTACCTTGATTGTCAAGTCACTCACATAGTGCCTGTTAGTGATAATGTTGTGAATTCTTTTGAAGAAAATGTTGAAATTCCACATGAAGATTCTATTAGTGGTACTGAAGAAAGGGATGTTGAGATTGTGTGTGTCCCTACCAGAAAGTCCTCTAGAAATTCTCTGGCACCATCTTATTTACAAGATTATATCTATAGTTCAACAGGTGGTAACTACCCTATGAATAACGTTATTAGTTATTCAACTCTTTCTCCTAAGCATCTAGCTTATGCATACTCTTTGAACACTGAGATTGAGCCCACTAGTTTTCTTTCAACTAGTAAAGATTCTAGGTGGTTAACTGATATGCAGGCAGAGATAGAGGCACTTAATGTTAATAATACTTGGGTATTTATTGATCTTCCCTCAGATGCCATATCCATAGGTAGTAAATGGGTATATAAGATCAAAAGACATGCATATGGCACTATAGAACGTTTCAAAGCACGTTTGGTTGCACAAAGTTTTAGTCAAATTGAAGGGTTAGATTATTTTGAGACATTCTCACCTGTTGCGAAGTTATCAACCATTAGAGTCCTGCTTTGCAAGCTGCTAAAATCACTTTATGGCCTTAAGTAGGCTAGCAGGCAATGGTTTGAGAAACTTACTCAGTTTCTGTATGCTCAGAGTTTCACTCAAGCCATTGCAGACCAAACATTGTTTACCAAAATCACTTCTACTGCATATACTGTGATTTTAGTATATGTAGATGATATAATTTTAGTAGGAACATGTCTCAAGGAGTTTGATTCACTGAAGCAGGCTCTCCACAATGCTTTTCGCATCAAAAATCTAGGGGAACTAAAATTCTTCTTAGGTTTGGAGGTGGCACGCTCCTCCAAAGGCATCTCACTTTGTCAAGCAAGTATTGTTTGGAACTACTTTGATCCTTGCCTCACGGTGGGCGCCTAATGCTGTGAATTCGATGAAAATCACACCAATAAAATACTTGATGTGTGGAGCAAGTAATAATCAAGCAATCAAAACAAAGTGTATGAAAGTTATAAACACAAGCAAAAGTAGAAAACAACGAGAGAAAATAAAGAGAGAACACACGAAATTTGTTACCAAGTTCGGTCCAATACTGACCTAGTCTGGGGGAGAGAGCAGCCCTCCGTTCCACTATAATGATGAGTAACTTTACAAAAGAGATAATGAGTTACAAGAATAAGTCTCCTGCCTAATTCTACCCAAAGTCTCAATCTCTTTCCGTGACCAAGAGACTCAATCCTAATAGTGTTTTCCAAGGTGAATCAACCCCAAATCTAGTGTTTGTTGCCAAGAGCAAACACTATACAAACCCTAGTTTCTTGTTGACTTCAAAACCCTTGTTTCAGCCCCCTCTATCTCAAGGTTTACTCTGATACAAAGTCTATATTTATTGTAAAAGTATCCCTCATAAAATTGGAACAAATCTCAGCCTAAAAATATGATTATGTTATATTTTCTGCTGGCAAATTCGGGCCCCGAATTCCTCCATTCGGCCACCGATTTTTGTAGTACCAACAGGCTGAAAAATAACACTCAAATTCGGGCCCCGAACAGCACCATTCAGGCCCCAATTTTGACAGATTCAAAACTCCAATTTTGAGTCACTTTCATAACAATGACATTTTGATCTTGATCTTGGTGAGTTGTACACCACCTTGCATATCAATTTGTATTAGAGTTTGAAAAATTGTGTGACAGACCAAATGGCTAAGCACATTAACTATGTTTGCCTTTGTGATATAGTAGCAGTTTAACAAATTTCATTAGCAATGAAACTTCATTATTCATAGCACTGGATCACACATTGATCACTCAGATTTGTAATTGGAAAACATAGATAATGGAAAATGATAAGACAGTAAAGAGTAAAAACAGAACTGAAATCGAACCTTCTCTTGTAAAAAGAAAATGGAACTTGAACATAATAATTAAAATCAAGGGAAATGTTAACAAGTGTCCTTAGGGCATGTTTAATAACTTTAAATAGTACTCCCTCCGTTACTTTATATGTGACGTTTTTTGCCTTTTCACTACAACCAAGGCAGCTGATAAATAGCTATCTCTTTCCTTGTCTACCCTTATTTAATCTAGTACTCCTTTTTCTAGATACCAACCATTTTGATTGAAAACAAGTATCCTTGGTATCAGCTGTTCATGTGATATAAATGCATCTAAATGTATCACGTTTTATAACTGCTATAGTGCTTGGGAAGCCTAAAAGACACAAGAAACTTTCATTAGTAATCACGTTTTTTTCTTTCAAATTTTTATTCTTTTGTTTCTGAAATTTTGAAAGGAGTAACAAATAAACTTTCCCTCCAACTTAATTTTTGGTTTCAATTTCCCTCCAACTTTGTTAATCAAAATTTATCCTTCCCACCAAAACAAAATTAAAATCACCAATAGTTGAAGTATATATATATGGCAGTTTGCAGAATTTAAAACTCATCAAATATGACTTCAAACATTACTAAATTTTCATTGTGTGATATAGATTTAAATGCTGAATTTACACCTTTGCTAGATCTTAATATTGATACAGAAGAAATATTTTCTCATGAAGAGGCTGAAGAGTTCAACAATGATAATATTGGTATTGTAGTTGTTCATTTATGTGCATTTAGCTTTGTCACCTTTGTAACACTACTAATTATTGTTTTCTTATTCTTCTGGATTGTTTTTTTCATATTGTTTTTTTTTCCAACAATTAAATTGTGGCTGAAGAGTTCCGCCACGTGCTTTGTCTTGTACTCCAACACATGAGCTAAATGTCTTCCACTATTTATTCTCCATACATATGTCATTACGTGAAACAGTTGCATATGAATGAGGATATGCCTTCATCTAACAATCACCAACACATGCACTTTAATATAGATTTTTGAAACGATTTATTTTATGTGTACAAAAAAAAAAGGCTTATTTCATTAAGAATTTATCTTAAGATTGTGTGTTACTACATTGATTTATATTTTAGCATCCCACCATTTTATTTTTAATTCAAGGAGCAATTCAAAAAAATATTGAAGTCTCATACCATGATTTGGACAATGGCATAGATATGAATTTGGTAGACAACATAGACCATGAGTTGGACATTGGTAAGTTATTTTTCTTTAGCTCAATGATTAACAATTTTTTCTTAATATTGTGTGTTATATTGATTTATATTTTAGCATCTCACCATTTTATTTTTCATGCAAGGAGCAATTCAAGAAAATATTGAAGTCACATACCATGATTTGGACAATGGCATAGATATGAATTTGGGAGACAATTTAGACCATGAGTTGGACAATGGTAAGTTATTTTTCTTTAGCTCATTCATTAATAATTTTTTCTTAATATTGTGCGTTGAACTAATTTATATTTTAGCATCTCACCATTTTATTTTTAATTCAATGATCAATTCAAGAAAATATTGAAGTCACGGACCATGATTTGGAAAATGGCATAGATATGAATTTGGGAGACAATTTAGAAGTCATAGACCATGAGTTGGACAATGGTAAGTTATTTTTCTTTATCTCATTCATTAAGAATTTTTTCTTAAAATTGTGTGTTGAACTAATTTATATTTTAGCATCTAACCATTTTATTTTTAATTCAAGGATCAATTCAAGAAAATATTGAAGAAGCTGAACCAAATAGTGGAAGAAATACACTAAGAGTTTTAAGCAATGAAGAGCGCACATCTGTTTATCATGAGTTACTACAAAAAAGTGTTGATGGAAAAATACCTAGAGGAGTTACAAAGGCAGTGGCTTCATCATTCTCGGTTTCTAAAAGAACTATCCAACGTATTTGGAAAAGAGCAAAAGAAAGTGAAACACATGATGTGTCTCATAGAAAGACAAAAAACTGTGGACGTAAGAGAATTGAAATTGATCCCAATCAAATCCGTGAAGTTCCTTTGAGTAAAAGAAGAACCATCCGATCTTTAGCTTGGGCGTTGAATACAAATCCAACTTCTGTGTTTAGGCTTCTAAAGAAGGGGATTATACGACGTCATTCAAATTCCATAAAACCATTTTTGAAAGAAGAAAACAAAAGATCTAGGTTGGAATTTTGCTTGTCAATGCTTGAAGGTATACCACATGATCCAATGTTTAATAGTATGCACAATATTATTCATATTGATGAAAAGTGGTTTTACCTGACTAAAAAGTCAGAGAACTATTATTTGCTATCAGATGAGGATGAGCCACATCGTACTTGTAAAAGCAAAAACTTTATTGGCAAAGTTATGTTTTTAGTAGCTCAAGCTCGACCAAGATTTGACGCGCAAGGAAATGAAATTTTTGATGGTAAAATTGGCGTTTTTCCTTTTGTTACCAAGGAACCGGCTAAGAGGACAAGTGCTAACCGAGTTGCAGGAA
>Ga0228710_1006169_pt1 | contig 18337 bp, 16 predicted proteins | sample MedpolnodulmetaG_FD_177995 | JGI IMG/M metagenome (GOLD analysis project Ga0228710, IMG submission 177995) | Root nodule microbial communities from Medicago polymorpha collected in Santa Monica, California, United States - pink nodules | ecosystem: Host-associated > Plants > Roots > Nodule...
TAATTTTTGAATGATGATCTGATCTTTAGAGGATCATTCTTCCTTTTAATGATTTGATATTTTGGATCAGATGACTTGTACCTTACTGATCGTTCAAAAGGTACGACAATACTAGAATTATCTGGTTGCTCTCCAAAAGGTGTATCATCATCTGGAGCATATTTTGGAGCACTAGAGGCTGCATGATTGTCTGGAGCAACTTCATACTCTCTAGAGATAGCAGGTGAAGAGGATGTCAAATGAGCTATAATTTCGAGATATGCAAAATTTTCAACTAGTTCTAACTTATCATTGTCAGGATCTTTGTCATCAAATTTTACATGTATATATTCTTCGACTACTAGAGTTTCAGAATTATACCTTATGTATGCCTTTGAGTGTTATAATATCCTAATAAGATCTTTTCTCTCACACGGTTAAGTGTACACTACATAGACCTTGCTCTGATGCCAAATGAATGTGAGAAAAACACAAGAAATGGAGGGATTTAAATTGCATTGGTTTCTGTTGGGACATTGGTGTGAAGATGGAAAGAAATTGGAAGGTTGGAAGATGAAACACCAAGTTATTAAACTTTGATAATGATGAAAATAATAATAATTATTATTTATTCATGAATATCACTTCCCATAATTTTAGGTTATGTTTGTTGTGAATTTTCTATCTTTCCTTCGTTAGTGGGTTTGTTTCTTTTTGAACTTACCCATTTAGTTTGTTACTTGAGCTGATCTGTGGGTTGCTTAATTTTTAAGTTTACTCAATTCTTAAGTTTCTCCAAATTAGTTACAAACTCTCCCTATAAAAGGAGAGCTCGCCTAGTTCCAAAATTACACCAAAGAGTTTCATTGAGTTGTCGAGAACTCTTTCTCTCTTCTCCCTTTTTTGACTTGTGTTGACGAGTCTTTCTCCTCTTCATCTCCTTTTTCCGTCCCTTCGGAATTAAGAGTGTTCTTAAGACCATAGTCCCTTTTCGTTTTAATGTCCCTTCGAAATTAAGAACGGTCTTAAAAACATAGTCCCTTCGATAATATATGGCCATTCGAAATAAAAAGTACTTTTAAGATCATAGTCCCTATTTGGAATAACAATGTCCCGTCAAAATTAAGAATGATCTTAACGGTATATAAATATTCTTTCAATACTTTAATTGAGGAGAAATTAAGAAGTGGAAATGGTGGTATCACCATATTTGAGTGGTCGTAGTGCCATATTAATACTTTGGAGAAATTAAAGTTAGAACGGTGGTAACACCATATTTGAGTGGTCTCAGCACCATAACAGAGTGGTAACAATACCACATTAAAGTGGTTTCAGTATTAAAGAGTGGTCTTAGTACCATATTTGGAGGTGTAATTCTCGAACGGTTTTCTACAGTGCAGTAGTTAATCGAACAGTTGTAGCTGGGCTTGTTTTATCCTAGAGGCGGCGTGGTTGATAGTCTGTCTTGCACAATTTTGAGCAATGCCACGAAACGTCTTAAAGAGAGCGACCTGGTCGTGACTCAACCTAGTAACAACTTCGGTAGATAATAGAATTTGGAAATCCAAATACAACAGTTTGGAAATCCAAAAACAACAGTTTCTTTTCACTTTGGTAAATCTTTCAAAATAAAACTAAAAGTAAAGCGCAGGAATGTAAAGAGTTAAGGGAGTAGAAAAATGACACAAGAATTTATCCCGGTTCACTCCATAATCCAGAGCTTTTTTATCATTAAAACTTGAAGGCATTGTTCTTTAACCCATTTTGGTTTAACAAAAGTTGATTATGCCTTTAGAGCTAGTTGTCACATTTCTATAGAGGATTTCACTGTCATCTGAGGTACTTACATACCATCCTTGAGATGTTGAAGCTTAAAAGTACTTTCTCCATTCTTCTTTTGATTCCGACACTCCTTATTTACGTTTCCTCTTATGCCACAATTGTATCATTTGAGATTCTTATTTCTTTGAGATTTTGATCTACTATGATTTTGGCTCCCACTAAGACCATGTTCCATTGATCTGCCTCTAGTCATTGGCAAATCTTTTGATTGCTTTGAACTCTCTGACCTTTCTTCCTCATTCTTGCGTTTGGATTATTCTTCAAGAATTACACCACCGACATCGTCAAAATGAAGAGTATCAACGTACATTTTTATTTGTAATGATGATGATGAGTTTATCATACGAATCTAGTAAACTTTAAAGTAGAATTATACCCTGATGATATTCATCTACTCTAAAATCGGAAACTATTAGCTAAGAAAATAACACATTGAGAGCGCTAATGCGATCCTTTATTGACATAGATTCACTCATTAGAAAAGTATAAAACCTTTTTTGTAAGAATATTATATTGTGAAGTGATTTAACGTTGTACAATTTTATTAGAGAATCCCATATCTCCTTTGTTGTCTTCTTTACAACGATACTTGACAATACTAAGCCCACAATTGCTAGGTGCAAATTGGCAACAACACTATCAACCATCTCTTTCCATTTTTCTTTAGTGATATCTGAAATTCTTCCATTTATTGTATCTAGGCAATTATCTTTTCTCAAAATTTCCCTTATATTTAAGGCTTAATTGCACGTATCTTCAAATTCCATAGGACAAAATTTCTCTCATTGAATTTTTCTATCTCAAATTTCACTGTCACAGTTTTACACCAAATATTTATTTTTCTACAAATTGGTCCAGAATAGCAAGAATTATTTTTTTTTATAAGGAAAATCAATCTAAATTGCAACCACATAGCATACTAAGAGTTTTTTTACCATTCCACCGGTTTGTTGCCGCGGAACAAAATATTACTCCATCCGTCTCACAATACTTGTCGCTTTTGAGGAAATTACACATACCATACGAAGAAATCAAAATAAATTTTGTTATTTTTGATGAAATTCTGTGTTTTTTTCGATAATACTTACCCTTACCCATTTATTATTTCATTCTATTATTTCTCTCTCTACAATAAATAAGTAAGAGTATTATTGATAAATTAATAATTAAAGTTGCATTGAAACTTGAAAGTGACTAGTAAAGTGAAACAAAATTATTTTTCAAAACCGACATGTATTGTGAAACGGAGGGAGTATCATGTAGTTAAAATAAGAAATGAGAAAAAAGAAACTGAACACATAATATTTACGTGGAAATCCCTCAACAAATAAAGGAAAAAGAAAAAGCACATATGTAAGAGTAAATAACTTTCACTAAGTAGAAGAAATTACATGAATTATAAGGAAAATGCTAACAAGTGCCCTTAGTACATTGTTTAAGCATCCAAAAGTAATAACTTTTCTATCGGAAATTGTGTAATTATGACTTTAACATGTGTTTGACTTGTATTTTCAAAATAAAGTTTCTTTTTTTGGGTTTCTTAAGTAATACCCTTAAGACACCTGTTAGCAAGACCCATGATTGACACTCCAATGGAGGATAAAGTCAGCTAAGATAAATATTTTGAAAATATTTTTAAACATGTGTTATTGGAAAATATTTAAAGTAGGTTAGAGATTGTTGTTAATATATAAGATATTATTCGATTTGTTTCAATAAATATTTTTAAATATCAACTTTTTATTTTAAACAATTATAAATATTATTGCTCAAAGTTGTGCATTGAAAGTGGTAAATTACAACATGAATTTAGAAATAGAAAGAGTAACATTAATAAAGGAAGGGGTCATCATTAGATATCCATCATGTTATTTTAGATATCCACCGAGTAATCTTCTTATTATGGTAAAGTCATTGCTTGTACATTAAAGACACGAGTTAAGAAATTATAAAATAAATTAAAATATAAATTTTACATTGAAAATATAAATATTTAAACCTATAAAACATTAAATACACAATTTCTAAGAAAAACAATTATATTTTTAGTTTTTTGTAAGGAAACAGTTATATATTTAGTACTTACTCCCTCCGTCCTAATTTATAAGTTGTTTTGAGAAAAAATTGTCTCAAATTATAAATCGTATTAAATGTTATTTTTTTTCTACTACACTCTCTCTTTTTAATTCTTTAATTTATTTTTCTTATACCATTAATGAAAGATCCAATACGGTTAATAGAAGATAATTTTGTAAAATGACTTATAATTTCTCTTGTTCATACATCATTAATTATACTTCTTACTTCCTCTGGTCTAGAATATAAACAACAAAACAAAAAATTGATGGTCTTGAATATAAGCAAATGTCAACTACTTCTATTTTATTTAATGCAACTATTCCTAAATTACCCTTCAATTAATTTGATTTTGTTTTTACAATGAAGTTTTTTTCTTAGCATGGAACAAATTTCCATGAGGGATAATTTAAAAATTACATGCGCATTCTTCGGAAATAAATGACACCAACTAATTTTCTTAAAGGGCATGAATTTTTTTGTTGCAAATATATAAGACTAGAGGGTGTAATTTGTTGAAAATGTCAAAACGTTATACTCCATCTCGTCATATTTATAAGAAAAAACACATTTTAGGTTCATTGAATAACTAACCTATTTGACCAATATATAGATTGGATACACTAGTTATTCAATAAACCTAAAAAATTATTTTTTTCTTATAAATATGATCAAAATGAGTAACATTTAAGATGGATTGAGTAATTTGTTAACTTATGTTTTAATGGTATAAGTTAGCATTTATTTTATAGAAGATATACTCCTCCCTTCGTAATAAGACAGAGTATATTTATTATATATTTGTTTGACTCAGGTATATTATTATTTATTTATTATATAGTTGAATGAGTGTTAACTTTGGGATCAATACAAAAACTTTAGAATCAATACATTACAAGCAACCTTTGACTCTGCAATAACATTAACTTTTTCCCTAAACCCGCAAGTAATCACGTTCACCATTCCATTTCCATCCATCATGGATTTTCTATCAAATCCTTTCCTTTTTGCAGCTTTATCTGCAGTTTTAACTCTTCTCATGGTTCAATTACTGTTCAGAAAATTGAACAACAAAAGCAAAAGCTTGAAGAAGAAGAAGTATCATCCTATTGCTGGCACTGTATTTAATCAGATGATGAACTTCAACAGACTTCATCATTATATGACTGATCTTGCAAGGAAGTACAAAACATACAGGCTACTTAACCCTTTCAGAAGTGAAGTTTATACTTCAGAACCAAGTAATGTTGAGTATATACTCAAAACCAATTTTGAAAACTATGGAAAGGTATATATATATTCTTTATTAAATGGCTTAGTAGATTTTCATTGATTTTTACTTTTGTGGTTGATGAATGAACATTTTAGTTGTATAAATTGGTATCTTTGATTCTATAGATAAGGGTCCAAAAGTTAGAGTTACTGCTATCAAGACATCTGTATTGTTCTTGTTAAAGAAAAAAGACATCTGTATTGTAGGATTTAAAGGATCCGATGGTTCGTGTTTAGAGTTTGTATTTTCAATCTAATTTACTAAAGTTAAGATTGAATTGTCTTATCTTGATCCAACGATGTCTAACTTTTGACTGCAGCGACTTTTAGCTTTTTTTACTGCAGTGAATTTGGGTCCTTTACAATAGACTGGACTCAAGTATTTGAATTTAAAGTAGGTTTTTTGATAAATTGTTAGAAGACTTGGATCTATTGTTATGCTGAGGGATATGGTTTTCTGATGCCACGTGTCCAAAATTTTAACAGCAAATAGAATTATTGAAGAGGATTTTTCTGTTGTTCAAAATGATGGAATGTGTCTAATACTTAATTTTAGGAAAATAGTTGTGGTTGGTATATGTTTCCTTATGGTTGAGTTATTATGAAGATAAACATTTGGACCTGCTAGCAGCTTAAATGTTTTAAGGCATTGAATAGTTTTTTTTTTTCTACTGTTTTTCGTATGGAATGTAATGCATTTGAACCGATACACTTATATATCACATTTTATTCTTCTGCTAGCCAGTGCATAATTTTCATTTATATTTTTGACATGATTACAATCAATAGATATGCAATGGTACATCAAAAAAGTCTCATTCATAGAAGGATGAAGTATGGCTTAATTGCTTAAAATTTCTATGTATGCAGGGATTGTACAACTACCAAAATTTGAAGGATTTACTAGGAGATGGAATTTTCGCCGTTGATGGCGAGAAATGGCGTGAACAAAGGAAGATATCAAGTCATGAATTCTCCACGAAGATGTTACGGGACTTCAGTACTTCAATATTCAGAAAGAATGCTGCAAAAGTTGCAAACATAGTGTCTGAAGCTGCAACTTCTAATTCTATGTTAGAAATCCAAGTGAGTAAATATATTCTTCGAAAGATACTATCTGTTCTGACCTCAAGTCCACTGCGCTGACTAGCAGACCTTTTATCCCCTTAGCTTCGACTGATGGTTGTTTCGATACACCAAAAATTCCCATATTTGTTGGGAATCAATACTAAGGGTAGTTTATGAACACCCAGACTCTTCTACCCACTGAGGCATTTTAGCTAAGGAAAAAACCATGAGGGCTTACACACGTGAACCAAAGTGGACAATGCCTCAGAAAAAAAGCACATCGGACTTGAGGTTGGAACACTATCAGATTGCCTTCTTTTATCTGATTGGCTAGCATGTCAACTAATAACTTGATCCAATAATTTATATAGGATCTTTTAATGAAATCAACATTGGATTCAATTTTCCAAGTTGCATTTGGAACTGAACTTAACAGCATGTGTGGATCAAGTGAAGAAGGGAAGAATTTCGCCAATGCTTTCGATACTGCAAGTGCGTTAACGCTTTATCGTTATGTTGATATCTTCTGGAAGATAAAGAAGTTTCTCAATATTGGATCAGAGGCAACATTAAGGAAAAACACTGAAGTCTTAAATGAATTTGTCATTAAGCTAATCAACACTAGAATTCTACAAATGAATTCAAAGGGTGACTCTATTGTAAGTCTACTTACAATTATGAAAGTTGATTTCTGATTACTAAGAATATGCTTATTTATGATTTTGTCATGTATTTTTTTCTTCTCTTTACATGAACAATGTAGAGAAAGAGTGGAGATATTCTATCAAGGTTTCTGCAAGTGAAGGAATATGATACAACATACTTGAGAGATATAATTCTGAACTTTGTTATTGCTGGGAAAGACACAACGGCCGCCACACTTTCTTGGTTCATGTATATGCTATGCAAGTATCCTGCAGTACAAGAAAAAGCTGCAGAAGAAGTGAGAGAAGCAACAAACACAAAAACAGTTGGCAGCTGCACTGAGTTTGTGTCATGTGTAACAGATGAAGCTCTTGAAAAGATGAATTATCTCCATGCAACACTCACCGAGACTCTCAGACTTTATCCTGCAGTTCCTGTGGTAAGGTTACTTTTGAATTTGATCTCATTCTCATGCTTGTATAAATGGTCAGAGTTGAATCACCTAGAGTATCAATGTTATCATCAAGATTCTTTTTATGCAGGATGCAAAAATTTGCTTTTCTGATGACACATTACCAGATGGATATAGTGTAAAAAAAGGAGACATGGTGTCGTACCAACCTTATGCAATGGGGAGGATGAAATTCATATGGGGTGATGATGCAGAGGAATTTAGACCTGAAAGATGGCTTGATGAAAATGGCATTTTTCAGCCAGAGAACCCTTTCAAGTTTACTGCTTTTCAGGTTAGTAGAATTTTTCTCTAGACATGTAACATTTATTTATAATCATCTCATTACAATAAGCGGTCTCATCCTTGTTTGGCATGCCACAACTGTGACTTTAGGCAGAAAATATGAGAGGAGTTTGGAATGTCAGAAGAACATGTGTCTCTGACAGCTTTCCAGACTTCCTATGCAGATGGTAAGAACATGAAAGACTTTCTAATTGCCGGTTCTATACATTTACCTACCCAAGCAATAATCGACGAATTTTCACACTTCCATTGCCTAATAGTGTAGTCTCCTTCTTGTAGTTTTTCCATGTTCCCCAGTCAGAAACCCAAACTTTTTCTTGCATTTCAAAATTAGACGAATGGTTTAGGCCCATTTGGCATAATTTTTTCCATTCAGCTGATTAACATTGACTTTGAGAGAATTTGAGGTTCCCTCTTGGCCATTAAAGTAAACATTGAAATCTCTGCTGGTATCACCACCAACATTGCCATCAAAGAAGCCTATGGCACCACTGGCACCATCACCAATGCCACTTCCAATTCTTTCGCCAGCTCTTCTGCACGCGCCAACACCTCTGCCCCTTCATGCGCCAGTTATGGCACAACCTGCGCCCATGCTTGCACCGTCTTCAATCATTTGGGAGTTCCATACGAAGAAGAAAAAGAAAACCCTAGATCAAAGAACCTAGAGCTGTTGATGTTTTAAACAATGCGAGATATAAAGAAACAATAAAATGGAGAGAGATATACAAGGAAACAAAATAAAATAAAATCAAGGAGATAATATCTTTGGATTTTCCAATAATTTTGTTATAGAAACTTGTTTAAATATGCCAAGACTTGTCTGTGTGATATGTATGCAGTTTCCTTTGTAAAAGCGTGATTTTGATTGAAATGCAGGCAGGTCCTCGGATATGCCTAGGAAAGGAGTTTGCTTATAGACAGATGAAGATATTCTCAGCAGTTTTATTAGGTTGTTTTCGTTTCAAATTGAATGATGAGAAGAAGAATGTGACTTATAAGACAATGATAAATCTTCATATTGATGGAGGTCTTGAAATCAAAGCATTACACAGGGATTAGAATAAGATGATTCCTTACAACAAATCAAACTCTAATTAGCAAGAAGTTATGCTTATTTTACATGTGATGATGATGGATGACTGTATTCATCAAACTTTAAAGTATTTTTTTAAGTTAAATATCTTTCCAACATTAAAAGGCGGTTCTTTACTAAATTTGGGTTGAGCAGTCACAAGTTTGTGCAATCACGTAATCAGCCACATTGGTGGTCGTCAAACTAAGATCGAACAATCCAAATTTCAAGTTCGGTATTTTATATTATTATTTTTAAATGTTTCTTCTTTTGGGGCATACTCATTATGGATATTTTAGCTACACAAAGAAAAGAACCAACATACCATTTGAAAATCAGATAACAGATATCATGAAATCCTCATGAGGCCCGGCATGCACTAGACACATGAATACAGTGAAACATATGATGTACACACACATGATATTGCATAACATGTTTCTTGAAGACAAACGACACATGGTGGTAATTTTGATTTAGGCCACATGGACAATGGTGTCGCAGCAGATGAAATGTTGAATGGCCTCTACCTAATTTTGCAACATATTTGCAAATGAGAGCACATATTCGCAAAAAATCAATCATCAACTTCAATCAGACTTTGTGGAACACGTTTGGGAGTGGTTCAGAAAGAAGGGAAAAAAAAACTAAAATTAATTATATTTTTCATTACCATGTGTGGTTAATATGTCATATGGTTTATCATATCTATTCACTTCTCATGTTGTGTTGTTTCTTACTCATTTATCTATTTTCCATCATTTTTAATTTATTTTGTATTTTTCATCGGTGTCTGTTTATCATATTCTTTACGTATATATTAAAATGAATGAATCAATGTTTTAATTTGAGACAAAACTGAGCGCAAATAAAATATATAAAAGTGTGAATTACACAAGTAATAACAGGATATTATGGTCACCACTTGACAGTAGTGTATAGAACTGAATGTGAGTTTCGTTAAAAAACGAGCCGAGATGCTCATTCAAAAGTTGTGTATTCTAACACTTACAAGTTACATGCATAGCTTTCTGCAAAGTTGTTCCAAATACTCCATGATGATTTCTACCAAAGAAAATACCACATGGTAATATTTACGCCTACTTGTTAGCCTAACTGATATGTGTGCTAAGTGTTAACTTTGATTAACCAAGTTTCTAGCAATATAAAGAAGAGTTAAAGAAATAGAAAGCCAGAATAATCAAAGAAATGTTTGATTAATATCAATAAAATATGATAACTGATGGCTTAGCCGCAATCTGCTAAATCTCAATGAAAAGAATGACAGAAAGAATAACTGTTACATTTTCATTTGACTATGATAAAATATCTGGTGTGAAAATGTTATTGGCCCAACCTCAACCAGAAGCTTGTAAAATATTTACACTTAAGCACAACTGGGAGGAAACACAAATAAACCCTAAGCTAGAGCTAAATCTATGAACCTAATATTATTGTGGTAAGAGTTAATTGTTACATAGAAGACATTTCTGAACCATAGGAATGCAACAAAACTTCTTACAAACAGGAGTGTTGCATCCCCATCCTAACATTCCTAATTGTTATTATGTATATAAGATATGTATATCGCTTTTGGATCCAATAGCGATGACTTTATAGGTGCCAAAGTTCATCCCCCTTACCAACCAAGCTTGAGCATTTGATCCACCACTTTCAAGCTTAACTGCAAACAATAAACAAAGGAGCTACAGCCATGGTATATAAAGTAAGATTTAATAAAATATATGCTTGAGGTGTTTTTAGTAGTATTATTATACATTATGCAGAAAAGCGATTTCTGATTTCGCATTGATTATTTTGAATGATACAAGTGAAGGATTGAATAGAGGGGCTGCTGATCCTTTACATATATGCTAGACCTAACAATGAGTAGGAAATAATTTTCCTCATAAAGGCTATAACTAAGAACGGAAGCAAAGTATTGAACACTAATGCTAGCTGTACAAAAAATTATTAATTAAAGGATATGAACAGAAACTGAAAAAGAATCATGGATGGGATTCTGTCAATCGTATAATTAACTACATAATATTACAGTGGATTGGAGGAATAATCAAGGTATATAAAGTAAGATTTAATAAAACAATGCATAAAAGCAGTGTGAATATTATTATGTTAGATTGTATACCATAATCATATACTCATTCCGATGACACATGGTGAATCTATAAAAACTGTTATTCAACGTAAGCTACAATTGGTATTGGAAAATGATCCTTACCGAGTGTAATTTAACTTACAGTTGGATCAGTGAAAATAATCAAATTTTTATCTGAAGTTGAAACCAAAAGATTTGTGTTATCCTTATTTAGAGCAAGAGCTGTAATATCTTGTCCTTCTTTCAGCTTCAATACATGGAAAACCTACAGAAAATAGTATAGTATAGTAGTTAGCTTAGCATTAAGAGATTCAGAATGCAGTGATTTAAAAAGCTCAAATCTCTCGCTGTCTTCTATGATAATTCAACCAAAGAACTGAAAATAAATAGAAGATATAAATAAACGCTAAAACGGTGACCCATTGCATGAGACTCTCACGGAGTGTAGTGCATGCAACCTTACCCCCGCAAGCGGAGAGGTTGTTTCTAGGATTTGAACCCATGACCTCCATGTCACAAGTCAGCAAGCAACCTTACTTTTGGTCCAAGGCTCACCCTCGAAATAAGATGCTACAAACACACTTGCATAAAATATCTAAAGTAAAGAAAGTTTGATGCTAGAGTTGATATAGCAGAGCAGTTTCAGGAAGGCAAAAACCAACACATTGACTCGTAAGGTTTGAAAGAATCAGAATGCATAATCATCCCTACCTCACATCCCAAAAATGCTAGACCATGAAGAAAAAACTTCACATAACTTTTTTGAATTCAACTATTTCATTTGTGAACTCAAATCTATATAGGTGTCTTGTATGACATTTCAACCAAAAATTAGAAAATAAAAGACCGGTTCTTGATGAAAGAATGTTTTGCTATGACATGTGAAGTGAGACATGCATGCATAAAAGATCTGATTGGATGGATTTTCCAGCTACACAATGGAACAATTTCAAATGAGATAAAGGTCTGATTTATTGTGGCATTTCATTTTGAACATCTTAATACTGTACCTCCAGAGTGTGCAAATCCAAGAAGCAAATTGCTGGTGTTGGAACATTTATGATGTTGCTTTCGTGAGTTTCTCCTGATTCTGAACGAATATCAACGGCAGTTTCCTTACTTGACTGCAAATTCCCACCATTGGCTCTACCATTTAGTAGAGGATTAATCCCAATCAAAGCATTCCTCCCATCGTGCGAAGTTTCCATGCAACTAATGCTGGTAGAGATTGACAATTCTGTTTTAGCAATCAGAACACCATTAAGAGTAAAGGTACTGAGAGTATGCTGTAACTCATTCCAAGTCATGATAACCCCTTCAGAGGAAAGGCAAACAGAATGGGCCACCACACCATCCAGCCTTCGAAATAAACGTCCCGTTCTTATAGAGTGAAAAAGAACATCTGATGTTTCGGAGCAGGAAACTACTATTCCAAGATCTGAGCTGACACAACAACTGAGTATTTCACTTTGGTGCCCCTGAAGTACTTGTATTGGACCTTCAATACGACGTCTACGATTCTTTTCTATCAAATGAGATGAAGAGTTATTTCTAGATGACGGAGTGCCAGGCCCAGTGGAAGATTCTGATATGAAACTTGAGTTAGATGGTAGTTCTTTATGAAATCTCCAGAGTAATATGGTTGTATCTCGGGATCCTGTCACCAGGTAGTTACTATCGGATGAAAGGCCAAGGCAAGTTACTGGAGCACAGTGTGCATGGGCTGTTTCCAAGGTTACAGCTCCATCAGAGGATATCACCTTAATACTGTTATCCGCATGACCACCTAATCAGAAGTGAAATTTTCAGGTCAGAAACAAAATACCTAGCCAGTACAATACGCAAATACTGTAAATTTAGTGCATGTTTCTTATGCCGTCTATAAGATGAAAGTAAGAAAGCATAATCCACTAAAACAGATTGTTAAGTTCCACTCACAAACGAAAAATCAACTTTTCCAAGCGGCTTCATAATTGAAATGTCTATTTAAGGATCTGGCTAAAATAAATATACATGATGCTGCAATGATTACTTAATTTGTTTTGCTGATGCTTCAATAAATGGGTACTTTCCTGTGTATCTTTAGGAATTATGATAGGATTTCATTCCTATTTAGATTATATCTCTCATGTATACAAATAGTTGTGTTTTCAACCTTTTCAATATTACGAGATATATTCATATTCAATATCCTGCAAATACTCAAAGAGGTCGGAACTGTTTAAATTTAATTTTTTATATCAAAAAAGGTGCAACTGTATAGATGCAATGTTACATAAAATTTTCCTGGCTTGTCTAAACTTACCAGTAATAATTTCTTGGTCACAAGTTATTGAGATGATAGCTTGGCTTCTAATTCCAGAAACACCAAATGCCAATGCTTGAGGGTATTGCCATTCTTCACCAGTCCCCGGAGGCCCTTTGAACATGCGCCTTAGTGGTCCGCCGCCAGAGCCTGATGCAGCTTTTCCACGTTGAAAGAGGAATGGAGTACCATGGCCATCAGGTGTATTGGGTTGCCACTTGTGTTGTGCAACATGAGCTGCTGGTGCATTGGAATCAACAACCACAATCATATCTGAAGATGCTTGAATAGCAGCCGCAGGGAGATTGCAGTATTCAGGAGACGGAACAACATATGGTTGGACGACTTTTGGGTTGCGGAATATTGTCTTGACATGCAAAGAAATATATATATTCTCATCATCAAATGTTTAGGAAACATAGAAGGGCATTTCAAAAACACTTCATCAGCACAATGGTTTTGGACAAATCTTGAAACTTAACGAGAAGCCTTTTATTTATCGAGGCGTGAAAGTGGAGTTTGATCCGAAATCCCAATCCTTGCAAAACTGAAGTGGACTTATTCCCAAAAGAAAAAAAAAACTAAAGTGGGCTTTGCCATCTGAACTAGATACCTTCCTCTAATATTTTTGTTACTAATCATAAAGGTAGTTAAAATAAATAAAAAATATTACAGAAACTAATTACTTGGTATATCAAGTTATCAGAGTCATTCAAGGTATTACTCAAAAAAAGTTTATTTTAATGACTTTCCATTTTATTAAAATGATTCCCTTGTAACCGTTAAGATGATCATCATTCATGAAAAATTTAGAACTATACAAATTTTATTATTAAATTAGAATTAAAAAATAAAGCAAAGAGGAAATAAGAAACTAATTCATTTTATTTTTCCTTGTATGTTTTGTCATGCTAATTTGATTTATATTATGCATTTTTAATTTATATTATTAAACCCATAAAAAAAATATATTGGTTAGAAAGCTAATTGCTAAAATGAATTGGACATTTCAAATTTAGACGTGTATATAGGTATATTTTAAGTAGTAAAAAAAGTTTAATCACTTAAATAGACAAGCTAAAAAAGGATATGTAATCAGAATTACAAGCAATAAAAAATGTATACAAATATACAAAAGGAGTACTTATATTCTTGCCCTTAAGTTAGTATTTGAAAGAATCTCTTATTATATTGCGACAATATTCCAAAAAAAATGTCTTCAAATAATATGTGGGGTTAGGGAAGGTAGATACCCATTCCCATAGCATTTATTTTGAAACATTGTATTTTATACACACGAACACATTCAAAATTAGTGCAAACCCCCCTTTTTTGATTTTTGGAAAAAGTGTAAACCCGTTTATAGTCCATTGAAGATACATCATCAATTTTCTGCTACTTGGACATAGTATGTTTTCAAACAAGATCGTGGTTTGCAATGCTAAAAAAGTTAAACAAATAAAGAATTTTCAAAAGACTGATGCTTGCTTATGTTAAAAACGCAAGGATAAGAAGCAAGGGAAGCCTACTTAAGAAGTTAGTGTCAAACTAATCCAGAAAATAATTACCTGTAAGTGCAGAACTTCATTTAATGGCATCTTCTTCATGTGAGGAACAGTCAGAAGTTGGGACGGTGTTTGTCCAAAATAAGCAATCTGATCTTGTGTAGCCCGCTGTTGCACCTTTACTTGTCACGCATGTAAGAAAGTAAGAAGTTGAAAAAAGGTAAGATATAGAGAAATATCACACACCACAAAACACGCAAGAAAAGCAACCAATCTAGCAAGGGGTGACCAGTTTATTTTTGCCTAATTGAAATAAAATATATATTTTTGGTATATAAAGAGTAGGACTGCAGTGAAAAGAGATTGAGATAAGCTTGGAGTCTCAGACACAGCAACTGAAAAGAAAAAAGCAAAGCACCCAACGAAAATGAGAATTATTCAATCCCCATGTCTGTGAAGATGACTTCCTCAAAGCAACCATGTGCTAGACACCAGAATAATCCCAAGTGGAAAACAACCTTGACCAGCAAGTTTATGGACATAAATTTCCATATAAATGGGAGTTTTCATCAGAAGACACTAAATCCTAGTTTTTCAATTGAGATTCTAGAATAATTTAGTTCAACTTTTGGAAAAAAAACCTAAAACCCACCTTGAAAAGAGATAAAGCCTGAAAAAGTTTATAAAGAGCTACCTCACCTTACTGACAGGTTTTGTAAATATGAGTTAGGTCCAATTTAAAACCTAATAAGGTATCAAAGCCAAAAGGTTTGGACCACTCTTCATATTATCCACGCACAAAGCCCAATAATGTTTGGCGTGAGACAGTTTATTGGAAACATAAAAAAGGGTAGCTCCATTGTGTAAAAACACGGATTCTCTCATAGAAGCTGTCTTCTTTCTCCACCCATAACGTGTGATACAAAATACTAGAATTAGCATACATTTCAATCCTTTAGCCAAAGAATTTAATTCACATAACTTCTGTAAAATATTCTTATTTTTATGACCATTTCTCTATCTTTGGGAGTTGGGATTGTGTTTTACTCAAGCAACCAATTGAATTGAAAATATGTAGAAGAAAAGGGGACACACCGGGTCTGAAATTTTATCAATATCCACTGTCCTTTCATATGTAATATAAAAGAAAACATTATCTGCTTCAATAGCCTCTTTTCCCTGTTGCTTATACCTGTAGGGTCCAAGTCATTAATACAATCAGGTGTAAATTGTTATGGAACAATCATAAAGTGAAAATTTGAAAAGGAAGGTTATACATCTCTTATTGATGGTACAAAACAAATAAAATCATGAATGAACAAGAGGAAGCCTTGAAGCCGGTGAAAGGTTGCACAACACCAAATGCAGTGGGAAGAGATACTGAGAAGTAGGAAAAACCTACCCAAATATGAGGTCAATCCACTCATGCAAATGAGCAGATACATACTCACTCTCCAGAGCCATCCTGTGCTTATGCACAAAATCAACTGGATTCTCAGCCCAAGCAGGAAGTCTTACAGAATCTGGTAATGCAGAAGTAAATAACAAAAGAGTTACAATATATGTGTGAAATGTCTTCTGAAAAAACTATCCGTGGAAAACCTTAATGAGCATACCAAGCTTTTCCCCCAACTGTGTTGTTCCAAAATCAATTGAATTTTCATTTGTGAGGACCTCAGGAAGGTAAAATAGCTCAGGAACCTAATATGTTGAGATTGTAAAATGAAAAGAAAAAAACCCCCTTAAGATGTTTCAATAAAAATATAATAATCATATAAGATATATGTTCTAAACAAATTTCAAGTCCATTAATGCTTAAACTTATAAAAAGATACAGAATTTTTTATTAGCGATAATGTAATACGTTAATAAAACATTGGATAGTATTATGTAATTACAGTACTTATTATAACTGTAAAGCTTTGTATTGTTTTAGTCTTCTTTATAATGTACTTATGATATGATATCCATGTCTCTCATTCTCTATTATCTCATTTTGATATCTAGAGCCTGACAAAAGGCAACTCTAATCAGGAATACCTGGTTGACCCACTATCCATCATGTAAGACCTTTATTTCAATACCCCTGTTCAATGTCTAGTTAACCATCTCCACCACTGTCCAATTCATCAAGGTAGGGCAAATTAGTGACTGTGTGTCTTGACTTTGTTCGACAAGCCCTTCCATTGTTTGCATGGTAGTGAATTGTCCTCACATCATACATGCCCAATTACGACATCCAATTCTCAGTAAAGTCCACATTATTGATTATTGTAATGAGTGGCTGGTATAGGATGTGGATTGACTTAGGGAGGTGTTGGCGATGCGGCTTGGGCTAGTGTGAGCCATCGAGAACCGTTAGTGTTCTCGACTCACTACAGTTGGTCCTAATGAAGACGAGGAAGAGGAAGGGGTGTTGGAGGATGAAGAACAAGTGTTTGAATCAAGTGGTGAACAAGATAATTGATACAGAGCAAGACATTAATATGGCATAGACTTTGCAGCCACCACCCTATATGCTAGCTTGCCAATTCCACCACCCTACTATTGACAATAAGGCCAACAAGCCACCATGTTTGACATTTACTAGATTGTGTTTCCGTTGATGTATTAATTATCAGTACTATTTCAGCTACCATATGGCCTCTAGGATTGCTATAAATAAGGTCACTTCCTTCATGTATCATCACAATTTGAAATATATAAAAACTTGAGTTTCTCATTTGGGAGTTAGAGAGTGGATTCTCTCTTGGTTTCTGAGCCATTTTGGCATCAGAGCAAGGTTCCAAATCCGGAGTTGAGTTTGAGTGAAAGAATCAACCGAAAGTTTGAGTTTTCTAAGGGTGTTCTTAACGAAAAAGAGCTGTCACCTTCGAAACTCTACTTTGCGGCCATTTTTTTGCAAAACTAACGCCGCCATTGCGTTCGGAAGGCCGAAAAACCTTGGGCTGGAGGTTTTTGTCACCAACGGAGCTTCCACGAGCCACCAAATGCCTCACCAGAGTTCTCGCCGGACCACCACCCGCCGCAACAAACCACCACCGGAAGTCTAGAGGTTGAAGACGACAATCAGCAGCCACATCAGCTGACACGTGTCACTTTCGACCAATAATTTACTGACACGTGTCACCTTGACACATCACCCCTGACCTATCCAGTCATCGACAAGTCAGCCACTACATCCCTGCCACGTGTCACCTAGTGCCACGTCATCACCCAGTAATCCAAAATTCCCCGAAATTACAAAATTGCCCCAAAACGTTTTTGAAATTGCAGATTTGCCCCAAAACTTTCTGAAATTATAAAATTACCCCTCAACTTTCAAAATTTGCAGATTTACCCCTTTACTTTTTGAAATTGCGAAATTGTCCCCATTCTTTCTGGAATTACAATTTTAACCCTGTTGAAAATTGTAATTTTTTTAAGAAATCCTTTCTTTTAGTGCTATTATCATAGAAAATTTCTATTATGCTCTGTGGTTGCGGTTTAATCTGATCTTCCACATCAGAAAAAAAATTATTCTATTTTATAGTACTTATACCCATTTCACCCTTTAAAAAAAATGCCTCCAAGAAAAAACGACCAAACACTTAGGGATATTCAAATGGAAGAAATGAGAAGACAAATCCAACAGTTACAAGAAACTGTAAATGCACAACAAGCACAATTGGAAGCCCAACACATGCAATCAGAC
>Ga0228710_1006171_pt1 | contig 18331 bp, 11 predicted proteins | sample MedpolnodulmetaG_FD_177995 | JGI IMG/M metagenome (GOLD analysis project Ga0228710, IMG submission 177995) | Root nodule microbial communities from Medicago polymorpha collected in Santa Monica, California, United States - pink nodules | ecosystem: Host-associated > Plants > Roots > Nodule...
AAAAAAAAAGGGCAACCCAGTGCACTTAAAGCTCCCGCATACGCAGGGTCCGGGAAGGGGTCCCACCATTTGGTGTATTGTACGCAGCCTTACCCTGTTTTTACACAAGAGGCTGTTTCCAGGACTTGAACTCGTGACCTTTTAGTTACATGACAACAACTCTACCAGTTGCACCAAGGTTACCCCTCGTGTATTAGACCACATTTCTGTCAACAAAAAAGCTGAGCTGTCAAATATGAACTTTAATATTTTTAACTATCATAGATGATTGCTCAAAAAAAAAAAAAACTATCATAGATGCATTCACAATAGTTGTTTGTTACTTTATTGAGGAATATGTGAATGATGTTAATGAGAAATCAATTCAAGGAGGCACTCTTTTTTCAAAAAAAAAATTCAAGGAGGCACTCTTTTTTCAAAAAAAATTCAAGGAGGCACTCTTTTTTCAAAATAAATTCAAGGAGGCACTCAATAATGGAATTCATTGAAGATACCTGTGTTACCGGCCATTTAATGTCAAGCTGACATATATCTATGAATTCTATCTAACACTAAAGTTCTTTTCATTTGACTTCAGAATTTAGTTTTGAATCTTTGATTGGACTTTACATAATATAGTCCCAAGACCATTATATGTTTCTTCTTTTGTTTGTTTCTGATTCTTTGTGAACCACAAGACTCTACACCTCAGATAGCATGTCAGGATAACCAATGTTTGTATTTTGTCGGTTGCAGGATCACCTTGCCCTGATGATGGAACTCCTTGGAAAGATGCCCCGGAAGGTAGTTTACTCTCACCATCTCTGCATGTTATTTTTATACAACTAAGTAGTGTTGCCAAATAGCGGCTACCACGGCACTATTACGCTTAATGTAGCGGCAGTTGAACCAATTGTTATTGTTCCGCGTTACACTATTTAATACGACGTGTTCTCAAATAGTGGCTTTAGCAGCGCCATAGCTTTGCAGCGTAGCAAAATTTAACAAACTGATATTTTCTGCAATCCGTGATTGACAACACAGAAACTAACTGTGGCAAATTTAATACTTGCATATTACAGGTTGCTACCGCAGGAGTGAAATCCAAGGATTTCTTCGACAGACACGGGGATCTCAAAAGGATTCGGAGGCTAAAATTTTGGCCTCTTAACAAACTATTGATTGAAAGATACAAATTATCAGAGAGTGATACTCATGAATTTTCAGAGTTTCTTTTACCTCTTCTTGATTTTGCACCCGAGAAGCGACCAACTGCAGAACAGTGCCTGCAACACCCTTGGCTCATGGAAAAGGACTCTGTTCCTGATGAAATGAGAAATGAATCTAGTGTGGAAAAAGTGGATGTTGGAATAAGCAACCTTAAAATCAAGGTGGGGGAGTGAAGGGGAGATAAAAATTTGAGAATCACCCTCTAAGTCCCATCTTCAACATTATTGACTTTTGATTGTGGTTTTATTTTTTTGGTTTGGCCAAATTCAATAAGATTTACATTTTTTTATTGGATTAACTACTATGATATGTAAATTAGCAAAGAATTTTTGTTCATCCATAGATATATGACAGAAATTTGTGTGTATATTATTCTCCACATGATTTTAATGATGATGACATTCATCCAAGGCAAGTCTTTTTGTTTTCCTCCTCCATGAGGTCTCAAACCTAAGAGAAATAAATATTTTTTAATGCTAATGTGCGTACTTCTGATGGTTTATCCACCGATGCTTATTCCTAGCTATTAGATTTAATTTGAAAATTGTTAATTTGATCATTATAATTAATAACAATATTAAGAGAGAGGCACCCTCTTCGTTTCTTTGGGAGAAAATAGAGTTTAATTTTCATGCATGGGGTAAGTGTAAAAAAAAATTAAGGTTAAATTAGATCAGGATCCTTTAAGTTTGAGGTTTATAACAGATTGATCATTTAAGTTATTTTGGTCACAAATATGTCCTTTAAGTTTGAGGTTTGTAATAAATTGATCATTTAAGTTATTTTAGTCACACATAAATCCTTCAAGTTTGTAAACGTTTTCGATTTAGTCTGTTAACATCATCATCAAATGACACTCTGCTCATCAACAAATATTATTAGATCATACCAATCTCATACATACTTGGACTATTCAATGATACCAATTTAACTTTATCATGGATAAGACATGACATACATGAACACATTATCATAAAAAAGTTGATATATTATGATTTTACAACAAACACATCATCATAAACACCTATCATTAAATATCAACATCGTCTCTAATTACCTAATTATTAACTAAATCTGGTATTTACGTTAAATAAAGTTTAATTATTTTTATTTTTTTGTCAAGTAGCCTACTGGGTGGTTTGAGAAATTCACATTAAAGATGAATAAGTGGGGTGTCCGGGGTTCAAACCCCGACCCCTGCACATATTGTGCATTATCCCTTACCAAATGAGCTAAACTTATAGAATCAGTTTAATTATTTTTAATCAATAAACATTTCTTAATTACTAAGATTTACCGGCTTCTGCTACCCTAAATATCAACTTTCTAAATCCTAAAAATCATTTTTTTTCTACAACACTTATAACTTTTGTAAACTTCTTAAACTTTCAAAGTGATCATTCTTGTCTTCATGAAGATCCACTTACTTCTAATTACCATCAGTTTTTGATGTAAGATGAGGCCTTAAAAAAGTTGGGGGCCTAAAGCCCTTACTTTAGTGGCAGCCACCTTGGGCCGGCCCTGCCGAGGCACAATACATTGACACTTCTGGCCTTGTCTACCATCTTAGTCTTGTCTTCTTGTGACGTGGAGGCCGACAACATAGCCTCACCCTTCGGTGCCTCTGCACACCTTTGTTTAAACAAAACAACTTGCATCTTCATCCTACATAACTTGAAATTGTCTCCCATGATGGGCACTGATTGTTGTGAATTTAGATTAAAAAAAACTACCACTAATACTTTGATGTAGGGAGCGAAATAGCAAAAACTAAATTTAAAGTAATCATATACAATAAAAGTACAATAAATGTGAAGAATAAGAAAAGACACAATGATAATTTTTTAACCAGTTCGGTTCAATTTGACCTACATCCGGGGGAAGAATGATCTCTCTAATTCACTATCAAGGAGTTTCCTACAAAGAGATATAAGGGTTACAAGAAATTAGTCTTCAACAAACAAAGTCTAATTTCTACCATTTTCCAAAACCTCTTCTCGTGGTCGAAATACTCAATGATTTATTTCCAAAGTTCCCAAAGCTCTTTTTAACCCTAATAGTTATCTTTTTGTAACACTAGAATTCCCATATTTTCCACACATAAGATTGATGCAAAACACACAATTTATAGAAAAGATCGCGACCATGCACCCCACAAACATGATTAAATTTTTGTTTTTTTCCTTTTAGGAGAAATACTTAATTAAAAACTAAAATGTCATTTATTTAATTTATTTAAAATAAGAATACATATATCGATTTTTATTTATATTATCATCAGTATCTAATGAGATTATATTAGGTAGTAATTTGAATTAATTAGAGTATATTGAGTCAAATGAATTGCAGCTCTATACACTGTAATTCAATTTCATGAAATGAAGGTTGAATTTGATCCAGTAAAAATAGAGGTAATTCTCTTTGGTCATGTGAGTCGTCTTAGAGCGATCGACTTTGTTAGTGGTGCTCATTCCCGACTTATCAACCAGAAAGTCTATATCCAGTTGTGATATCTTCGTGACTTATCAATATGATATTCACTATAATTGTCGTGTCTTCCACATATCGATAATCATAACTTTCATTCGGTTGCGATGATATGAAATACAAATCTTAGCGGAGAAGCTTTTGGCGAAATGTTTAGAGGTGATATTTCAGCTATTGTGGGTTATTTTATGTTATCATTGGTAACTATGCGACACTTCATGTTGATCATAATCCGTCTGTCCCAAATTGTAAGTAAAAAAATTCAAATCACACTTATTAAGAAAACTAAAATATAAGAATTTGGAGTATAATTTTTTGTGTTTTCTTTGAAATATGTTTCATGAGAAGATGTAAAAACAATTTTTATTGGCTATTGAATACGTAGAAAATGGAAGAGAGAAAATTGTACTCCCTCCGTCCCATATTATAAGCACAAAAAAAAAATCACACTTAAGAAAACTAAAACATAGTAGTTTGTAACATAGTTTTGTGTTATCTTTGAAATAAGTTTTATAGGAAGATGTAAAAACAATTTTCATTGGTGGTTGATTATATGGAAAATGAAAAAGAGACCAAATTGAATCCACTTAACATTTAATTTTCCTTTGGAAAAAATAATTTTTTGAAAAAACATAATTAAATATGATAAAAGTTGGTCTTTTTTACTTATAATTTGGGACAAAGAAAATATGTTTTTTTCCTTATAATTTGGGACGGAGGAAGTATGTTATTTGCATTTAATTTCATAAGAATAAGCAAAAGTTTTTCTTAGAAAAGATGATTTTTTTTTAAACAAGATTTAATAGGATAAAAAGTATGTCTTTTTCGCTTACATTTTAGAACAAAGAAAGTGATTTTTTTTGCTTACATTTGCAAACAGAGGAAATACATATGTTATGGTTTCAAAATAAATTAATTTTACAAAAGGACGAAATGACTTCATTTTGATTCTCAATTAGTTATATAGACTTTTAAGTCTTGTAATATGCTGTTTCTTGGCGGCTTAGAAATTGATAGTTGAGGGTTTTGATGTATGTCCTCACTCACCTCTTTGCACTTTTTCTATTTTAATAATATGTAAAATGCTAACAAGTACGTTTGAGACTCTAGTTAAGAAAATAAATATAGTAATAAATTTTTTAAACTTGTGCAGTCAAACTCTTAAAAGTGTAAAACATGACGATGAAAATGATTATTGATTTGCATGGGTTCAAACAAAGTTGGAGCATAAGAAAATACTTTTTTTTTTACAAGTGGAACGTAAGTAATTTATAATGTGTTGATGACAGGTCATCTTATGTTATACTTAACATGTTTTTCAATTATTTTCAGTAGGATTTAGTAGCAAAAAGGAGGAGTATTAGAACAATTGCCTATGATTTTGGGACTTTTGTAATGTTTTCTATATTTGAGTATGTAATTCTAGTTTTCCCGAAATATAGCAATTTTAAGGGGTTTTTGAAGTAATTCACGTAGAAATTATGCAAATCGGCAAATCAAGAACATCTGAAGAATTGTGAAGATTCAGGATAACAAGAATGAAGATTCAAGAGGCCTCAGAAGACTTACAAATGGGGGAGTTCTGTTCCCAAAGTACCGAGACAAGTTATTTGAAGACGAAGACCTAAAACCAACGGAAAATCGGAGATTGGGCCCAGGAGAAAGACACCATGCGCCCAGGGGCATGGAAAAATGCCTAGGGCATGGATTTTACATACCATGCGCATATGGCATTTACCATGCTCCTAGGGCATGCATTGGGGTGCACTCACATGCGCCATGTGTATCTGTCATGCGCCCCGTGCATGCAAAAACGTGGGGCGCAACTGTCTTTTCTTGCTTCCGTGTTGGGTAAAGCCCGCACTTTTAGCCAAAACTCAGGTAAAACTCTCATTATAAATACTAGCCTTCCTTGTTAAGAATTTCTCATTCAGAACTGTGGCAGTTCAAGAGGAAGGCCACTTTTGAGCTTCGGGAGAGTTTCTATCTTCTCCTTGATTTTCTAGGGTATGTTTTTATCTTTAGTAATTTGTTTTTAGTTATCATTTGTAACTAAACCATTTTAGGTTAGAGTTCTAAGATGAACCTCTGTTTATTTTTGTTGGATATTTATTTTATTTAGTGTCGTTTATATTTTATTTATTTTTTGTTCACTATTAAGTTTTATTAGGGAGTAGTTTATTTATATGATAGGTGCAACCCTAGATTAGGTACTTAGGTTGTGACATGGCCTAATATTTCTATCACTAATAGGATGCTTATATCTTGATATTTATATCCTTTTACTGATAACTATCTATCTAGGAAATAAGTGATTATTAACTAGTCAAAGATACTGCAAAGATTGTTGACCCTAGTCATAGGTACTTAGTAGGTGAAACTATTAAGATTGGGTGGTGCCTTACCGAACCTAGGAATTAACTAGTTAGTAATTAGGGAAAAAGTGCCTAGCTGAAGGAAATAAGTTGTAACCTAGTAGAACCATTTTCTTGAAACCCTTAGTAAGGTAGACGTAGATTAGGGCTGCCTGTTTGTAGAACTACTAAGTAAGCGTAGAGAGTGTGTGTTATGAGTGTCCTAAGATTCATAGATGTGCATACCTAAGGGAACATTGGCCTTCATTGCCTTGGAAAACACTGGAAGCCAATTTATATTTATGTTTCAATTACCTTCGAATTAACAAGACCCCGCACGTAAGGATCACCGTGCGATCAGCAAGTGCAGTTAGCCATCGGAGGGATAGACCAAAGTAGGTTAGTAACGTCCCAACGGTCTCATCACTTGTATGGCCTACCTAAGATAAATAAACGTGACATTACTGTTATTTAATATATCCAACAATATAGATAGGGGGATTCGAAGAATCCTAACCGCTGCTTACTTTTCTGCAACCAAAAACAGGTAAACTTGCTCTCTTGCAAACAGATAAAAATTGCAACCTATCTTTTATACCGTCAAACTTACAAAAATAAGTAACACGAATTGTTTGGAAGAAAAAACAATCCATGTGGATATGATACTCTACTTATCACTTTATTACTTGGTAAACGATTTGGTACACTTGCCTAATTCGCACATCAAGTTTTTGGCGCCATTGCCGAGAATGATGATATTTTCGACTAAACAATTCAAATTACTTATTTTCTATTTTTATTTTTCTGTCATTTAAATTTCTGTCATTTTTAAAACCGAAAAAAAAGGGTATAGTAAGCATAATAATTATAACTATAATTATTATTATTTACCGTTACTTTTAGAATAACAGTACTTGGGAATTTTTGTTTGTGATTGTTTCAAGGAACAAATAATGGATCATTCTTCAAAACAGTTCAATCATTACAACGAAATCTACCCCATGGAGTATCATATGTTTGATTCTGACTTAGTGGAGTACAAACAACCCAGATACAAGTTATTGAAGGAAGCGATGCTAAATGTATATGTTGAACTCAAGAAATGTATTGAGGAGTTCGGAAATGCCATTAGGGCTAGAAATAAGAGGAACTTCAAGGATATGGAGCGTTTGAGCAAAGAGATTTGTAAAACTCACATCTGCATCAGAGAAAGCCTTGAAAGTAGACAAAATAACCCTTTGTTAAGTGTCAAGTCGAGCAAACTTAAGGAAGACGAGTTAACAACATCTCAAACTGCACACTCAGTCCTTCTACCTCCTATTTATCTTTCTAGTTTACCCATGACACCACCTCTTGGACAATAGGACATGAGCAGGATAAAAAGGAAAATACCCCAAACAAATCCTCCCCTGAAATTGTAGTACAGGAGACTGTTGGATACATTCGCACTGAAGTCAAGGAAGGAGAACAATGTGACCACTTGCCAAAAACTCATATTAAGAAGGAAGAAATGCTAGGAGTACAACCAACACTTCAAGCCCAGTTCAAAGAGAAGCAGAATACCCAAATGTTCGAGTCTCTAGTAGACAAAGATTCCATATTAGAAAAGAGTAGATGGAAAATCCTTGATGAAAGTGAGAACTCATGCAAACTCCCTAAGTATATCAAGTTGTCATACCCTTAGAAGTTGAAGAGAAAAGACCTTGATATATTTACTGGCAGCTGTAAGGCAATATTTCATGTTTCAAGGACGGTTTCCTCCAAAGAAGAAGTACCTTGGAAGTTTCAATTCTATTGGGAAGTTGTCCGTGAAAGAAGCTCGGTGTAGTCTTGGTGATGGCATAAACTCAACTCCAACTTGGCTGATAGGAAAACTCGAAAGTATTCTGGCACAACCATCAGCTGTCAATCTAACACTTGTAGAAGGATCAATCGAAAATTCAGATGGAGTGGTAAACGATGTAGTGGTGCAAGAAGAAAAGCCTTCATCCAACTTTGTGACATCAGAGACTCAAAACAATAATCACTTGCTGCAAGAGTCTAATTGTCACTTGAGAAGGACAAACACATATTCCAGTAAAGCAAATATTGGAGCACGAGAACACTTAACTCTCCTTGCAAAATTCATGGAGTTCCTTTCTAACAAGAGAAAGAGGAAGGATGACGTGTTCTTTCTTTCATATAAGCCACCCTAACATGATCGAGACAACGAGCTAATAAACGTAAAGTGAAGCGCTGCATGGGAGGCAACCCATGGGAACCGTCAGGCTTCGGACGCTAAAGACGCGCTGAATAGGAGGCCACCTATTTTAATCAAGCTAATGACTCAAAAGAAGTGCTGAATAGGAGGCAACCTATTGACCGTAAGGACTCAGACGTTAAGCAGGCGCTGAATGGGAAGCAACCCATTATTTTATTTTTTCTGCATTTTTCTTTTGCTAAGCTAAGATGATATGACTAATCAATTTCTTTTCTTTTTCTGTAGCTTTTTCTTTCAAGTATTATCTAATAAAAATTTATTTATTTTGCATTTACATATACAACCTTTCCTTTTATGCTTAAATTTGTTTTAGTCTTAGGTATTCATTAAAAACATTTTAGGCGGAGGCTAGTTTATCCTTACATTCAAGAGCGATACTTTAAGGGACTTGCAAGTGAATGTACTTATAGGATCACCTACTCTTTTTCGAATAGCATAACTGGTGAGATTCAGAGCCAAATATTTTCATATACATTCTAGGTTGTTAGATGCTTAAATATTTCTAATACATATTATGAGTGTTTCATATGAATGTTATTTTTGCTTGAATTTGCGGTTGTTCTTTACGGAGAATCGGTTAGGTTATATTACACAAGAGGCAATTTTATTTGGTACCTTGAGTCTTTCAAGACACCCTTTTATATTCTTATTATCCTTTGTGAAACCACTTTGAGCCTCTAGACGAAAATTTCTTTTCTTTATTAGTGACGAATCATGTCACAGTCCTACACTTTATATTCACCCTGTTTGATTTCACTTGGAGTTAGATAGGTATTATTATGTCTGCACATACTTTGAAACTAAGTTTAGGGTTGCTCTTTGGAATTAGCAACATTTTAAGTTTGGGGTGGGGTAACAGTAGAACACATTTGTCAGAAAAAGAAAAAAAATGAAATAAATTTAGATGATTATGGATCTGAAGAAAAAAAAAAAGAAAAAAAATCAAGAGCCAAAAATGGTGTTTTAAAAAAAAAGTATGTTTCTGTCAAAAATAGAAAGACAAATAGTTCTACTGTTTTACCCATCTTGTTTGAATCAAGGAAGGAAGGAGGGCAGTGCATTAATGTTTAGAAGAAATCCCTAGGTTAGTGAACTAACTCCAAGTTCTTTTATTAACATACTTTCCCAAAATATATCCACCCTCAACCTAAGCCAAGTTATAACCCTTAAAGTCCTCTAAGTGTGTGAATAACTTTAACTTGACTGTCTGTTTAGAATTGTTTCAAACTGATAGCAAGGTACATTCATGCGACGACTAGAGTGGGCAAATACCGTGACCAGCCTTACTGGCTTTAGGAGATACATAAGTGTATCGTAGAAAAGAGTAAGGCTAAGAAAATAGGTTCCTTTCACCAAGCCGGACCTGCTTGAACGTATAGTGAAATTCTAACGCACTTGTTTTAATATGTTCTGTAAGATGTTTTAACGTATGCAATGTTCTGTTCAATGTTCCAACATCACGAAATAAATAGAAATAAAAACAAGAAAATAAATGACAAGAAAGTAAAGAACACAGTGAGTTTGTTTACCCATTTCAGTGACAAACACACCTACTCTATGGGATACCAAGCCAGGAAGGAAATCCACTAGTGTAGTCCTTATTCAATAGCTCTCAGCAAACTCCTCGTTTTCACTAAAGACCTACGACCTACCCATATAGACTTCAACCTAGGAACTCCTAGATCTGAGATCCCATCTCACTATCCTAATGGTCAGTCACAGCCCATGTGATCTATCAGACCTGAACACAAACACAAAGTTGAAGTTACCTTCAAAAACAAACAACTAACACCCTGTTTCACAACTTCGGAGTAGTACACAAGAGTATCAAACTCACACACAGTCCTAAATAAGTATCATAAATGATACAAGAAAGACTCACAAAAAGGTTCTAAACTTGCATCACAAACGATACAAGAGTAGAGCACATGTAGACTCAAAACCTTAAAAATCTAAATTTTTTAGTATGACGGCTTGAATGATCAATTAGGTCTTGAAGTCTCCCTTATATACTGAAGCAGCTTGGGATAAATACTTTAGTTGGGCTTCAGCACAAAGCAGATCGGTTCAGCTAATCTGCAAAACAAGAATCAGAAACAAATATGGAAAGTCCTAAAATGTCGAAACATCTTTAGGATCGTTCCAACCAATAACAAATATTTCCGAAAATATAAATAATACTCTAGAAATATTCCACAGCTGATTCTGAAAAGATATGCGCGTTGCTTAGTCAATAAGATAAGGAAATATTGTTTCCTTAAACAATAAAGGGTGCGCGTACAAATAGGAATGAACCCAGGCACACTAAACCGTGCCAGGATGTTGGAACATTGTATCCAACATCTTACAGAGATGCCTAAACACATGTTGGAACATTGGTTCCAACTTACACATCAAGGATATTTGTTTTAGCAATAATGCAGCCAATACAAATACCCAACATATAGTGGTAAGCTAGTTGCCACTCTACTATAAATGTGATGAATGATTCTTAAGCACAACTCTCAGAAATGTATGTTTTTCCTGAAAAAAATGCAAAAAATAAATTATGTTTTCCTTCGTAACTTGAGGACAAGCAACAATTTAAGTTTGGGGTTGTGATGACAGGTCATCTTACGTTACTCTAAGCATGTTTTTCAATTATTTTATGTACGATTTAACAGCAACAAGGAGGAGTATTATAACGATTGCCTATGATTTCTGAACTTTTGTAATGTTTTCTATATTTGAGTCTGTAATTCTAGTTTTCCTGAAATATAGCAATTTTAGGGGGTTTTTGAAGTAATTCATGAAGAAATTATGCAAATCGGCAAATCAAGAACATCTGAAGAATTGTGAAGATTCAGGATAACAAGAATTAAGATTCAAGAGGCCTCAGAAAACTTACAAATGGGAGGAATTTTGTTCCCAAAGTACCGAGACAAGTTATTTGAAGACGAAGACCTAAAAACGACGGAAAATCGAAGAATGGGCCCAGGAGACAGACATCGTGTGCCTAGGGCATGGAAAAAATGCATAGGGCATGGATTTTACATACCATGCGCCTAGGGAATACATTGGAGTGCACTCAAATGTGCCCCGTGCATGCAAAAATGCGGGGCGCAACTGTCTTTTCCTACTTCTGTGTTGGGTAAAGCCCGCACTTTTAGCCCAAATCCAGGTAGAAAATCTCACTATAAATAATAGCCTTCCTCATTCAGAATTTCACGTTCAGAACTATGGTTGTTCAAGAGGAAGGCAACTTTGGAACTTCTTGAGAGTTTCTATCTTCTCCTTGATTTTCTAGGGTATGTTTTTATCTTTAGCAATTTGTTTTTAGTTACCATGTGGAACTAAACCATTTTAGGTTAGAGTTCTAATATGGACCTCTGTTTATTTTTGTTGGATATTTATTTTATTTAATTTTGTTTACATTTTATTTATTTTTTGTTCAATATTAAGTTTTATTAGGGAGTAGTTTATTTTTGTGATAGGTGCAATCCTAGATTAGGTACTTAGGTTGTGACAAGGCCTACTATTGCTATCACTAACTGGATGCTTATATCTTGATATTTATATCCTTTTATTGATTACTATCTATCTAGGAAGTAAGTGAATATTAACTAGCCAAAGATACTACAAAGATTGTTGACCTAGTCTTAGGTACATAGTAGTTGAAACTATTAAGACTGGGTGGTGCCCTACCGAACCTAGGAATTAACTTTTTAGTAATTAGGGAAACAAGTGCCTAGCTGAAGGAAATAAGTTGTAACCTAGTAGAACCATTCTCTTGAAACCCTTAGTAAGGTAAACTTAGATTAGGGCTGCCCGTTTGTAGAACTACTTAGTAAACGTAGAGAGAGTATGCTATGAGTGTCCTAAGATTCATAGATGGGCAGACCTAAGGGAACCTTGGTCTTCATTGCCTTGGGAAACACTGGAAAGCCAATTTAAGTTTATGTTTCAATTACCTTTGAATTAGCTAGACCCCGCACGTAAGGATCACCGTGCGATCAGCAGTTGCAGTTAGCCATCAGAGGGATAGACTAAAGTAAGTTAGTAACGTCCCAACGGCCTCATCACTTGTATAGTCCACCTAAGATAAATAAACGCGACATTAGTGTCATTTAATATATCCAACAACAGAGACATGGGGGATTCGACCTAACTGCTGCTTACTTTTCTGCAACCAAAAACAGGTAAACTTGCTCTGTTGCAAACAGATAAAAATTGCAACCTATCTTTTATACTGTCAAACTTACAAAAATAAGTAACGCGAATTGTTTGGATGAAATGACAATCCATGTGGATACAATACTCTACTTATCACTTTATTACTTGGTAAACGATTTGGTACACTTTCCTAATCCGCACATCATGTATGTCTTTGCATTTCTAAATTTTGCTTATAAAATTCATGGGTTCATTATTATTTTGTATTATTATTATTTAATACTAGTATATTGTTGTTTTTAGGTTTTCCTAGTCTATCATGAAAGGTTATAATAGATAATAAAAGGTTGATTAAAATTATTTGTTATATTATCTATTGAGTTATCAAATTGGACAAACACAACATCTGAATGTACATAAAAAAAATTATTGATTTCATATCCGCAAATTGTAAACTAATTCATTATAAATAAATTTATACAAAACTTATCTTTTTATATCAAAGAGAGAAAAAATATGACTAAGTTTCTCAAGTTTATTTATGTTATTATAATTTTGAGTTTCCTATTTTCTGTTGAAAGGGGTGTAAGCACCGGTATTCTCTTCCTCTCGTCCATTTCAAATATGTTCTTTAACTTGTACATACATTTTTATTCTCTTTCCTTAATACTGATTAATTTTTGTTATATATTACAGCCAATGTTTCACAAATCGAGTGTTAACTCGTCGAGTTTACCGAGTTTACATTTTTAGGTACCAAAATCGTGTCAACTCGGAGGTAAACTCGATTTCTGGTAAGGAAATTTATATTTTTTGACAAGTATAACGTATGTAATTTATAGTGTATGTCTTTGCTTTTTTAAATTTTGCATATAAAATTCATGGGTTCATTATTATTTTGAATTATTATAATTTATTTAATACTATTAATACTATCATGAAAGGTTATAATAGGTAATAAAAGGTTGATAAAAATTATTTGTTAGATTGTCTATTGAATGATAAAATGGGACAAACAAAACACATGAATGTACTTAAAAGCAATATTATTGATTCCATCTCCATAAATTCTAAACTAATTCATTATAAATGAATTCATACAAAAACTTATCTTTTTACATCAAAGAGAGAAAAAATATGACTAAGTTTCACAAGTTTATTTATGTTATTATCATTTTGAGTTTTCTATTTTCTGTTGATAGGATTGTAAACGCTGGTATGCTCTTCCTCTCATCCTTTTCAAATTTGTTCTTTAACTTATACCTACATTTTTGTTCTCTAACCTTAATAGTGACTAATTTTTGTTATATATTACAGCATCTCCTATATACTGTGTGGACGACGATTATTGTTTTGGTTTGTGTCTTCCTCCTATGGTAGATTGTTGTAATCGTGATGGTCACTGTATATGTATGATCAGTTCAACTAAAGTTGAAAGTTAATTATATTTGTTTACCAAGTGTATAATTTTATTTACAAATTATAATAATGTATCTCTTATGATTATTTTCACATATTAATTTATATTACTTCTACCTTTCAATTTTCTTGAAAGGCCTACAAAATTTTTATTATATATTGGAAGGGGTTCTCAACTTTGATTGATTTTAGAAGATACAGAAAAAAATATTTTCTTGAATGACATCCCATAATCATATTTATCTACTCCCCCCAAAAAAATATTTATTTACTTGGATTAATTAAATGAAGTTTATATAGTGAAGACATGTACCAAGTTAAGAGGACGGAAAAACTATATTTATTTTAATATGATATATAATTTAATTTGGGTTATTAAGCCTTTCAAAATTTTAGAGACCCCCATTTTTTCACTAGGTGTCTATGCTTAGCACGGTTCGTTTCCACTAGTACCGTTGATAGACAGTTGGCAAGTGTACCAAAAATTATCGAAGTAGTAAAATAAGTTCGTATCTACGAGGATTGTGTTAATCTCAATTTAGCAATAAAGTAAATATTTAGGATGTATAAATTATTTTATTTAGATTTGATTTGATTGCATAAAATTAAATAACATAAAATAAAGATTCGGTTAGAAAATATAGATTTGGTTAGAAAATATGAAGAGAGATGGGATCAGGTCTTTCGAATCATCTATGTTTTCCTAATTGGTATAATGCACCTATTCTTATGAATGATTTTCTAGTTTCACGATAGTTGACAAAATAGTCCTAATCAATCCCTTGAGTTAGGACCCTCTTATCAAACTACAACCCCTAATTCCTTAGGTGGTCTAATAATTTTTGAAGGTTTAAGCACGTTAACCTAATATCACTAACAAACGATTATCCATTCCTAGACTAACCTTGTTTATTATAACAATTCAATTCTGTCTAAGTAGAAAGCTATGGTCAGTAGTCATTCATTCTCACTAAATCATGTTTATATTTGATCAGGATATAAAAAGCATTAAGAACAATTGAATTGAATAAAAACTAGATTGTCATTCACAATAAAGAAAGTTTCACAGCAACATGGTTCAATTAGGGTTACAAAGAATCATCTCAGACCTAATCTCTAAGAGATTTAGCTACTCATGATTGAGTTTACAAATAGCATAACCAATAATGGAATCAGAACATACATGAACTGATAGAAGGTTGAAGAAATCGCCCTCCTAGCCGTCTTTAGGTCTCAAAATCGCACTTTCCTCTCTCCAATTCGTAACCCCTGTTTTCATAATAGTCTTCAGCTTAAATAGGCAACACCTGCTCCTAAAATCGTGGCACAATTAAAGTAAATCGTGATACGTTTCTGCCTTGTGTAACAAACCACCAAAATTAGGGTTTCCATAGTCGTGTCACGTTTTTGCCATCGTGACAGGTTTTCACCAATGTCGAATGCATGTTTCTTGAAAACTCCAAATCATGACACGTTTTTCAGTAATCGTGACATGATTCCCTTTCTTCAGTTTCTTTAGTTTTTCTTGCTTTTCTTATTGCTTAAGCTTGCTTGTGAACTCAAAAATATCATAAAAAGACTCTAAAAATCTGAAATGACGGACTGTCATCACAACCCCAAACTTGAACCATTCCTTGTCCTCAAGGAATCTACTTGCAATATTGACAATCGACAGTAAAATAACAATTACCTGATCAAGCGATAGTACCCAAAAGTTCAATTCCTTACTAGCTAAAGATGAGCTAGTTTGACTTGTACGCATCCACCAATTCACAACTCCACTCAACAATTTGAATAAGGGTCATACACAGTCGACATGCAGGTCTACATATTACCATACGCTTGAAAAGTTTCTAAACGTCAATCAAAATCAATGTCATTACATACTTTGAGGTCTTTTAGGGTTATAACGGGGCTTAGGTGAAGGTGGGATAATATTTGGATAAGTAGGCTACACAAAATTATGAGTTAGGAATTCCTACGGAAGTTAAAGCACAAAATCAATCCATCATTCACCTTAGGAACAACAATTCTTGTGAAGGTACTAGAGAATACTTGTAATAATTGGGACAATCGAGTTTGAAGTTACTCGGATTTTTAATGTTTTGTCCCTTTTTCATTCTATGTATTTTTTTTTGAATACACCATTTAGCATATTGTTCATGATAATGTTCTTTCTTTGTTCTCTAGTACCCCCACCCCAAACTTAGTTGGTTGCAAATTCCAATAGCAACCCCAAACTTATTATTTAGCAACATTCTACAATGCCTAACTCAGAAATAACAATTTGGGATAAATCCTAAAAGTCTCTAAGCTTGGGGTTAAAAATCTCACTTCCTGACAAAGAACCTGTTACGTTCGCCACCGCGAGTAGTCTGCTCGCCACCGCGAGTTATACGTGACAGAGAGCAGTGTTTGCTCGCCACCTGTTCGCCACGGCGAACGATTGTGTAACAGAGAGCAGTGTTTGCTCGCCACGACGAGTAAGTCCGCCCGCCACGGCGAGTAACCTAGTAGTGTTGTACCTTTTCATGTTCTATTGTTGTTTCATACATTTCTGTTTTGAATTAGCCTTTGGTGCAAACATAAAAGTTTTAGGTATGTATATATGCTGATGATTATTATATGAATAACTTGTAGATGAAATATTACATGAAGGTATGTATATATGTTGATGAACTGTGATATGAAATGTATATGTTGAAGTAATATGATGATTATATGATGTTGAAATTAAATGATGAATATTTATGGGATTATAATGTTGATGTTGTCGATGTTGTTGTTGTTGTTGGTTGTTGTTGTTGTTGTTGTCGTTGTCGTTGATGTCGTACGTTGTTGTTGATTAAGTTGTTGAGTCTATGCATACTCATATAAAGTTGGGGGCTCATGCCCTGTTGAATGTTAATCATTCATATCACGTTGATTTGAGAGCCTATGCTCTACACGTTGATTTAGGAGTTGATGCTCCACACGTTGATTTTAGGAGTTTATGCTCCACACGTTGATTTTAAGAGTCATTGCTCTACACGTTGAATTGAGAGCCTATGCTCTAACACGTTGATTGGTACCACATGCATACTGCATAGTCAAGTTGTTGTTGTGTCGTTGCATTGTCGTTAATGTTGAGTTGTCGTAGTCGTTATTGAGTTGTTGAAGTTGATTTAAATGCTAAGTAGAAATAAATGAAGCATATGTGAAATATTATTGATAATAACTATATGTGAACTATTATTGTTGTTAATTATTGTTGTTTAGGTTGTTAGATTCCGTTGATGAATTATATGCTTATTATTATTGAATGTGAAATCTCACCCCTTCTGTTTGAATGTTGCCTCTACGTGGGTAACGTGCAGATAACCAGGATTAGTTGCTGATGTGAGTTAACTCTCTCGTGCGTCATTTTAGGGTCGCTCTGATACGTAACGGGATGGGGATTATTTGCTTGTTTTCCACTGTTGCGTATTATTTATGAACCATGTTGTTGAACCTTTTTGAATTAAGATTTTAATTAAGTTGTTTACGTTGAGGCTGTAGTGCCAAAGTTGAGGCCGTAGTGCCAAGGCCTCCATAGTCGTATCATTCTTGGTGTCATCAACTCCACCTCAAGTTGAGCTTTCTCTACCTTAACTTTTAAATTTGTACACACACAATGCTTCCACCTTGCAACTCCACCTCAAAGGTTGATCACGAGTATTCTTCACACCGCCTCTCCAGGCTAACCATGAGTATTCTTCCCACCGCTTCTCCAAGCTGATGTTGAGTGTTTAACGTCTCTCCAGACGAAACACGCTCTACAAGGCATCAATACCAAGGTGAGAGACCTCACCTTCCTCATCCTCCCAACAACTCACAACTAAAGCACCCGCATCCTCATACTTCTCGAACACAACTTGCGTCGAGTTCTCATTGTCCTCCGGACAATCCCTCTTGAAGTGACCAAACTTGTGACACTTAAAGCACTTATACTTTTCCTTGTTACCGCTCTTTGAGCTTCCTCAGTTACTTCTACCTCCACCATTTCCTCTTGAAACACTAAGGCCTTCACTTTTTTCATCCGCTCTCAAGTCCTTGGACTTGGTCAACTCCTTGATTCTTAAAGCCGCTTGAACTTCTTCGAAGGTGACAGTGCCTTCTTTGCCATAGAGCATGGTATGCTTGAAGGATTCAAATAATCTCGGTAGAGCACACAACAAGAGTATAGCTTTGTCTTCGTCCTCAAGTTTCACCACAATTTTCTCCAAATCATCAAGGATTTTGTTCAACTTCGTCAATTGCTCTGTCACGGTCTTTGACTCCACCATCTTGAATGAGTAGAGTAGTTGTAACGCCCCAATTTATTATTTAATTATTTTTGGTTGAGTTTAGAGTCTTTTATTTGACTTATGTGATTTATGACGTGTTGTGATGTTTTAATATTTTATTAAATGGCTTTATATTATATTTTTAG